>Ga0209226_10000489_pt1 | contig 21373 bp, 15 predicted proteins | sample BarGraNGADG00212_2_FD_184497 | JGI IMG/M metagenome (GOLD analysis project Ga0209226, IMG submission 184497) | Arctic peat soil microbial communities from Barrow, Alaska, USA - Barrow Graham LP Ref core NGADG0011-212 (SPAdes) (version 2) | ecosystem: Environmental > Terrestrial > Soil >...
GGAGCGCGCCGACTGGGTGCCGGCGCCGCATGACATGACGAGCACGGCCTCGGCACTCTCAAGCTCGTCCTTGTGCGCGCGGAACTCCTTCTTCAGGTCGAGTTCCTGGCAGCCGGTCTCCATTATCACGGAGCCGGTCACCTCTTTGCCCTCGCCGGACAGCTTGTCGGTCATCTCCTTGACCTGGTCTTCGCCGCCGGTCTGGCAGGCGGTGGCGCAGTCGCCGCATCCCACCAGGAAGACGCTCTTCGCATCTTCCAGCTCCTTGAGGATAACCTCGAAGGGCTTCTGCTTGGTTACGATCATGTGTTCCTCCTACTTTCCGAACAGTTGCTGCTAGCTCGCGGATACGTAGTTCCTCAGGTATGTCGGGATGTCGGCCGCCTCGCGCGGTCCGACGAGTATCTCCCAGTCGGGAAGCTCTTCGTCGAGCTCGCCCGATATCTGAGCCACGTAGCCGGGGATTATGAGCTTGCGATGGTTCACCTTGTCGGCGATGCCGCTCTTGGTCACGAACTTCGCGATGACGTCGGGCACGAACTTGCCCGCCGCCCACGCCGTCAGGACCGACTGTCCCTCGGAGTCGACCACGCCCAGCCAGGCGTCCACCTTGCTCGACTCTATCTCGCCCGAGACTATGAAGTAGGTCAGCGAGAAGTTGGTCGTGACTATCACAGGCGAGTCCGGGCCGGGGCTGCCTATCTCGTAGAACTTGCTGTCCACGGCCATCGGCTTCTGGGGGTCCGTGTAGATGTTCTGGATCTCGACCTGCAGCGGGTAGTTGAACCATGCCTCCGGGGTCGAGACGACCACGATGTCCGAGTACTTCGCAATATAGATGCCGGCCAGCGCGCCCTCGAAGTAGGTGTCGTCCGTCTCCTCGCAGGGAAGCGTGATGGTCGGCAGCCCGAACGGCTTGAACTTAGCGTTCAGGGCCCCCCGCCTCATGGCTATCATCGCGTCGAGGGTCTTCCTCAGTTCGCGCGTGCCGGGATCGAGGACCAGGTCTTTGAGCTCCATGGCCGCCGCCTTCTCGGAAAGATCGGCGAGGCTGTCGAGCCCCTCGCCCTTGAGCACAAGCGGAAGCCCCTTCTCCTTGGCCAGGGCGCCCATCCCGTCGAGGTTGGCGGCGGTCGCACAGTACAGGAGCGGGTTGGAGTCGCCGATCGCTTCGACGGCCGCCGCCATCACGGCGGGGTCCTCGGTCATCGGCATCAGAGACAGGTCGGTCATGCCTTTTATTCTGGTCAGTACTTCCTTGAACCTGGCCGCGTCGCCGGACTCGCACTTGACCGCGAGCAGCTTGATCTCCAACGTCTGCCCGACCCTCTCCCAGGAGTCTTTGCCGGCCTCTTCGACCTTGGCCTTGAGCTCGTCATCGGCCATCGCGTCGGACAGCAGGACCCCGATCACGGCGGGGTTTACGAAGCGCTTCTCGTGACGGAACATGACGAGCTCCTCGCCCGTCTTGAACTCTTTGGCGCCCTGCCCGACTATGACTCCCCTGATGGGCGGTGCGGCAGCCTCGGAGAGCGCCTCCTTGGCCTCGTCAGAGACGTGGGGGCAGTCCTCGAGCTTGGCCTGCCCGCCGGCCAGCTTCATCGCGAAGGCCAGGCATGTGGGCAGCTTGCATTCGCCGCAGTTCGTCTTGGGGAGCAGCTTGAAAATATCAAGACCACTCAGTGCCATCTCCGTACTCCTTTCCTTTTTTCAGTGGGGGCCAGGTCCTTGCTGGAGAAGGCCTGACCCCCATCGCTATTCCTACTTGAGCATCGGCTCCATGGTCAGTGCCGGGTGGCCCTTCTCCTCAAGGAAGGGAAGGATCGCCTCTTCCGATACGCCGACCTCTTCGTCCGCTATCTTGTCGACGAAGTCGGGGGTGCCGAGCTCCTCGGCCCTCTTGACGAGCTGCTCGTGGAGGGTCTCCTTCAGCTCCTTGGGCATCCAGACGATGCGGTGGAAGCCGCCGTCCGCGCTGATGAACTTCTTGCTGGTTATGTAGACCTTACCGATCCCCACGAACCCGGGCGTGACGTTGCCGCCGCCCACTGAGCCCGCGAGCGTCGAGAACGACATCCCGCAGGGAGTCTCCTTGCCGGTAAACTCGCGGTTCACTATCATCACGCCGTTTGCGATGGGCAGGAAGGACACGATGCACTCGAAGCACCCGCAGGACGTCATGGGGTCTTCCATCATGGTGTAGGCGTTGAACTTGTCCAGCTTCTGGCCGGAGTTGTTCCACACGAACTCGTTCACGTTCTTCCACTGGCCCTTGACCTCGTCGATCGCATCGCCCTTTGGTATGGGCTGGTTGGGGCCGGTGGGGTCGATCTCGTATGCCGCCTTGCAGTCCAGCCAGTTGTAAGCCCCGCAGAGCCCGAGGCGCTCTGGGGTCACGACGCACACGTGGGTGGGCGCGAACGACTGGCACAGCGTGCAGGAGTAGAAGATGTCGGTGGTCTCGTCGGTCATGCCGGCGGTCCGCTCGTCGCGGTGGGCGTACTTCTCGCGAGCCTTTGCGAGCCACTCCTCGGTATCCTCGGGGTTTGTGTAGATCGTCACCTCGACCTTGTCCACGATCGCCGGGAACTCGCCTAGCAGCTTCGCGTGGAGTATCTCGCCGTAGTCGCGTATCTTGAATCCCTTGTCCCTGGCCTTGTTGCTGATGCGGGTCCAGACGATGTCGCGCTGGCCCATGTGCCAGATGCCCTCGGCCCCGTTGATGAGGTGGTGGCACTGGCGCTCCAGTATGGACTCGAAGTCCTCCTGCATCTTGCGCCCGGCGACGTGCACCACGATCCCCATCGGGAGCGCGCTGCCCTGCTCGACGTCGTCGATCTCCGGACCGACCACCTCGATCTTGCCGTCCTCGACCTCGCTCATCTCTTTCATCTCGACAAACTCGAACGCGGGGGTGATGTTGCCACCGAACTGGACGTACATGTCCTCCTTGCGGATCCGCTCGCCCTCGAAGGCGGGACCGTAGGCCATCGGGATGGGCACCTTGGTGATCTGGATCTTGAGGCCCCTGACCTCGACCGCCTTCTGGACGATCTCGTCGTGCGGTATGTTGGACACGACGTGCTCGTAGGTGCAGACGCCGGTCGGCAGGATCTCCGGTATCGGGGTGTCCGCAATGGTCGGGAACCCGTAGTTTATCGCCCCGGCCGCGTTGGCGTACCACTCGTCCGTGACCTCGCCGAGGGCCAGCACGAAGGCGAAAATGCGGTTCTTGTTATAGAGCAGCACCTTCCGGAAGTCGCCGGGCTGAGCGCCGCCGAAGCTCATGGCCGCGCGGGCGGCGAACCCCAGCGAGTACACGGCCGACCCTATCTCGTGGCCGTAAGGAACGATGCGCGTCTCCCAGCCGAGCTGTACGTTTATGCTTTCGAGCTGCTCGGCCACCGTGGTGCCGTTGAAGTTGCCGCTCGTCCATACGTACAGGTTCTTCTCCTGCAGTTCCTTGACTATCTTTTCGGCGGTCTCCGGGTCCGGCGCGCTCCCTGCGAGCGCGCAGAAACCTGGTGCCGTGCCGTCCACGAACTCGACGCCGCGCTCGCGCATGATGACGTCGTCGGCTGCGCCCAGCCATATCCCGTCGACCGGGTTGGGCCCGTCCACGTACTTTATGGCCTCCTCGATCTCCTCCATGAAGAGGGTCGCCATCCCGGCGTCAAGGGCCGGGCCGAGGTAAGGCGTCCAGAGGTGTTCCCGTGGGATCGGGGGGAGCAGGTCCTCCGCCACCTTCATGACCGCGGGGCAATCCCCCAGGTTCTCGACCTTCATCCCCGTCATCGCGTAGATTATCGGCAGGTAATATGCGGTGTTTGGAAAGCCTATCTCCAGGCTCTCCCCGTGTTTCTCGATTGACTCTTCAAGTCTCGCCGCCACCCGGTCGTGGATAGCGTGCGCGCCCCTGATGGCGCCGCTTGCGATTATCTTAGACATCCAGTCTCCTCCTTGGATCTGTCAGGCCTTTCTCAGGGCCACTGTTATTCGATGGACAGTTCTCGCCTGGCCGCCATGTCGTACAACACTCGCTCACGCTTGGCGTGGATGCCGAGCGCCTCGCGCTTCTCGTCGATGAGGTTGAGGAGCGTCCCGACCATCTTCTCGGGGTCCGACTCGAAGTGCCAGCTGTTGCCGTACTGCTCGAAGATCCCCTCGAACAGGTAGTCGGTGAGCTTCTGGCTCCCCGTGGTCGGCCAGCTTACGCCGAACACGACCGCGGCCCCGGAAGCCACGAAATACTGACCGATGGCGATGGCCTTCTCGCTCATCCATTCCGGTGCGCAGCCGACGGCCGGCAGGTCCGAGATGTCGTCTCCGAGGCCACCTTCGCGGACCATCGCCGTCAGCGCGATGAGGATGCGGCTGTTGTCGACGCAGGAGCCCACGTGCAGGACCGGCGGGATGCCGACCGCCTCGCATATCTCGCGAAGTCCCTGCGGCATTACGCCAGACTGGTATGCGACCTCTGGCGTCATGAGACCCGTCTTTGCTACCGCCTGGGCGGCACACCCGGTCATGACGACCAGGCAGCCGTTCGCAACCAGCTCCCTTACGACCCTGACGGTCACCGAATCGTGCCCAACCCTGGGGTTGCTGCACCCGACCACACCCACGACGCCGCGGATGCGCCCGTCGATGATGCCATCGTTCAGGGGCCTGTAGGAAGCGCGGAAGCGCCCTCCCAGCATGTAGTTGATGTACTCGTGGTCGTACCCGGCTATGAAGTCGGTCTTCTTGTCGGGGATATCCACCTTTCCCCTGTTGGGGAAGTTGTCGATCGCCATCTCCACGATCTTCTTTGCGGTGGAGAGGCCCGCTTCCTCGTGGAACTCCACGTACTCCGCGTTTGGCATCTTACCCTTCGGGCTCGTGGTTATTATCTTGGTGTGGAAGCAGGTCGAGAGCTCACCGATCGCCTGGTAGACGCACTGGACGTCGACCACCATGGCATCGATGGCCCCGGTTATTATGGCTAGCTCCTGCTGCAGCACGTTACCCGCGACCGGGATCCCGTGCCTGGAGAGGATCTCGTTCGCCGTGCAGCATATGCCGGCGATATTGATCCCTTTCGCGCCCTTCTCTTCGGCCTTTTTCAGGAGCTCCGCGTCCTGGCTGGCCAGCAGTATCATCTCGGAGAGGAGCGGCTCGTGCCCGTGCACGATGATGTTGACCTGTTCCTTCTCCAGGACACCGAGGTTTATCTTCGCCTGCAAAGGGGTCGGGGTGCCGAACATGATGTCCTGCAGCTCGGTGCCTATCATCGAGCCTCCCCATCCGTCGGCGAGAGCGCACCGGGAGCCCTGGAGCATGAGGTTCTCCATCTCCTGGTCGACGCCGACCGACGTCCGGTGCATGGTCTCCACAACCTCACGGTCGATGCCGCGGGGGAAGATGCCAAGCTTGCGCCAGATCTGCTTGCGCTTCTCCGGAGCCCTGAGGCCGAACTCGAGCTCGCCCTCCTGCTGACCGAACATGGCCATGCATTTCTCGCCGACCTCGAGGGCTATCTCCTCGATCGGCTTCTCGCCGACCTCGACGCCCAGGTCCGCCGCCACCTCGAGCAGCTTGATGCGGTCCTTTATCTGGTAGCCCTCGGCCTCGCCCCTGGCCGCCAGCACGAAGGTGTGGGCCACCGCCCTGCCGTGGTCGGAGTGGGCGGCCGAGCCCCCCGCTATCATCCTCACGAAGTTGCGCGCCGCGACGACCTCGGGGGTGGCGCCGCAGATGCCACGCTTCTCCGGGTCTCCCTCCTTCTTGGCCGGGGTGAGACGGCACGGTCCCATGTTGCAGTTCTTGCAGCAGATGCCGCTGGCCCCGATGGTGCACTCTTTCATGCTCTCGGTGCGGCTGAACGCTGTTGATAGATTGCCCTCCGCCGCCTTCTTGAGCATCTCGGCGGATGCTTCACACGAAGTTCTTTCTTCGAAGTCTGCCAATTCTCCTCAACTCCTTGCTCGTTCGAGCCAAGTCCAACCGGCCATGCCGGCCCCCAGTTAACACATCAAACTGTCTATGACCTTCCTGACTGTCTTTATCGCGCCGGGATGACGCATTATCACGACGTCGGCGCCCGCGACGAGCAGGGTCGTCGCCGTGAGGATCTCCCAGAGGATGCCCCTCTTGTTCTCGTCTCCGTACTCCGGCACCTCGGCGGCCGGCACCTTCGCCTCTTTCGCCTTCCAGGCCTCGACCCCGACGTCCGCTATCAGGGGCATCTGGGTCATGCTGTCGTCCTGGCGGAGCGCCGCGATCTTGAAGCGCTCCATGACGGAATACGTGTATTCCAGCCCGTAGCCCAGCGCTCCGGTGGTCGGGTCCACCAGGATCTTGCCGACGTCCACGCCCAGGTTCGAGAGCAGGATGTTCAACTGCTTGGCCAGGTTCACATCGATGGGCGTCTTGGCCGCGACGGTCTGTTTGTAACCGAGAGCGGCGGCGCCCAGTGTCTTGTAGTTGTCCTCGTTGGCCGGCCCGAGCACCACGTTCTTGCCCTCGGTGGCGACGGCGACGGCCTTCATGACCTCGCCGTCTTTCTCGGCGTCCTCGGACCCGTACACTATGACCGGGATGGTGACCGCTTCGGCGACCGCCTTCGCGGTGGCTGCGGCCTTGTCCGCCGGCCCGTCGTCGCCCTTCGGGTCGGTGCTCTTGAGCCTCAGCGCTATGAGGTCGGCGCCCCATTCGTCCTGCGCCTTCTTCGCCCACGCGACGGGGTCGGCCATCACGGCCTTGAGCGGCTCCGCGACTACCGGCGACCATCCCTGGGGGTTATCGTCGTAAACCTCCACGGCGATCAGCGGGCGGTTGGGCATCTGGCCCTCGAAGCAGTAGAACGGCAGTACGTTCTCCCCACCGACCTTGACGTCTCCTGTTCCCAGGGGGACTTCCCTGATCTTGGACTCGGTCGTCTCCTTAGGTATTTCAAACGCCATTCTGTTCCACTTCCTTTCTACATTTACGTGTACTGAACCGCATTGATTTTCCTCAACACGGGTTACCTGAATATATCTACTCGAGGCCCGCCTGCATCTTCGCGGCGGTGAGGGCGTTCTTCAGGAGCATCATGTTGGTGACCGCGCCTACACCACCCGGCACCGGCGTTATGGCCTTCGTCTTGTCCTTGACGGCGTCGAAGTCTACGTCGCCCACGGTCTTCGTCTTCGGCTTTCCCTTGTCGTTGAGCACCGGGTTGCCCTCGTCGTCGAGCACCTTCACCCTGTTGATGCCCACGTCGATGACTATCGCTCCCTCCTTGACAAGGTCGGGCCCGATGAGGCCTGCCTTGCCCGCGGCTACCACAAGGATGTCGGCCCCGGTGGTGTGCTTGGCCAGGTTACCGGCCTGGGAGGTGAAAATGTGTGTCACGCTGATGGTGGAATTGCGGTTGAGTGCCAGCATCGCGACGGGCTTGCCGACGATATTGGAGTGTCCCACCACCACCAGCTCCGCGCCCTCGAACTCGACCCCTACTCGGACGAGCAGCTCTATGCACGCCGACGGTGTGGCGGGCGCGAGGGTTGGCTCGCCCAGCAGCAGCCTGCCCATGTTGAACGGGTGGAAGCAGTCGATGTCCTTGTCGACCCTGATATTGTTGATGACCGCCGAGTCACTGATGTGCTCGGGGTACGGGCGCAGAGGGAGGATGCCGCTCACGGCGGGATCGTCATTGAGCTGCTTCACTATTTCGATGACCTCCGCCTCAGTGGTCTCGGCCGGAAGCGTCTTCTCTATGTAGGCGAACCCGACAGACTCGCAGTTTTTCTCGACCTGGCCGCGGTACATCTTCGACCCGAAGTCGTCGCCGACCAGCAGGGTCGCGATGCCGGGCGCGAGGCCCTTCGCCTTGAGGCTCTCGGTCTCAACGATTATCTCTTTCTTTATCTCGTCGGCTATGGCGTTCCCGTCGATTATCTCGGCCATCTCAACAACCTCCTCAACCCAGTTTTTCGTATGTGACCTTTACGACTTTCTCTCTCAAGGAGCCCGACCGTGAAAGTATATCCTTAATCCCGGCCCATTTCTCCTCGACGAACCCGCTGTCTTCGATGCTGCCCAGGTTTATCTTCACGTTCAGCGCGGCGCACTGTGCCGCGGCCTCCGCTAGCAGGGCCGCGACCCCCGCGTCGCTGACGGCCCCGACGTTGCCTATGTCCGCGGCGACCTCGGATATCTCCGCTACCCTCAGGCACGCCTCCGCGATCGCGTAGGGCACCAGCGTCGCCTCCTTGAGCGCCGCTTGAACAGCCTGCTTACGCTCTGCCTTCTCGTCCTCGGTCTCTCTCGGCATCTTGAACGCCGCCGCGAGGACCGCGTACACCTCCGTGTCCTTCTGTACGAGCTCCTGCAGTCGGCCCCTCACCTTCTCGGATGCCGCCAGCAACTCCTTGATGCGATCCTGCACGTCGGCGTACTTCTGCTTGCCGACCGTCAGGTTGGCCACCATGCTCACCAGTGCGGCCCCGAGCGCCGCCGCAAGCGCGCTGGCGGCCCCACCGCCCGGCTCCGGCGATCCCGAAGCCAGCTTGTCGACGAAATCAACCAGCCTGCCTTCCAGGTACGTCAACTCTTCACCCCCTGAAGAACTTTCTCCATGATCTCACGCACCGCCGCCCGGGCCGGCGACTGCTCGCCGAGCTCCGTCATCGGGCGCCCCGCCTCGTCCAGGCGGCTCACCTCCGGGTCATCGGGCACTACTCCAGCGAGTTCGATGCCCGTGTCCCGCACCGCCGCCTCGAGTGCCCCTTCCAGGGCGCCTCTCAGCCTGGAGACGACGAGGAAATACCTGCCGATGTCTATGTCCATCTCGTCCGCGAGGTCCCGGATCCTCGACGCCGTCGCGAGCCCCCGATGCGAGGGGTCGCTGACGATGAGCATCGCGTCGACCGAGCGGGTGGTCCTCCTGCTCAGGTGCTCCATGCCGGCCTCGTTGTCGACCACCAGGAAGTTGTAATGGCCGCTCAGGCTGTCGAGGATGTGCCGGAGCATGTTGTTTATGGCGCAGTAGCACCCGGGGCCCTCGGGGCGCCCCATACTTATCAGGTCAAAGTCCCTGGTCTCGACCAGCGACTGCTCTATCTGCATCTCCAGGATGTCCTGCTTGGACATCCCGGCGGGGAGTTTCTGCTTCTGGACCTGCTCGCTCAGGTCCTCACGGACACCACCGATCGTGGCGTTCAACTCCACCCCGAGCACCAGGTCCAGGTTGCTGTTCGAATCAGCGTCCACCGCCAGGATCGGCTTGAGGCCCTTCTCGACCAGGCGCATCACTATCAACCCGGAGAGCGTCGTCTTGCCCGTCCCGCCTTTTCCGGCTATCGCGATAACAGACGGCATCAGGTACCACCGGCCTCGAGCGGGCCAAGCCTGGCGGCCGCCCTCGCCTCCTCGAGCCTCCGCTGGACCGTCGGGAACTCTTCGACGTGGGTATGGGGAAGGAACAGCGCCGATACGTACTGGTCCATGAACCGCGGGTTCGTCGACAGCTCCAGGTAGGTCATCATGCTGGCGATGCGGTCACCCTCGGTTATCAGGTTCTTGGACAGCGCCATCAGGTAGCTGCCGAGCAGCGAGCCGTTTCCGACAAACTTCAGCCTTTCGGTGTCGACGTCGGGAAGCAGTCCGATGATTATCGCCTTGTCGATCTCCAGGTAACGGCCGAAGGCACCCGCGATCAGGATCTCATCGAGGCTGTCTACGTCCATGCCGACCTCCTGGAGGAGTATCTGGATGCCGGCGTAGACCGCGGCCTTGGCGCGCATCAGGTTATCTATATCGACATCGGTGATCACGATGTCCCGGTTGGTGCCGCTTTCGTCGGCCCAGACCAGCACGTACTCCGCCCAGCCCGGGGCCTGCCTGGTGCGCGGGGTGTCGAGATCCACCTCTATCTTTCCGCGCTCGTCGATCACCCCGGTGAGGAACAGTTCGGCAAGCACGTCGATGAGCCCTGAGCCGCAAATGCCGATGGGCCTGCGGTTGCCCACCGTTATGATCATGGGCTCCTTGGTGACCTCGTTTATCCGGACCTGCTCGATGGCGCCGCGCGTGGCCCGCATGCCGTGCTTGACCCCGGCGCCCTCGAAGGCGGGGCCGGCCGAGCACGAGCACGCCAGCAACCAGTCCTTGTTGCCGAGGACCATCTCCCCGTTGGTGCCTATGTCTATATACAGCGTCAGCTTCTCCGAGTTGAGCATGCCCGACGCGAGCACCCCGGCCACGATGTCGCCGCCGACGTACGAGGCGACGCAGGGGGTGCACCGCAGGTAGACGCCGGACGCTATCCGTATGCCGATGTTGCTGGCCTTTATCCACGGGAAGTTGCTCGCAGGCGGGATATAAGGGTCGACCCTGATGTAGCGAGGGTCGATGCCGAGGAGAAGGTGGGTCATGGTGGTGTTCCCGGAGATGCACAGGTGCGTGATGCTGCAGAACTCGGTGCTGGTCTTCTCGACGACCTGCTGTATGAGGTTCCAGATCGTGTTGACCGCGGCCGACTGGAGCTTGGCCAGCCCCGTGGACCGGGTCGAATATATTATGCGGGTGATCACGTCTTCGCCGTAGGATATCTGCCCGTTGTAGTCCGACGCCTCGGCGGTCACCTGGCCCGTCTGCAGGTCGATGAGCTGCACCGAGACGGTAGTCGTGCCGAGGTCCACGGCAATCGCCGCCTGCCGCGGCGAGGTGTCGCCCTTTTCGAGCCTGACCGCCCTCAGCTCCTGTCCCCTGTCCAGGACCGTCGTGGTCACGTCAAAGCTCGAAGCCCTGATGACGCTGGGCAGCGCGGAAAGCATCGGGAAGTCGACGACGACGTCCTTCATCCCTGCTATCTTCGAAAGCCCCCGCTTTATCCGCTCGGCGTCGCTGAGGTTGTCCTCGAGGGTGGGCGGATCGAGGATCAGGTGGAACTTCGTGGTCGGAGGGTTCAACTCCCATTGCGGGAGGCGCTCGGCCCAGTCCTTCGCGGAGAGCGTGTAGCCCTTGAGCGGTATCGGGGGCCGCCTTTCGAGTACCCTCTTATCCCCGAGCTGGCTCTCGATGGGAACCCTCACGTCGAGGTCGGACTCGATGGTGGACGAGCAGGCCAGCGTGTAGCCCTGCCGCCTCTCCTCGTCGGAGAGCTTGACCTGCAGGCTCTCCTTGACCTCGCCTTTCTCGATTATGACGCGGCACTTACCGCAGTATCCCTCTCCGCCGCACGAAGCGTTGATGTGCACGTCGGCCTGCATTGCCGCCCTGAGGAGGTTCTCGCCTTTATCGACCTCTATGCAGCGGTTCTCGGGATAAAAACATATTCTGACTTTTTCCATTCAGTACACTTCTTGTGGATTCCCGGCGGCCGAAAGAACGGCCGCCGGTGAAATCCTATCTCGTTTGTGGGAGGGCCTAGAACAGGCCCACTATCCTGCCGTCCTCGGCAAGGTCGACCTTGTTTCCGGCAGGCTCGCTCGGAAGGCCGGGCATCGTCCTCATGTCCCCGCAGAGCGGGTACAGGAAGCCTGCGCCGACGGCAGGCCTTATGTCCCTGATCGGCAGGCGCCACCCGGTGGGGCGTCCCTTCAGGTTCGGGTCGTGCGACAGAGACAGGTGGGTCTTCGCCATGCAGAGGGGCAGCTTGTCGAAGCCGGCCTCGGTGAACCGCTTGACCGCGGCCTCGGCCACCGGCGTGTAGTCCACGCCGTCCGCGCCGTAGATCCTGGTGGCCACCGTCTCGATCTTCTCCTTGATGGAGGAGTTGAGGTCGTAGAGATACTTGAAGTCCTTGGGCATGTCGCAAGCCTTTACGACTGCCTCCGCGGCCTCCTTGCCTCCCTCTCCCCCGTCGGCCCAAACGGTGATCGGCTCGCAGAAGTCGGCGCCGGCCTTGACTGCGATGTCGTGAACCATGGATACCTCTTTGTCCTTGTCCGAGGTCCGACGGTTGACCGTCACCACGACCGGAACGCCGAACAGCTTCATGTTCTCGATGTGCTTGACGATGTTCTCGCAGCCCTTCTCGAGGGCGGGGTAGTTCTCCTTGGCCTGCACTTCCTCGGGTATCTTCTGGCCCGGGCGAGCCTCGAACGCTCCGCCGTGCATCTTGAGAGCCCTCACCGTGGCGGTAATTACTACGCAGTCCGGGGTTATCCCGTACTTCTCCATCGCGCGGACCTTGATGTCCATCATCTTCTCCGCGCCGCAGTCGGCCCCGAATCCGCTCTCGGTGAAAACGTAGTCGCACAACTTCGTCGCGATGGCGTCCGCGACCACTGAGTTGTTGCCCTGTGCGATGTTCGCAAACGGGCCGGCATGCATGAAGCAGGCATTCCCTTCGAGGGTCTGTATGAGGTTGGGCTGCATTGCGTCCTTGAGGAGGACAGCCATGGCGCCGGCACACTTGAGGTCGTCCGCCGTCACCGGCTTGCCTTCGTACGTGTAGGCGACGACGATCCTCTTGAGCCTCGCCTTCAGGTCGTCGAGGCCGTCGGCAAGCGCCAGGATGGCCATGACCTCCGAGGCCACGGTGATGTCGAACCCTGTCTGGCGCGGGTAGCCGTTCTGGCGGCCGCCCAGGCTCACGACGATGTCGCGCAGCGCGCGGTCGCTGATGTCGACGACGCGACGCCAGGATATGGTGAGTGGGTCGATGTTCAACGGGTTCTTCAGCAGGGTGCTGGTGTCTATATACGCCGCGAGCAGGTTGTTCGCCGCACCGACGGCGTGGATGTCGCCGGTGAAGTGCAGGTTGAGGTCCTCCATGGGGACGACCTGGCTGTAGCCGCCTCCGGCTGCGCCACCTTTGATACCGAACACCGGCCCCATGCTGGGCTCGCGGATGCAGATGATGGTGTTTTTGCCGATGATGTTCATGGCCTCGGTGAGGCCGATGGAAGTGACCGTCTTGCCTTCGCCGAGCGGCGTCGGTGTTATCGCGGTCACGTCGATGTACTTCGCGGTCGGCCTGTCCTTGAGCCTCTCGATCACGTCGAGGTGGACCTTGGCCTTGTACTTACCGTAGAGCTCCAGATCGTCTTCCTCGAGCCCTATCTTCCTGGCGATCTCCACAATGGGCTTCATCTTCGCGGCCTGAGCGATATCGATGTCGCTGGGGACGACTTTTGCCATAACTCCTCCTTTTTTACCCCGGTCAAAGACCTTGCTGAGGTCGATTTTCCTGTTCATCAGGACGCAACTCTTCCTGTCGTGCATCAACCCCTTTCAAACGGAATACTTCAGGGACAAGTCTGCAGTCTCTATGCTCAAACACAAATGTAGCCTCCTTATGGAGGCACACACGCGGAGATTATATTAAAAGGCCCCTTCTAATGCAAGCAATCCGGCGGTCTCCCGGTCGCCTGCCGCGAGGTCCGGCGAACGCCGCCTTCGACGGTCCGGCTGAGGCGCCCTCGTGTTTGACTGTGCCTCTCGCGATGTAAGAGAATGATTGCGTTTTTGGCCCTTTCGACTGGAAGCTTCAGGTCAGGAGGTATCAGCCATGTCAGGCGTTGATTCGAAGTATGACGTTGTGGTAATAGGGGCGGGCCCCGGGGGGTATCCCGCGGCGATCAGGGCCGCGCAGCGCGGCGCCAAGGTCGCCATCGTGGAGAAAGAGAAGGTGGGCGGGACATGCCTCAACTGGGGGTGCATCCCGACCAAGACCCTGCTGGCTTCCACGGAGCTCATCGCGCTCGCGAGGGAAGCGGAGAAGTTCGGCGTGAAGATCGGCTCCATCGAGGCGGACTGGACGGCCATCCAGGAACGCAAGCAGAATGTCACCGATACGCTGGTGGGAGGCATCCTCCAGCTCTTGAAGGCCAACAAGATAGACCTCATCGAGGGGCTGGGCACGATCACCACCGACAAGAAGGTAGCGGTTAAGACAGCCGATGGCGATATCGTCCTGGAAGCGGGCAAGATAATCATCGCGACAGGCTCGGACCCCGCCGAGCTCCCAACCTTCGACTTCTCACAGCCCTCCGTGATGACCTCGACCGACGCGCTGGCCCTGACCTCGGTGCCGAAGAAACTGATAATCGTCGGCAGCGGTGTGATAGGGAGCGAGTTCGCGTGTATCTTCTCCACGCTCGGCACCGAGATCGTGATGGTGGAGCTGATGGACCGTATGCTCCCCACCGAGGACAGCCGCATCGCCAAGCAGATGAAGTCGAGCTTCCGCAAGGCGGGCGTCGAGGTCAAGACGCAGACCACCGTCGCGAAGGTGCTGGAGTACCGCGAAGACGGCATCAAGGTCGAGCTCTCCAGCGGAGAGACGCTGGAGGCCGATAAGCTGTTGGTCTCGATCGGGCGCAAGTTCAACTCGGATGGCCTGGGGCTCAAGGAGCTCGGTGTCGAAATGGACGAGCGTGGACGGATAATCGCCGACCAGCAGATGGAGACCAGCATCGACGGCATCTACGCGATCGGCGACGTCGTCGGGGGCATTCTGCTTGCGCACACGGCCACCTTCGAAGGCCTGGTCGCGGCGGAGAACGCCACCGGCGGGCGAGCGCTGATGGACTACAGCGTCGTCCCCGCCTGCATCTTCACCACCCCCGAGATCGGAAGCGTCGGGATGAACACCGACAGGGCGGCCGAGCAGGGGATCGACGTGAAGGTGAGCCGTTTCTCGTTCGGCGCGCTCGGCAAGGCGATGGCCATGGGAGAGGACCGTGGCTTCGTGCAGCTCGTGATCGACTCGAAGACCGACAAGATCCTGGGCGCCCAGATAATGGGACCGCACGCATCGGACCTCATTCACGAGGTCGCTGTGGCGATGAAGCTCGGCGCGACGTCGGCAGACATAGGGAACACCATCCATGCGCACCCGTCGCTGCCCGAGGCCATAATGGAAGCGGCCGAGGCCGCGCACGGAAAGGCCATCCACGTGGCACCCCCGCGTAAATAGCGAGGTAGAGACGCAAAGCAGGAGGGCGGACCCGCCTCCGCCCTCTTTTCCTTCTCCTGGCGTCCGCCCAGGTCGGACGTCCGCCCCGTTCAGGTCTCGGAGATCAGCTCCACCACCAGCCCGGCCACCTCGGCCTCGCGAGTGAAGAAGAAGTGGTCGGTCCCTTCCAGGATGGTCATGTGCTCGCGATCCCCTGGTGAGACGGCGGATGTGAACTCCTCCAGTGTGCTCACAGGGCAGAAACGGTCTCGGCTGCCCAGGACGTAGTGGCGGGGGACGGCCACCTGCCCCAGCCTCCGGGCCACCGGCTGCCAGTCGTAGACGGGAAGGGGCGGGGCGATAGCAACGACGCTCATCGCGGGAATGCCTTCCGAGACGGCGACGAGCGCCATCCAGGCTCCAAAGGACCAACCGGCAAGGCCCACTTGTTTGTCATCTACTATCGGAAGGTCCCGCAGGTAGTTCACGGCGGCCTCGACGTCGTACGGCTCCTGGTCTCCGTCGGTGAAGACGCCGCGGCTGGCGCCCACTCCGCCGAAGTTGAAACGGAGAACGGCGTAACCGATAGCGCATAGCACCTGAGAGATGCGGGCTATCAGCGGAACGTCCATGTCTCCGCCGCCCATCGGGTGGGGGTGGCACAGCACGGCCCCCGGCAGGTGGGTATCCGAATACGGCCGGCACAGCATCCCCTCGAGAAGGGTGCGGCCCGTCGTCCTCTCCGAATCGAAATAAACCTGTTCCTCGTGCCCGGGGCTCTGTTCCATACGACCCGCCTCCAGGTCTTGCTTCGGCGGCTACCCGCCACGCGCGTCGGATGATCGGTCGGGCCGGCGCGCGTGACCCGCCCGAACGACGGCCTCGCCCCGCGGACACGCCCTTGCTCAGAACCTGACGTTTATCAACTGCAGCGGGCAGGCCTCGACGCAGAACCCACACAGTATGCAGCGGTCCTTGTCCAGCTCGAGCCGCCATTCCGGCTCCTCCACCTTGAGGGCGCGCGGCGTACAGACCGCGGTGCACGCCCCGCAGCTTGTGCAAAGCGACTCGTCGAGCTCGATGTCCGTTATCGCCTCCTCGACAGTGACGCCCTGGTCCTTCAGGTAATTCACACCTTCCTTGAGGCGCTTCCCCTCGCCCTCCAGCTCGACCAGCATGCGGCCTATCTCCCCTTCGTGGACCTCGGCGCGCAGGATGTTGGTCAGCACGTCGAAATGCTTTACGAGCAGCGCCACGATGGGTCTCTCGACGACCTCGGGCGGGAACGTCAGCACCAGTCTCTTTTTCGCCATCTTCAGACCACCTCCGGGCCGCGGACGTCCAGCGCCTGGACCCCGCCCTCCGAAGGCAGGGGCTCGACAGGCCGGGTGAGCAGGAACCTGCCGGCCTTTATCCAGTCCTTGAGGGTTTCCGCGATGTCCCTCGCGACGCGGTAGCTCGACAGGGGCGCTGTGTGGACGCGGCTGCCGTTTATCTCGATGATGCCGGTCCTGAGCTCTGCGTAGTCGACCCGCCTGATGACGTCACGGGAGCGGGTAGGTTGGCTGTAGTCGAACACGTTGGTGAATATCTGCGCGTCGGCGACGCCTGTGAACTCGGCCATCTCCTCGTCCAGCACGGGTATGGGGATACCGACACCCATGTAAAGGGTCACGCCGTAGCGATGGAATCGCGCTCCCCGTATCCAGCGGCTGTCCATCTCTTTCATGTCGCCTATGAGCGCGAGCGTGCCCGCGGGGCCGACGGGCGTCCCTCCGGGAGCCCGTTCGGCCGAAGGTCTGTGCTGGGTCCCGGGCCAGGCCACGTAGCCGGCCGCCCCTCCGAGGAACACCCGCGTACCGATCCCGATGGTCCTGTAGTAGGGGTCGTTCAGCAGTGGGTTGAGCTGACCGGCGCTACAGTAGGTCGCGTTGCCGAACTCGGGGAGCAGCACCCCCATGTAAGTGTAGATGGTCCTTTTCGAGCCGTTGGTGGCGCAGGCGTAATTCTGGTACGCGTTCCTCGGGTTGAACAGGTACGCCTGGTTGACCGTATCCAGGTTTACGTACGTCTCGAGCTCCTTGAGCGGGTAGCAGTCGGTCCCCCGCGACGTGGCCCTGAGCTTGATCCATTTACCGTCGATGAAATCCTGGATGACATGGGCTCCGCCGTAGCTCATGCCCTCGGTGTCCGATACCGCCGTCGCGCCGACGAAGGCGTCCACCGCGGCCACGTCCGCGCAAACCTGCACGTCGTTCAGCCACACCTTGCTCATCTTTATGGGAGGGTCGCTGTGCCCGAAGTTGATGAACGCGCCCGAGGAGCACATCGGCCCGAAGGTCCCCGTCGTGACGACGTCGACTTTCCTGGCGGCCTCGCGGGCTCCCTCGCTCCTCACCAGGTCGGTCATCTCGTCCGCGGTGAGCACAACCGCCTCGCCGCTCCTTATACGCTCGTTGATCTCCTCGTAAGTCTTTGCCATGACGTCACCTCCCCGTCCGTGCCTCGGCCGTCGCATCCGCCCGGCCCTTCCGCAAATAAAAAAGCCTTCCATCCGTGGGGACGAAAGGCTGCTTCGTGGTACCACCCCACTTCGCCCGCGCCTCGCGACGCAGACCTTACCGGGTACTCCGCCGTGCGCGTCATACCCTCGCCCATGATATCGGGGGCCGCCGTCCGGTTCTAATCGCGGCCTGCGCTCCGTCTCGGGACCACCCCCCGCCAGACGCGCGAGAGAGGCCCCTGACCCTGGGCCGCTTTCTTCCGGAAGCTCGGGGGGCCATGTTCGAGGAGACCTGCGACACCGGTTCCCACTATCCCGGCTCACTGGGGTCCGGAACCCCCTCTACTCTTCCCCCGTCAACGCTTGCTCTCTATGTCGTTGTCAAAGACCGTGAAATAAACCTAGCAGCGGGGTGGAGTATTGTCAATTAATGGCGACCGCAAGGAGAGACCTCCCGAGCGGCTGATACAATATCAGTCGGCAACAGCAGGTGATCAGTGGATACAGAGTATGCACAAAAGTTAGGTCCGCGCTCGAGGGTGGCGCTCGTCGCTGCGTCGGGAGCGGTCATGTTCTCGACGTTCTGGGTGCTGGTCTCGCTCGGGCTGAATCCCAGGATCTCGATCGTCTACAACGTCAAGGGGGCGCGTTACGGGGGGCCTCTGACCTGGCCGTCGAGGTTGTTCCACCTCGCCTCCCTGGCGAAGGGCGAGCGGACCGCCCTCTACATCCTGCTCATGGTGCTGCTGACGCTGGGGTACCTGGCTACCATCTACCTTGTCCGGGGGAGCTCGCGACGTTCCATCACCCTTGTGATCGCCGGTGGCTTCCTGGCGTTCTCCATGCTCTTCCTGTTCGCCCCGCCGTTCCTGTCCCGGGATATATACAGCTACGCGTTCGGCGGGCGCGCCATGTCTGTCTACCACGCCAACCCCTACCTCGCCGTCCCTTCGGCATATCGCTCGGACGTGCTTTTTCCCCTGATCGGGTGGAAGAACCAGGCCAGCGTGTACGGCCCGCTCTTCGGCTTTGTCTCGTACATGATCACAAAGCTGGCCGGCAACAGCGTTCCGGCGAACGTGCTCGGTTTTAAAGTGCTGGCGTTCGTTTCCTTCGCCGCCTGCCTTCCGTTCCTGTACTCCATGTCGCGGCGGGTCGCGCCCGGCCGTGAGAACATGGCACTGTCGATCGCGGCCTGGTCCCCGATGTTGATGCTTCACGTGTGCGGGGGCGGGCACAACGAGACAGTGATGGTCTTCTTCGTGCTGGCGGGGTTCTACGCGTGCTGGAAAGGGCGCTCGTCTTTCGGGCTCCTGCTGGTCCTGCTGGCCGCGATGGTCAAGATAAGCGCGGTGCTGGCGCTGGTTCCATATCTGGTCTATTACCTGTTCCGCGAGAAGGAGGGCAGGTTCTGGCCGAGGGCCGCTACGTCGGCCGCCACCGTGGTGGCCTTGCCCCTGCTGATGTACGCTCCCTTCTGGGGGGGTACGCGCATATTCTCTGCGACCCTGCGCATGACCGGCATCTACTCGGTGTCCTCGATACCGATGCTTGCGAGGACTTACATCGACCGGGCCCTCACCGGCGTAGGCCTGTCGGGCCACATGGCGGCCTCCCTGTCCAACGGCCCGGTGCGAGCCTTCTTCCTCCTACTGCTCATCGGGGTGACCGTCGTGCTGCTACTGAGGATCAGGGACCGCCGCACGATGGCGGCCGCTACCGCGGGCATCGCTCTGTTGTGGTTCCTGACCTCCTCGTACATCCTTCCATGGTACCTGGCTCTCGGTCTGCTCGTTACAGGGATAGCCGGGTGGAACGCGACAACGGGATGCCTGGTGGCCGCAAGCAGCCTGTTCGCCGTCTACAGGATGCCCCTTTCCAGCGTGCCGATCCTCTCCCGGATTGTCAGGACGGGGATCCCGGGACCGAACCTGCCTATATCCATACCACTGACCGTCATTCTTATAGTGTGGCTGATTCTTATACATCCCCTTCGCCGGGCGGGGCCTGCCGATGAGGCCAGCCCGGTCCACCCTTCCGCGGAGGGCGAGGCTGAGTGGATGTCGCAGGGATGACATCTGCGGAACCCGTTGAGCCGACACTGCCACGCACCGACAATCAGGTATTATTTGGTTGCACGATGGCTGGTACCTGAGACGCGGCCGACATCGGGAGGATTTCGATGACCATGGAAGAGTGGTTCGAGTTCCAGGTGCCGGGCAAAGTGATATGCGCGGAGCATTGCGTGGCCAGCATCGGCCTGGAGATGGACAAGCTCGGCGGCGGCAAGGTGCTCGTCGTGACGGACGAGGGCGTGGAGAAGGCCGGGCTCGTCCGCGTCGTGATCGAAGGGATGGACTCGGGCACCTCCGAGGTGGTGGGAGTCTTCAACGAGGTCACTCCCAACTCCGGGGTCGATATCGTCCACAGGTGTCACGCCAGGGCCAGGAGCGCCGGCGCCGACGCGCTCATCTCCGTGGGCGGCGGCTCGAGCATCGATACCGCAAAGGCAACCGCCCTCCTCATGGTCGAGGGCGGCGACCTGCCCGACCACCAGAGGGCCGTCTACCTGCCCAGCGGGCCGGTGCCGCCCCACATCTCGGTTCCCACCACCGCGGGAAGCGGCTCCGAGTCGACGTTCGCGGCTGCCATCCTGGACAAGGACCAGGGGCTCAAATTGATATTCCAGGGTCCGGACCTCGCCCCCGGGGTAGCCATGCTCGACCCCGTGATGACGAGGACCCTTCCCCCACCCCTCACCGCCTCGACGGGCATGGACGCCCTCACGCATTGCATCGAGGCCCTTCACTCCCAGATGCACGAACCGATCTGCGATGGACTGGCGGTGCACGGGATAAGGCTGATAGCGGAAAACCTGCCCGTCGCGGTCGAGCACGGCGAGGACATCGACGCCAGGAAGAACATGTTGATCGCGGCCAACATGGGCGGCATCGCGTTCGCAAACGCCTTCATGGGGATAGTCCACGCCATGGCCCACTCCCTCGGCGGTCACTGCGGGGTGCCTCACGGTGTGGCTAACTCGATACTCCTGCCATACGGCATGGAGTTCAACATGAGGAGGTATCCCGAGGCAGTCGCAAACCAGTACAGGTGGGTGGCGGAGGCTCTCGGCATCGACATCTCGCACGACGACGACAAGACCGCGGTCGCCAGAGCGGTCGAAGGAGTCAGGGAGCTGACCTCGAAGATCGGGCTTCCGCAGAAACTCTCGGACGTCGGGGTCACCGGAGACTGCCTCGGCCAGGTGACCGAGGACGCCCTCCTCGACGGCTCGATGTTCAACAACCCCGGCGAGCCCGGATACGACGAGGTGCTCGAGGTTTTCAGGCAGGCTCTTTGAAGGGCAGGGCGCCGGCGCCCTGCGGATGCTTCAGACCCGACAGGGGGAGGACCATGGCACTCAGGGAGTATTTCGAGTTCTACGCTCCGACCAAGGTCATGTTCGGCGAGAACCTTGCCCACGACGTGGGGGCCGAGTTGGAGGCCCTCGGCGCGACGGCGGCGATGATCGTCACCGACAGGGGCATCCTGGATGCGGGACTGGTCGAAAGGGTCAGTGAGAGCATCGAGAGAAGCGATGTCGACCTGGTCACGGTGTACGCGGACGTGCCGGTCAACTCCGAGGTCGAGGTCTGCCGCCAGATCTCCGAAATCGGCATGGCCCATGATATAGACGCCCTTGTGTCGGTAGGGGGCGGCAGCGTCATCGACACCGTGAAGGGCGCCAACATCCTCCTAGGCGTGGGCGGAGACCTGCTGGAGGACTGGCAGGGCACTCACCTGGTCCCCGAGCCTCTGAAGAAGCACGTGGCGGTCCCCACGACCGCGGGGACCGGCGCGGAGGTGAGCCTCGGCGCGGTCATCAAGAACACTCCGACCGGCCAGAAGATAACCTTCAACAGCAAGTACCTGCTGCCGGACGTGGCCGTGCTCGACCCTGCCATGACCACGTCCATGCCGCCCGGGCTGACCGCCGC
>Ga0209226_10000490_pt1 | contig 21365 bp, 20 predicted proteins | sample BarGraNGADG00212_2_FD_184497 | JGI IMG/M metagenome (GOLD analysis project Ga0209226, IMG submission 184497) | Arctic peat soil microbial communities from Barrow, Alaska, USA - Barrow Graham LP Ref core NGADG0011-212 (SPAdes) (version 2) | ecosystem: Environmental > Terrestrial > Soil >...
CGTACAGGCCTCCGCAGCAACAGGTGCAGCATGAGCATATGACACCGGTCCGGCCGCCGGTCGCGACCTTGAACCAGGCGGTTGTTATGTTTCCCCTGCTGTGGCCTTCCTCGAGCCTGGCCAGCGCCTCCTCCTGCGTTATCTTCTTCGCGTGGTACTTCCGTCCGTGCTCCAGCCAGAACTGCGCGGTGTGCGGCCGACCGCCATTTATATCCGTTATGCGCGCGCGGAGGGCACGGGTCCCGGAACGACAAAGGCCCGGCCTGTGGCCGAGCCTGTCATCCAAACGGGCGTAAAACCCCCTGTATGCCTGATCACGGAGAGGGTTGGACCCCCGACTGTACAGCGGACTGGGAAGGTGTCTGGGCCTGCGATCCGCCGAGCGACTTCTGGAGGTCGATCTTCCAGGCACCGCCCTCCTGCACGAGGTAGAAGGTCACGTCGGACTTCGTCTGGCCTTCGGTGATACTTGCGACGACGGTTGCATTACTCCCCTTGACCGATGGTTTCGCAAGGGCATAGGTGTAAGAGACGGTGGGCGCAGACGAAGCCGCCTTCTTCAGGTCCGCCTTGTTGAGCGACTTCTGGCTGGCCTTTGAAAGGGTGCCAAAGAGCCCATCAACATTCTTGGCCTTGTTCGCGTCGAGGAACTGCTTTACCACGTCCGCCGGAGCCTCTGAACTAGTGGAACCACCACCGCAGCCGGCGATCACCAGGATGAGGGCCCCGAAACTTACCAGAAGTAGAATCGCCACCACTTTCTTCATCAACGTTTTCCTCCTGTTACAGAGTGCCGGGCGCTCGGTGGCCCTGGCGTTTGACCAAAGGAACATCATCAGCATAACCAATAATGCCGGGGAATGTAAACGCCGGGCTGTGGTGGCCCGCTCACGGGCGAGGGTCCCGGCACGTCGGGCGTACAAGCCCTTTGATGCGCCCTCTGGAGTCGTGGTTCCGCTGCACTCCGGGCGGCGCCCCTCCCGATTCCATATCGCCCTCTCAACCCGCGGTCTCGTGCTCGGGAAGGATGAAATACTTGATCTTTCTTGCATAGTCCTTGAGCTCGCCCCTGAAGTCGGGGTGGGCGATGCTTATGAGCGAGGACGCGCGTTCGCGCAGGCTCTTGCCCTTGAGGTTTACGACCCCGTACTCCGTGGCCACGTACATGACGTCGGTCCTGGTCAGGGTCACGGTCGCGCCGGGCCTCAGGACGGGCACGATCTTGGACACGAGCTCCCCGGTGGAGCGGTCCACCGCGGTCGAGTGCGTGGCGATGAACGCCTTGCCGCCCTTTGCCATGAAAGCGCCCCTGGTGAAATCGACCTGGCCGCCGGTGGCGCTGTACTGGAGAGGCCCGATGGATTCTGAGCAGCACTGCCCGTTTATGTCTATCTCGAGTGTCGAGTTGACCGCGACCATGTTGTCGTTCCTGGCGACGTTGTTCGGGTCGTTGTTGAAGCTGATGGGTGAAAAGTAGACCATCGGATTGCCGTCCAGCCAGCGGTAGAGCTCGCTCGAGCCCGCGGCGAAGAACGCGTTGAACTGGTAGGGGTAGAAGCTCTTCCGGGAGTTGTCGATGACGCCGGCCTCGAAGAGCTTCATGATGGCATCGGGTATCATCTCCGTGTAGCAGCCCAGGTTCTTCTTCGAGAGCAGGCATTCCCCGATAGCGTTGGGCAGCGCGCCGATGCCGAGCTGGATCGTGGCCCCGTCGTCGATGTGACAGGCTATCTGCTCGGCAATGGCCCGGTCGACGTCGGTGACCGGCTCGGGCGGCAGGTCGAGCACCGGGGTGTTGTTCTCGATAACCGCTTTTATCTTCGGGTCCGCTATGTGGTAGAAGTTCATCCCGTGCACGCGGGGCTGGTTCTCGTTCACCTCGAGGACGAGCTCGTCGATATAGTCCATCACGTCGAGGAAGTTGCCCGATACTCCGCAGCTCAGGTAGCCGGTGTCGTCCATCGGGCTGCACTGGGTGAAGATCTTCCTGTAGCCGCCGTACTCGCCGGCTATCCGCGGCAGCTCCGAGAAATGGAACGGCGTGTGCATGCTCACGCCTTCGTGGAGCGATTTTCTGTCGAACGGGGTCGCGAAGAAGTTGTCGAACTGGATGTGCCGTATCTTCTCGGGCGTCAGTATCTTCATCAGGGGAGCGAGCATTATCAGCCCGCCGAAGACCACGCCGTTGAGCTCGTCGGCCCGGTCGAACAGCGCGTCAAGGAGGGCTCCCGGAGAACACGAGCCACTGCCGCAGAAGATCTTGTCGCCGTCCTTCACCGTCCTGGCGACCTGGTCGGGCGACGTCAGCTTGGACTTGTATACATCGTCCCACTTACCGCTCATGATCCTCCTCCTTGCAGAGCTTCGTCCCGAGTCAAACCTGCCCGTCCGCGAAGACCTCGGACAGGAACGCCCCCAGGTCGGCGTCGAACTCGTCCCGCCTCTCGAGCAGGGTGCAGTGCCCCGCGCCTGGGTAGACCTTCAACCTCGCGTCGGGTATCAGGCTCGCGGTTCGCCTGTTCGAATCGAGGTCGGTCAGCTTATCCCTGTCGCCGACCAGCAACGCCACCGGCACCGATATGCGGGGTAGCGAGTAGTCGCAGTGGTAGTCGGCGCAGGCTTTCGCGGCGAGAAAGACGCTCGCGAGGCTGGTGCCGGTGACCATCTCGCGCAGGTGCTCGACGTGCTCGCCGCACGGGCTCCTGCCGAAGGCCGCCCACCTGACCACCAGGTAGGCGGCGGCGGTGTTCCTGAGAGTGTCGACCGCCCTGCCGGCAGCCCGGTTGTGCCGGCTCAGCCAGTCGAGCAGGGCGTCGACCGTGCTCGGCGGCAGCATGCGGAGGAAGCGGCCGAAGACGATGCCCTCCATCAGGTCGGTGCCGGTGGAGTCTATTATCGCCATGCCCTTGAGCCTGCCCGCGTAGTCCGCGCCGAAGAGCTCGAAGAACTTGAAGGCGGCAAAGCCGCCCATGCTGTGGCCCGCCACCACGAAGCTTGAGGGGCCCACGAGGTCGATGACGGCCTTGAGGTCCTCGGCCTGCCGCTCGGTGCTGTAGTCGAGGCTCTCGGGCATCGCCGAGCGCCCGTGCCCCCGCTGGTCGAAGGTCACGACCCGGTACCGGCTGGAGAACTTTTCCTGCTGATACCTGAAGATGCTCTCATCGCAGGTCCACCCGTGAGCGAGGAAGACCGCTTCGGGGCCCTCCCCACACGCCCTGACGGATAGTCTTGTACCGTCGGTTGAGACCGCATCCAGGTCTTCATGGGGAAGCGCAAGTTCCTTCAGCCCTTCCTGGGCGCGCCTCCCGCGGTCTGCCCGCCGGATGACCGCCGGAGCCGCCGCGGCGGCGATCGCGCTGATGCACACCGCAGCCTTGAGGGTTCTGTTCATCGCATATTCCCGTCGCTCTTACCGCGGCCCTAGATATGGCTCAGGATCTTTGAGAAGAAATCCTGCGTCCTGGGGTGCTGCGGGTTGGTGAAGATGGTCTCGGGGTCCCCGTCCTCGACGACGAGACCCTCGTCCATGAAGATAAGCCTGCTGCCGACCTCCTTGGCGAACCCCATCTCGTGGGTCACCACCATCATGGTCATCCCCTCGAAGGCGAGGTCCTTCATGGTGTCCAGGACCTCACTGACCAGCTCCGGGTCGAGCGCGCTGGTCACCTCGTCGAAGAGCATCACGTCGGGGTCCATGGCCAGGGCGCGCGCAATGGCCACCCGCTGCTGCTGGCCGCCCGACAGGTGGGCGGGGAAAGCGTCGGCCTTGTCCTTGAGGCCCACCTTGTCCAGGAGCGCCAGCGCCTTCTCGTTGGCCTCGTCCTGGGATACCTTCCTCACCTTCGTCGGTGCGAGCGTCACGTTCCTGAGCGCGGTCAGATGCGGGAAGAGGTTAAAGCTCTGGAAGACCATCCCCACCTTCTGGCGCACCTTGTTTATGTCTGTGGCACGGTGCGTCACCTCGACGTCCTCGATGAATATGTGGCCGCGGGTAGCCTGCTCCAGCCCGTTGATGCATCGCAGCATGGTGCTCTTGCCCGAGCCGCTCGGTCCGACCACGACGACCACCTGCTGGGGCATCACCTCCAGGCTGATCCCCTTCAGGGCGTCAAAATCGCCGAACTTCTTGTGCAGCTCGATGATGTTGATTATCGAGCCGTCGTATACGGGCTCAACCGCCTGCTCGGATTTCTTCTTTCGCGTGGTCAATCTCCTCTCGCGAGCCTCTTCTCCAGGTACTGGACTCCGCGCATGGCCGGGATGGTGACCAGCAGGAAGAAAAGCGCAACTCCGACGAGCGGCGTGACATTGGCCTTCTTGCCCATGATCTCCTTGCCGGTGAGGAATATCTCCCCCAGGCCGATGAACGCGACCAGGGCCGTGTCCTTGGTGAGCATGATGAACTCGTTCGACAGCGGCGGGATGACGCGGCGTACCGCCTGCGGCAGTACGATGTGACGCATCGACTGCATGTAGGTCATGCCGAGCGAACGGGACGCCTCCATCTGCCCCTTGTGAACCGACTCTATGCCGGCACGGAATATCTCGGCCTCGTAAGCCGCGTAACAGACGGTCAGCGCCACCACGCCCGCGGTGAATCGCGTGAAATTAAGGCCGAGGTATGTCAGCCCGAAATAGATCACGAATATCTGGAGGATCAGGGGGATGCCCCGGATGACGTCGATGTACACCGCGGCGAGGAAACGGAAGATCTTGATCCTGGATATCCGCAGCAGCGCCACGATGAGGCCCAGCACGAGTATGCAGGCCTCCGACACCAGTGCGAGCTTGAGCGTGACCAGGAAGCCCTGGCCCAGCAGGGGGATCGAGTACTTCATGGTGTCCCAGTCGAAGAAGTCCCTCGAGAATTCCCTCAGCCTGTCCTGCATCAGGAACACGGTCACGGCCAACCCGACCACCACCAGCCCGATGACGCCCAGGGCCTGGCCGGCCGTGGCCAGCCCGTCGCCCTCAAGGTCGGTCTGGAGTATTTGCCTCTTGGCTATCCTGGCGAAGATTATCGCCAGGATGGCGCCGACGACGGGCACCGCGGTGAGGCCGAGGATGCCCATTATCAGGGACGCCTTGGCCCATCCGCTTACCTCGGGCTTCTCGAACTCCGAGATGTTCTGGCCCTCTTCGTTGAGCTGTATCACACCTTCACCGTCTGGGATTTCCCTTCACCTCGCTCAGAAATACGGGCCTGCATTCGATAAGAACGCAGGCCCGCTACTGCATCACTAACAGATACTAACGTCTATTCGGTCGGAGGAGCAACGCCGAACCACTTGGTGTAGATGGTCGTGTACGTCCCGTCGTCCCTCAGGGAGCTGAGTGCGCCGTTGACCTTCTCGAGCAACTCGGTGTTGGCTTTCTTGACCCCGATGCCGTACTGCTCGTTCGTCTTGATCCGTGCGACGACCTGGGTCTTGCCACGCGTCGAGCAGATGTATGAGTTGACCGGGTAGTCGTTGATGATGGCGTCGACCTTGCCCTGCTCGAGCGCCTCGAACGCCACGAGGATGGTGTCGAACTTCTGGATCTCCTTGAGGCCGCCCGCCTTCTGTATCTCCTCGGCCTTGAACTGTCCGGTGGTGTCTATCTGTACGCCCACTACCTTGCCCTTGAGGTCGGCCTGGCTCTTGATGGGCGAACCGGTCACGACCGCGATGGACTGGTCGCTGTCGATATAGGGGTCGGAGAAGTTTATCTGCTTCTGGCGGTCAGCGGTGATGGTCATGGCGGACATTATCATGTCGTACTTGTCCGTCTTGAGCCCCGGGATTATGCCGTCCCAGGCGGTGCTTATGACCTCGAGCTGCAGCCCCAGCTTCTTGGCGATCGCGGTCGCCAGGTCGACGTCGAAGCCTACCGCCTTCTGGCCTTCTTTGCTCTCGAAGGGTGGATAACTGGTATCGCTGCCCATTGTGAGCTTCCCCGACTGCAGTGTGTACCCCGAGGACGATCCGCAGCCCGCCGCCAAAAATGTGGACAAGAACGCGGCAACGAGCAACAGCGCGACGATCTTTCCCAGACTCCGTGCTTTCATCTGCCCCTCCCTTTCGTCAACCTCACCGGCAAACGGTCAAACAGATTATATTTGCGGGGACGCTTCAATTGCAACGAACGGGGCGGGCGGGGCCGGGTCGGCACGGGCGGCACCTGTAGTTCGACTTTGCGGGGGGGGGCAAAGGACATTCCGGGCCGCGAGCCGGGCCGGCGAGCTGAGCCCGCGCTCAGGCGTTTCCCGCCGGCGCCCTGCGCCACGAGCACATCGCCTTGTCGCACAGCGTGCAGGCGTCCTTGAGCGGGATGCTCCTGGCGATGAGCGTGACCCCCGATACCGACTTGGACGGCGACATCGCGCGATTCGAGTCCAGTGTTACCCCGGCATCCTGGCCGCGCAGCGCCTCGAACACCACTCGGAGGCCCTCCATCTGCCAGTCGCAGTAGCCGGGGCTGAACCTCCTGGCGAAATGACGTCCCTCACGCCTGGCCTGGACCATCCAGTCGTCGTCGACCGCGTCGGCCACCATCTCGGTGAGCTCCGATGCGACCACGTCGAGCACGGAGCGCTTGAACAGGCTCAGGTCAAAGCCTAGAAGTCCATCGACGGAACCCCCGATCGTCGCCGCCGTGAACACCAGCGTCCGCTCGCCCTGGGCCCTGCGCGCCAGCTCTGCGAAGAAAGAGCTCTCTATCGGTCCGGCGTCGGTAAGGACGCGGTCCTCCTCGACGCCCAGAAGGGGCAGTTCCTGGTATGCGCCCCTGGGGTGAGCTCCGTCCAGTATGGCGTCGACGGCGCCCTTGAGCGTCTCCTGAGCATCGATGCTGATCCGGCTCTCCCTGTCCAACCCGAGCAAGCGAAGGGCTCTTCTCCTGAGCGTTTCCGCAGTATCGATACCCAGTCGCGGCTCCAGTTCTGCCATTTCCTCTCACCTCATAGACCAACCGTTTGCCCCGGACAGCGCCGGTGAGCCAATCTCTTATATCACATACCGCCGACCGGCGTGTTCCCTCTCAAGCCCCGATTTCAGCCGTCGCCGACGGGTCGAACGGATTCAGCCTCAAGGCCAGTGAATAGAGGTACGGATAATTCTTCTCGAGGTGGACCATGTAAGCGAACCACTGGCGCGCGAGGAAACCGTAGGCTCGGCTCATGTCCCCCTCGATGTGCGTGATATCCCCTTCCTTCAGGGTGCCAGGGTCTTCACGGTGGTCCAGCTCGTCGGTCAGGTGGAACACCGCCCAAAGCAGGTCGGAGAACGACTCGTGCTCGAGGAGCAGTGGATTCTCCAGCAGTCTCACCATGAAGTCTCTCTTTCCTGCCAGCAGTGTTTTGAACCGGCGCAGGTCGATCGGCCTGTCCACCTCGATGTTGAATTCGAAATCCCCGACAGACGCGCTCCCGTCGGCGAGGCGGTTCGGTCCCTCCTTTCCCACAGCCTCCAGCGCTCGTGCTTTCTCCCCGCATCCGGGGTCCAGGGAGCAGAGCATACGGAGCAGCTCGGTCCCGACCTCGCTGAAGAATGCACCTATGACCATGTTCATCTTCTCGAGTATGGCGGCCCTCTCCCTTACCGCCAGCAGGCGATCGATTATCAGCGTCACGAACAGGACTTCGAGCGGCAGAAAGGCCAGATCCCCCAGCAGGTAGAGATAGATGTGGTGCGCGTCCCTGAATATCGCGTAATGCAGGGCGAACAGCAACGCGGACAACAATATCAACAGCCCACCGAACATCAGGTACCAGTCTCGCTTCTTCATTTCTCCACCTTCCGGGAACCTGGGCTCCACGGTGCAGGGATATTGATCGCTTCACGAAGAATTATACGATGCTATATGGTCGAACCAAGTTGATGCGGTCGAGCCCGTCAGGTGTCCCGGCCGACGAACAAGGTTACTGGAGGTGGCGGCATGGACAACGAGTGGGCCGGCCAGGCAAGAGAGATCATCGGGCTTCTCGGCCTGGAGGGAAAGCCGGTGGCGATTTCGTTCATAAACGAGCCCTACTTCGTCGAGGGCTCGCGGAGGACCTGGGTGTGCCGGGCGATGAAGCTCGCATCGCAGGGCGAGTCGTTCGTGATCGACAAGGAGACTTCCGCCTGCGCCGGCGGCTCCTGGCACTGCGGCCTGACACCCCCGCCCCCGGGCGAGGCACGCCGGTTCCTGCAGCGGTTCCTGACCCGCGGAGAAAAGCTGACGCATACCATCACGAGCTTCCAGCGGATGCAGTCGCTCACCACACCGCCGCCCACAGGCCTGAGCGAGAGGATAGTATTCGCCCCGATGGACAACGCCGAGCTGATGCCGGACCTGGTCCTTTTCATCTGCAACGCGGAGCAGGCCTGCCGGCTGCTGACCCTGGACCATTACTGGGATGGGATACCCCCGAAGATCGAGGTCGCCGGCTCGCTCTGCCACGCCGCCATCGGCTACCCGATAATGACCGGCCTCACCAACATGACGATGGGGGACTGGACCGCGCGCCGCATGCAGAAATACCCGGCCGGTGCCGTGTTCGTGACCATACCCTACGAGAGGATATACAACCTGGTGCTCGCGATCCCGGAGTGCTCGGCGGGAACCGCCGAGGTCGAGCTGCCCGAGGGCATGCGCGAGGCCATGCAGGAAGAGGAATAGCGTCCAGTCACAGCAGCGAGCGAGCCCCTCGCGGAGCATTCAACGCCACACCAGGTGTTTCCGACGTATTTATATCCATGCTGGAGCGAGGGAGGGAGTCCCCCGAGGAGTAATCCGCAGCTTCGTATCGGCTTAGGGAGAGATGTCAGCGAAGCGAGGACATCGACGAGGGGGACCCGTCCCGAGCAACATCCCTGGCAGCCCCGCCTTCCTCCGCCAATGCACGAAAAGAGACCTGACCCCATCCCGTGCGCTAGAAGCCCTTGCGCTCGAGCCACTCCGCGAGAGCGGCGGTCGTGGCGCCGGGCACCGTGTGCTGGCAGCAGTGTCCCCCTCCCTCGATCAAGACCAACTCCGCGCCGGGGATCCTCCCCGCGAGCTGCACCACCGCCTCCGGGACGACGAACCTGTCCTCCGTCCCCCGCAGCACCAGAGTAGGAACCGATATCCCCGACAGGTCTTCGGTGTAGTTGGCCTTCGAAAGCGCTATCACCCTGTCGATATAGGCCGGTCCGCCGCACTCGATCCCGTGCACTGAGACGTAGTCTATGAGGTCATAATTGCCCGGAGCCGGATCCATGACGAACCCGTGGTGCCTTCCGACCCAGGCGAGCAGCCTGCGCCTGGTCCTGTCGCTCAGGAAGGGCAGGAAAGCGAACTGGTGTACGAAGGTCGCCAGGGTGAACATGTTGAAGCCGAATGCCCCACGCCGCGGCCTGTCCATGGTGTTGCAGAGCACCAGGCCCATGACCCTCTCCGGGTGCCGCGTGGCCAGCTCCTGGGAGACCATTCCGCCCATCGATTCTCCGACCACGACCGCTTTATCGATCTCCAGCTCGTCCATGATGTCCAGGACGGCCCGCGCGTAGTCGGAGACCTTGCTCGAGAGCGCGGGCTTGCGCCGCGCCAGGTCGCATGAGACCACCCTGTAACGGTCCTTCAACCCCTCGATCTGGAACCGCCAGAAGTGCTTCGAGCCTTCCATACCCGGGATCATAACTATTGGCGTCCCACTGCCCGCCTCTATGTAGGGCTTCGCCCCTGCGACCACCTGTTCCATTGGGCTCCTCCTTCTCGCCGGCTCGAGCGTGCCGCGACGCTCGGTCTCAAGCGACATGATATCAGGCGAGCGCGACCCCCGGCACCGGTTGCCCGCGCCGCACGGGGCTCCTGCTGTTAGAATAGGTGCCGATCAGAAACCGGGTGAAGGAGGAAACCATGGCAGATGCCGTAGTCGTAGACGTCTTGAGAATACCGTTCTCCCGCTCGAGACCGGCGCAGCCGGAGAGGGACTCGTACAACAGCGTGAGGATGGACGAGCAGCTTGCGAGGGTTATCAAGGAGCTGATCGCCAGGAACAGGGTCAACCCCGCCGAGATCGGTGACCTGATCACGGGGTGCTCACTGCAGATGCGTGAGAACTTCCTGATGGGCGGGCGCACCATCGTGATGCTCGCGGAGCTGCCCTTCGAGGTTCCCGCTCAGGGGATCGATCGCGTGTGCATCTCAGGGATGAGCGCCATCCACCAGGGAGCGATGGAGATAATGCTCGACTACTCCGATATCGTGATCGCCTGCGGGATGGAGCACATGACCCACGTGCCCCTGGACGCCAGGTTCAATCCGGACCTCATGAACGTGAGCCCGAGGTTCTTCCAGGACGAGAGCCTCAAGAAGTACGAGCTGCAGACCGCGCTGTCGATGGGCCTGACTGCCGAGAAGCTTTTCTCGATGGGCGACTTCACCAGGGAAGCCATGGACGAATGGTCCCTGGGAAGCCACCAGAAAGCCGCCGCGGCGCTCGAGGCCGGCTACTTCGCGGACGAGCTCCTTCCGGTCGAGGTCACGCTCGAGGACGGCGTGAGCAAGGTCATCTCCAGCGACCTGTCCATCAGGGGCGATACGACCATCGAGAGCCTGGCTCAGCTCAAGCCCGCTTTCAAGCCCGACGGGCAGATAACGGCCGGCAACTCCTCACCGCTCAACGCCGGCACCTCCGCGGTGCTGCTGATGAGCGCTGACAAGGCGAAGTCCATCGGGGTCGATCCATTGGCCAGGATAATATCGATGGGTTGGGCCGGGGTCGACCCGAGCATAATGGGCATCGGCCCGGTCCCCGCTTCCAGGAAGGCGCTCGACAAGATCGGGATGGACGCGAGTGAGATCGACTTCTGGGAGATAAACGAGGCGTTCAGTATCGTCGCACTCTACGCAATCAAGGAACTGGGCCTCGACCCTGACCGGGTCAACGTCAATGGTGGCGCCGTGGCTATCGGTCATCCGCTGGCGGCGTCGGGCCCTCGCCTGACAGGTACGCTCGCACGCATACTGCAGCAGGAGGGAGGCAAGTACGGGGCCGCCAGCCTGTGCGGAGGAGGCGGCCAGGGAGGGACCGTAATCATAGAGAAGCTCTGAAGCGTTTTTCCCTGTGGTGGGCGGTTCGCCGGCGCGTGAGCCGCCCTCCATGTCGGATAACAGACAGATGGCAGCTTTGAAAGCCAAGGAAACCAACGATGACCAGGGGGGTCGCAGGGCATTACCCAGCACATGTTCGCCGGTGAAACGCTGCTCAGTTCCCCATACAAACGGCTCTTGATCAGGGCGCACGCCGACCTGCACGCTGCGATCTCTCGGCGCATCTCGTCGGCCGATAACGCGTGGATACTCGACGTTGCCTGCGGCCCGGGTTTCCTGGACCTGGACATCTCAGCTCTTAACCCGGGGGTCTTTGTCACCGGTGTGGACGAAAACGCCGGGCACGTGCGCTTCGCCAACCGGCTTAAGAATCAGCGAAAGGTCGCTAACTGCAGCTTCGCGCGTGGGAACGCTTCCCGGCTGCCCTTCGGGGCGGCATCCTTCGAAGTCACCCTGAGCGCCTCGGCTGTGAGTTTCTGGCCGGACCCGGAGCGCGTGATACACGAGATGCGAAGAGTCCTGGTGCAGGATGGCGTGGCCTGCCTGGTTGAGGTCGATGCCGGTTACAGCGAGGAGGAGTTGAAGAACCTGGCGGCCGCGACACACCCCACCTCCAGGAGCGTGTCCGCGCATCTCGCCGAGCGAGGCGTCCGCAAGGCGGTCCTCGAGGAGGCCGTGTCGCCTCCCGAACTCGTTGGATTTGCCCGGTCGGCAGGTTTCGAGCGCCTGTCCATCATCAAGGTCAGGGCCGGGCTGCCGATATTCATGCTCAGACTGCAGAAGTGACGCGCCCTAGCCGCCGCGGGCACGGAATCGGCCGGACGCTTCTGAACCGCGAAGGCGGAAGAGCCAGCGACCGAAAGGTTCGATACATGACCGGACCCAGAAAAGTCATGGGGACGTGCGTTCTCACCGTTGCGGCGGTCATTCTCGTGGTGTTTCCCGTCGGGTGCGGGGGGAGGTCAATCACCGGGCCTTCGGGACGGGACTCTTCGGTCCGCCCCGCCCAGACAACGGCGGTGCAGGCCCCTGCCGCGGCGCCGGCCACAGCGACGGCCGCGCCGTTCGTCCAGCAGTCGTTCAAGGACAACCATACTATCCACTTTTCGGCATCCGACCCCCCGAACAACGCTCTTCTCGCGGCGCCGCCCGCCAGGGTGACGGTAGCGTTCAGCTCCGACCTCGGAAGTGGTAGCTTCATATCGGTAACTATCGACGGGCGCGAGGTCACGACCGGGTCTATGATACTCCCCATCGACAACCGCTCCGTCAGCGTCAACGTCAGCCCGGCGGCGGGCACCGGCAACTACCTGGTCAGGTACACCCCGTACTGGCGCGACGGCTCGTACACCGAAGGCTCCTTCGGTTTCTCGGTGAAGCTCCCCTGAGCACCCGAGTCCATTAGGGACGACCGCAATCCGTCGGTTAAGACGACGGCCACGAGACAGCACAACACGATAGCTCTCCAGATGACCCCTTTCCACGGTACGGCTCGCGATGCTGCGCCAGGGATGAAGCGGCGGCGCGCAGGGATGCCGCCGGTCCCGGAGAAATCAGACGTCGAGTCGCTCATGTCGAGGTTCGCGGTCACGCGGGCCGCGCAAGTGCGGGCGCGTGAGAAGTGGAGGTTTACCGATTATACGGCAACCTGTAAGAAAATCGATGCGAATGCCGGACATAGTCGGCGATACCTGGCTCAACTCGGAGCCGTTGGGGCCGGAGGACCTCCGTGGCAAGGTGGTGCTGGCGGATTTCTGGACCTACAGTTGCATCAACTGCCTGCGCACCATGCCGTACCTGAAGAGGTGGTGGGACAAGTATCGTGAGTTCGACTTCCTGATGATAGGCATCCACGCCCCCGAGTTCGCTTTCGAGAAGGAACCCGAGAACGTGGGTCGGGCAATGCGCGAGCTGTGGGTCGAATGGCCGGTGGTCCTGGACAACAGGCACGTCAACTGGCACAACTTCGCGAACCACTACTGGCCCGCGAAGTACATGGCCGACCGTTCGGGGGAGATCGTTTACGAGCATTTTGGGGAAGGCGAGTATGCCCAGACCGAAAAGATGATCCAGCAGTTGCTGCTCCAGGACCCGCGCATCCAGTCCCTGCCCCCCATCGACGAGGAGGGCGCCGCCCGGTCCTGCGTTAAGCCCACTCCAGAGACATACTGCGGTTTCCTGCGAGGCCACCTGGCCAACAACGGCGGGTATGCGCGAGGCGCCGCCGCGACCTACGAGCGGCCGGTCGGGCTCAAGGACGACTCCATAGCGCTTGACGGGAAGTTCCTGGCGGCGCCCGAGTACGTGGAATCCGCTGAGCCGGGTGCGACCCTGCTGCTCTCGTTCACAGCGACCGAGGTGAACCTGGTCCTGCGTGCGGCCGCCGACGTTGCGGTGATCTCCGTTTCGCTCGACGGCGAGGCCGTCGACGCGCCCATCCGTGGTGACGACATGGACGAGGGCGGTACCGTCACTGTTGGCGAACCCCGCATGTACAACCTGCTGCGCTCCGGCTCGCCGCTGCGCGCGACGCTCGCCGTCACCGCGGCGGAGGGGTCGTTCCAGGCATACGCTTTCACCTTCTCGGGCTGCAAATAGGCGAGCCTCCGCATGCGAGGGCGGAGGCCGATTTCGCTTTATATCCGCGCGCGCTCCCGCACGTATAATATTCGTTGAATAGTCGCATCAGTTGCAGGATCGACGCCCGTGCACGGCGGACGGGCGGCGGAGGTGAGAGGATTGGAGAAGGTACTGCTGATCAGCGCGAGCCCGCACAAGGACGGGAACACCGCCCACCTGGTCTCGTTGTGCGCATCGGTGTTGGAGGAAAACGGGGTTGGCTCCGAGACCGTTTCGCTCGCCGGGATGCGCATCGAATCGTGCGTGGCCTGCGGGCGCTGCGAAGAGCTCGGGGAGTGCTCGAGGGACGACGGCCTCAACGAGATAATCGCCAGGGTGCGAGACGCGCGGGGGTTCGTCGTCGCGTCACCCGTCTACTTCGGCACGGCGCGCGGCGACCTGATGTCCGCCCTGCAGAGGATCGGCATGGTTTCCAAGTCCAACGACAGGTTCCTCTCCAGGAAGATCGGCGGCCCGATCGCGGTGGCGAGGCGCGGCGGGCATACGGCGTCCATCCAGGAGATGCTGATGTTCTACCTCATTAACGACATGATCGTGCCCGGGTCCGACTACTGGAACATGGCGTTCGGTCGGATGCCCGGGGAGGTGCTTGACGACACCGAAGGGCTGGACAGCGTCCGCAGGTTCGCCGAGAACGTCGCCTGGCTCGTCAAGCTGACCGCGCGAGAGGCGAGTTGAGCGGCCCGTCAGGGATGGGCGCCCAGGCCGTGGGCGCGCAGAAGGGATCGGGTCTCGCGTGGAAAGCCGCCGACCTGATCTCTCGCGTGTTCAATCCCCTTTACGTCGCGGTACCGGCTGTGCTGGCGGCGTCGATAAAGGTCTCCCCCACCCTCGCGCAGGCGTTCTTCTGGTGGGCCATCTACATAACCTTCAGCACCATCATCCCCGTCATCGACCTCACCATCCGTCTGAGGCTCGGCAAGATAAGCGACTACCACATCACCAACAAGGAGGAGCGCGCCGCGCCCATGCTCATGGCCATCGCCTACCTCACCGTGGGCGTCATCCTCGCGGCCGCCCTGGGAGCGCCGCGCACCATAGTCGCGATGATGGTGACGGGGCTGCTGCTCATCGTGGTCTCGTTCGTCGTGACCCTTTGGTGGAAGATAAGCCTGCACGCTATGGGAATATTCGAGATATACGCGCTGCTGGTGCTGGTGTTCCAGTCCTGGACCTTCGTCTTCTACAACGCGTACCTTCTGGTGATAGCGATAGCGGTCTGCTGGTCGCGCCTCTACATGAAGAAGCATACGCCTGCTCAGATAGCCGTCGGGGCGCTGGTCGGAAGCCTGCTGCCGGTGGTGGTGTTCCGGGCGTTCGGACTCCTGTGAGCGACTGACTCTGCCCGTGCCGCATGGGAGCCCTCAGGGGCGGATGCCGCTGGCCTTGAGGTACTCGGAATACCTGACCATGTGGCCGAGCGCGTCGCACGCATCCTCGACGCTCTCGTAGATCATCATCGTCCTGGGTGCCGCGTTGAGCGTGCCCCCGATGCCGCTCTTCCTCTCGAGGTTCGCGGTGACGTACAGCGGCATCTCCAGCTCGAGCGACCGCTCGTACAACTCCTGGATATGGGTTGCCACCTGCTGGGTGACCATGTCCCAGATCTTAGCTATGTTCGCGCCTTCCCCCTCGGTGGAGGCGCCGATTCGGGGCGCCTCGACGAAGATGAGCAGGATGGCGTCCACCTCGCCGCTCTCCATCAGGATCTCGAGTATCGGCTTGATTATCGATAAGTCGAGGCCCGCGACCATGTCCACCGGGTTTCCCGGGACCCACCAGTCCGGCAGGTACCGGCCGATCTCACGGAGCGTGGCGTCCGATAGCTCCACTACCTCGAGCCCGTGCTCGGAGCAGACGTCGGCCGCTATGACCCCCAGCCCGCCCCCGCCGGTCAGTATGCCGACCCGTCTCCCCCGTGGAAGAGGCCTGTTGACGAAGGAGGCCGCGACAGTCCCGGCCTCGTTGATCGTCTTCGCGAGCGTGATGCCGGCCTGCCTGCAGGCCGACTCGAACAGCCTGCCGCTCACCGCCATCGCACCGGTGTGCGAGCTGGCGGCCGAGACGCCCGACTCTGTGCGGCCGCCCTTGAGCGCCACTATCGGCTTTGCGCGGGTCGCCTGCCGCGCGAGCTCGAAGAACCTTCGCCCGTCATCGACCCCCTCGATGTAGGAGACGATGACATCGGTGTCGGGGTCTTCGGCCAGGTAGGAGTAGTAGTCCTCGGTCTTGAGCAGCGCCTCGTTCCCGCTGGAGACCGCCTTGGAGACCCCGAAGCCGGCGTTCAGGACGTGCCCGATAAGCATGTTGAGGATGTTGCCGCTCTGGCAGATGAATGCCAGGTTTCCCGGTGGAGGATAAAAGAGCGGCATCCACGAGTAGAGCTTGCCGCCGGGGCAGCATACGCCCTGCCCGTTGGGTCCCACGATGACCATGCCGGCGGCTTCAGCCTTGCTGACGATCTCGGCCTCCGCCACCGCCGCCGCGCCGCCGAGCTCCTTGAAGCCCGCGCTTATTATCACCGCGGCCTTGACCCCTCGAGCGATGCAGTCGTCTATCGCCGAAGGCACGGCACGGGCCGGGACCGTCAGCACCGCGAGGTCCACCTCGCCCGGTATGTCGCGGACCGTGGGGTATGCCTTGAGCCCCAGCACTTCCTGGCGGCCGGGGTTCACAGGGTAGAGCTTGCCGTCGTACCCTCCGACGATGATGTTGTTGTAGACGATGAAGCCCCATTTCGCCGCGCCCTGGGTCGCGCCCACGAACGCTATCGAGCGCGGGTTGAAGACATGATCGAGTTTGCGAAGTCTTTCTTCCACGTGACTCCCTCTCCAGGGGCGTGAGCATTACCGGACCCGGTCGCGGCCCCGTAAGATAGTACCCGAAATCCTGCCTTCGTGCAGGCTTTCGAACCTGATGTCATATGGGTATCGCTGCGATACAATCGACGTCGACACGGAGGCCTGTCCAAACAGGGAGGTACCGGATGCTGGTGACCTGCGTTCATGTCTACGTCAAGAAGGACAGGGTCGCGGACTTCATCGCGGCGACCGTGAAGAACCACGAGGCCTCGACCGCCGAGCCGGGAAACATGAGGTTCGACGTCCTTCAATCGAGGGACGATCCCACCAGGTTCCTGCTCTACGAGGCGTACGAATCCGAAGAGGCGGCGCTGGCCCACAAGAGGACCGAGCACTACCTGTCCTGGAAGGGCGAGGTGGCGGATTGGATGGAGACGCCCAGGGCGGGGGTCCCCTACGACGTGATATCCCCGACCGACAGGGAAAGATGGTAGACCTGTCGTTCCGGTTCTCGAGATGTCCGAGGATCTTCTTCGGTGACGCGTATTCAGGCCGGCTCGGAGAGATCGTAGGCGGCATCGGCCGGAGGGCTCTACTGCTGACCGGGCGCCGGTCTCTCGAGGCATCCGGGTACCTGGAAGCGCTGGCGGAACAGCTCCGCGCGAGCGGCGTAGAGCACTCCATCGTCGGCCTGCACGGCGAGCCGTCGCCCGAGTCGGTTGACGAGATCGCGTCATCCTTCCGCGACGGCGGGATAGATGTGGTGCTGGCCGTCGGAGGCGGCAGTGTCCTGGATACCGGCAAGGCCGTCTCGGCGATGCTCGCGGAGAAAGGGTCGGTCTGCGATTACCTCGAGGGCATCGGCGACCCCGACGCCCTTTCGGGGGCCAAGGTGCCGTTCGTCGCGGTTCCCACGACGGCGGGGACGGGCAGCGAAGCTACAAAGAACGCGGTGCTCAGCCGCGAAGGGCCATCCGGCTTCAAGAAGTCCCTGCGCCACGACAACTTTGTGCCCGACGTCGCGGTCGTCGCGCCGGTGTTGACGCGCTCGTGCACGCCCGGGCAGTCGGGGGCGAGCGGCATGGACGCGTTCACCCAGTTGCTCGAGTCCTACGTCTCGACCGGAGCCGGCCCGCTGACCGACGCGCTCGCGGTGAGCGGCATCGCCGCCGTCCGCGACAACCTGCTCGCGGCCTGCGCGCCCTTTGAGAGTCAGAGGGGGGGCGCGGGCATGTCTTACGCCGCGCTGGTCTCCGGGATGACGCTCGCGAACGCGGGCCTGGGAGTGGTGCACGGGCTTGCGAGCGAGCTCGGGTGGATGCACCGCGTCCCGCACGGCGTGGCCTGCGGCACACTGCTCGGGTCGGCGACGAGGGCCAACCTGGCGCACCTGGCGTCGGCGGGCGGTGAGGGCGCGCGCGAGGCTCTCGGCCGCTACGCGGTGGCGGGCGCCATCCTCAGCGGAAGCGACCCGGCAGACATCCGGGGATGCGTCGCCGCGCTTCTCGACACGATCGATCGGTGGACGGAGGCTCTCGGCCTGCCCCTGCTGCGCGAATACGGGATCGTGGGATCGGGCCTGGACGCGATAGTCGCCGAGACGGGACAACGCAGCAACCCGGTCGCGCTCTCCGGCGAGGAGCTCCGCGGCATCCTCGCCCGCAGACTGTAGAACGAGCGGCCCGCCCAGGGGTCCCGAGCATCAATCCAGGACCGCACCCTTTGCGGCAGAGGTCACCTGCTTCACGTAGCGGCGCATGTACCCCGGCGGCACCTCCGTCTCGGGCGGGCTCCATCCCGACAGCCGCTCATCGATCTCTTCGCCGGAAAGCATTACGTCGAGCCTGCGGTTGGGGATGTCCACCAGTATGTCGTCACCGTCCCTGACTATCGCTATCGGTCCCCCTGCGACCGACTCCGGCGATATGTGCCCAACGCACGGTCCGGCCGTCGCGCCCGAGAAACGGCCGTCCGTTATCAGCGCGACCCTCGAATAGCCGTGAAGCTCGAGAGCCATGGTGACGGCCAGCGTCTCGGGCATCCCGGGACCTCCCTTCGGCCCTTCGTTCCTTATCACCAGGACCTCACCGTCGGCGAGCGCCTTCTCCCTGATGGCCGAAAGGCACGCCGATTCCGACTCGAAGACCCTTGCAGGGCCTGTGAACGTCCTCATGTCCGGTGCCACCGCGGACTGCTTCACGACCGCGCCTTCGGGCGCCAGGTTCCCGAACACGGCGACCGTCCCTCCCTCCGGGAAGAACGGCCTGTCGCGGGGCGGTATGACGCTCTCGTCGGTAACAGAGGCCGCGGCCACTACGTCCGCAAGACGCCCGCCGGTGACGTTGAGCGCGTCCAGGTGGAGGTCGTCCGCCAGGACCTTCATCACCGCCGGGATGCCCCCCGCCCGGTAGAGGTCCTGGACCCCGGCCGGTCCGCTCGGTGAGATCCCGCACAGGGTCGGCACCCTGCGGTTGAACTCGTTGAACCTCTCGAGCGGCAGCTCCTCGCCCAGCTCGTGGGCGATTGCGGGGAGGTGCAGGGTCGTGTTCGTCGAGCCGCCTATCGCGAGGTCGACGACCAGCGCGTTCTCGATGGCGTCCATGGTCAGGACCTTGCGCGCCGTGAGCCCCTCCTCCACCATCGCCACCACGCGCTTCCCGGTTCGCCGCGCGAACAGCAGCTTCTCCGAATGGTATGCCGGGACGTTCGCGGAGCCGGGCAGGGTGAGCCCGAGCGCCTCGGCGAGGCACTGGAACGTATTGGCGGTGCCCATCAGCTCGCACGACCCGCACGTAGCGCAGGTCGCGCACGCGAGCTTCTCGATGAGGTCCGTGTAGTCCTTGTGGTCGACGCTGCCATTCATGCCGGTGGTGAACCTTATCTGGAAAGCGCCGGGCCCGCCGGTGAGAAAGATGGTCGGCAGGTCCAGACGCGCCGCGGCCATTATCATGCCGGGGATTATCTTGTCGCAGCTCGCTATCAGGACCAGCCCGTCGAACAGCATGCTGCGGACGTGCGTCTCGACCATGTCGGCAATAAGCTCGCGCTGGGGCAGCACGAAGCGCATGCCCTCGTTGCCTTCGGTCAGCCCGTCGCAGGGCGCGGGCACGTTGAACTCGAAAGGTATGCCTCCGGCCGCGTGGACGCCTTCCTTTACTCTGTCGGCGAGTGCCCTCAGGTGCATGTGTCCGGGGTTCATCTCGGTGAGCGAGTTGGCGATGCCGATTATCGGCTTCTCCTTCAGCTCGTCGATGTCGACGCCGGTGCCCTTTAGGATGGAGAGCCGGACTATGCTCACGGGGAAGTCCTGCTCGTTGAACATCTGGCCGCTCCGGGGCTTTGCCATGACCGTTTCCTCCTCCTGCTTAGAAAAACCTTACCGCCACCTGGGTGGAGAAGACCCAGGCGATGAAGAGCGCCAACATCACGGAGGGCGCCGACACCCCGAACCCCCCGCGCCTGAGTGCCAGGATGAGGGCGGAAACGGGGATGAAGATCAGGAAGCCTATCAGCGCCATGGTGGGGACGAGAGGGAGCGCCACGCCGGTGAGCAACCTCACTCGGATGAACGGGTTCGCGGCGACCGCCGCGAATGCCAGCCCGAAGCCGAGCCCGCGGACCGCGGCCTCGGTGAGCACATAGGCCGCGCGCTTACGCATGCCGTCCATGTCGCCGAACACGGGCATCAGAAAGCCGTGGAACAGGTGACCCGACACGAAGAAGTAGACCGCCAGTACCCCGGCCATGGCGAAAAAGCCCGATATCGTTATAGGCACGCCCCTGTTGATGTGCAGCGCGTACGCCACCGGCGCATACAGCAGCACGAACAGCGCGAACGGCGCAAGAGCCATGAACGCCTTGGCCGCGACGCCCTTGTCGAGCGGCGCGGGCTCGGTCCCCCCCGCCCGGTCGACGGTCCCGGTACCGTCGTGGCCGGCCTCTCTGCCGGGAGCCGGCGCGGCGCGTCCGGGCCAGCCTGCCGGGACCGCCCCCAGCCTGCGGCCCAGCAGCACCAAGAACGGGAACGCCACCAGGAGCACGAGAATCTGTCCCGCCGCGATGCTCGTCATGACGTCGGTGCCCAGCAGCAGCGGCAGGAAAGAGAACGGGACCAGCGCCCCTATATGGAGCGCGCCCATCAGCGGCAGCGCGACCACGGACGCTGTGAGGTACACCAGTATGCAGACCGCCGGCATGGCCCTCGAACGGCCACCGGGCATGGCGGCGTGCCCCCACCTCGAGGGCCGCTCCCTGAACAGGTACCGCCCCGTCTCGGCGGCGCCCGCCGAGACGGTGAGAAAGCCCAGCAGCACCAGTCCGTACGACAGCAGCCTGGCCGCAGGGGCGCGGCCCGCAGGCGAGGGCCGCTTGAGCCCGAACGCCTCAAACAGCCAGTCGCCCACCGCCGTCCAGACCGCGGGGCTGACCGCTTCACCGAGGTGATTGTCGCGGGTGACCACCAGTTCGCGGGCGGTGCCGTCGCCGAAATCTCCGTATCTCACGCCGGCCGTGACCGCCGCGCGCCCGGTCGCCCGCTCGATTATGGCGCGCTCGTCGGCAACCGTGACCAGCCCGTCTCTCGAGCCGATGACCAGCAGGAAGTTGGGCGGCCTGGTGGCCGTGAAGCCCTCGGCGAACTCCCGTTTCTTCAGGTCTGAGGGGGAGTTCACGTCGAAGGCGTGCGACATCGCCAGGTGCGGCCAGAGTCTTCCGATAAAGTCATCTATCGGGCCGAACTGGTGCACGATCGACTCCTCGACGCTCGTCGAGCAGTAGACCGAGGCGACCGCCCTTATGTCGTCCCTTGAACGGAAGATACCCGCCCGGGCGGCGGTGTTGCCTCCGCGGGAGTGTCCGGCGACCGCG
>Ga0209226_10000492_pt1 | contig 21336 bp, 16 predicted proteins | sample BarGraNGADG00212_2_FD_184497 | JGI IMG/M metagenome (GOLD analysis project Ga0209226, IMG submission 184497) | Arctic peat soil microbial communities from Barrow, Alaska, USA - Barrow Graham LP Ref core NGADG0011-212 (SPAdes) (version 2) | ecosystem: Environmental > Terrestrial > Soil >...
CGCAAAAGGCGGCGTCGAGGTCCACACCGGGCCTCGAAGGCGCGATAAGGGTTATCTCGTGTCGAAGACACAGGCGCTTGAGCAGGTTGAACGTGCGCACCGTGCCGCCGCTGTCGGGTGGGTATGGGCAGGCTCCAGCAACGAAAAGCACCCTCATACCGGGCTCCTTTGGGTCGGCTGCCAGGTCTCGTATCGTTCGCCTCTGAGGTATCGATACCATCCGATCATTGCAGCGGCGATTGTGACGCAGATGAACGCCGGGGCTCCCGCCGCCCCGGATCGAGCTGTTAAGGTTTTTGCGGCAATCTGGATCAGACCTATACACATCAGGGCCAGCTCGGCCCACAGCAACCACGTGAATGCAGTGCCGGCGGGCGACAAATACGCAGTCGATACGACTGCTAGACTCACAAAGACCGGAGTGAGATAGCGAAACAGCTTGTGGCTCACCAGAAATATCGAGAATCCACCGAAGCGAAGGGGGTTCAATAGACGTATGAACGCCCGCTGCGCGCGAAGGCCCGTGACCATCGTCCGCACCTTGCGCTCGAACTCGCGGCCCGGGCTGGGCTGCGCGATCAGCCGCGCCTTGCTGTTCTCCTCCACGACTGCACGATAGCCACGGTCCACGCAGTGGAGCGCGGTGAACATGTCGGTTGCGAGGTCCAGCGGGAACGGCGGGCAGAGCTCGCGGCGGGCCAGGTAGAAGGAACCGTTCATGCCCGTGGCGGAGGCAATCGCGCTCTCCAACCTGCGCATACGCGTGTCGATGCGGGTGTATAGCGATTCGCTTGCGGCAACTCCGCGCCCGGCGATTACCTCGTCCTCGCTCGATACGCAGCCGACCTTGGGGTCCGCGAACCGCTCGACCGCGAGAGCTAGGGCGCGGGGTTCGAGCATTGCCGCGACATCAGTGAAGCCGATGATCTCGCCTTTGGCGATTGCCAACCCCGCGTTGAGCGCGGCGGCCTTGCCGGATCGACGGTCTAGGCAGAGGAGGAGCGCGGGGCCGGGACGGAGACCGGCCCCTACGATGCCGGCAGTGTCGTCGGTGGAGCAGTCATCCACGATAATGATCTCGATGAGTTCAGGCGGGTAGTCCAGCGCGAGAAGGTTTTCGATCTTGCCGGAGATGAGTCCGCCCCCGTTGTGGACGGGGACTATCAGCGACACCAACGGGCGCATCGGGGCGCGTTTCACGGGTCTGCAAATCACCCGAGAGAGAACGGCCAGGCAGGCGAGATAGCCGAACTGGGCATACGCGATGGCAGCCACCGAAAGCCAGAACACAGCCAACACAGCAGCGCTCACCGGCGCACCTCCTCATAGAGCCGGTCGTAGCTTTGCAGCATACGGTCGAGTGAGAACGAGTCCAATACTCGCGCCCTGCCGTTTGACGCGAGGCACCGGCGCAGCCTCGCATCGCCCGCAAGGCGAACAAGGGCCCGCGACATGGCTTGCGCATCGCACGGAGGCACCACCAGGCCTGTAACCTCATGGTTAACGATCTCAGTTGGCCCGCCGCAGTCGGTCACCACGACCGGCGTCCCGCAGCTCATAGCCTCGATTGTGGCGATGGACAGCCCCTCCGTGTGCGAGGGCAACGCGAAGACATCCATGGCCTTGAGCACTCGGGCGATGTCGTTTCGCGCGCGGGCGAATCTCACGGCGCCGTTGAGTTCGAGCTCCCCAGCGCGGCGAGCGAGGTCGTCTCCGCAACGTCCGTCACCGACGAGCAGCAGCTTCATGCCGGGGACCTGCTTTTCTGCGAGGGCGAACGCGTCGATGAGGTCCGCGTGGCCCTTCTCCGGCCTCAGCATACCAACCGAACCGACCACAAAGTCCGATCCGTCAAGCCCCAACTCCCGCCTCACGCCAACCGCGCCGTCGTCGGTTGCCTCGGGGGTCGGAACGCCGTTGTAGATCACTTCGATCTTGCCCTTGCCAATGCCCGCGCGCTGGTGCAACTCGGCGCGGAGGTATTGCGAGACCGCGACCACGCGCTTGTGCAGCATACCCGCCAAGCGGTAAGCGACCCGGCGGGCGCGCGTGTCGAGATCGTAGATTGCCCCGTGAACCGTGCCGATCGAGGGATAACCCGCAAGCGCGGCGCCCAACGCCCCCACGGTGTTCATCGTGAAGCAGTGACAGTGGACAACATCGGGCCTAATGCTCTCGATCAGTCGTGCTATGCGAATGGCGAGCAAAAGATCGGATCGCCAGGAATACGGAATGCTCACAACCGGGACTCCAGCCCCCAAGAGCCGCTCGCACATCCAGCCGGTTCTCAGTGACCCCACACGCGGGCGATTGCGGCGTGAGGTGGCAAGGGCGACCACTACGGTCTCCGCCCCGCCTCTTCCAGCGGACTCGATCAAGTATAGGATTGATAGTGTTTTCGTCTTCATCTTTAACACTATATGGCGCGGGACAGAGACCGCGCGCTACAGGCCGGCGGCACGACATAGGACACGGTTGCGAATGTTGCGAACGCCCGCAAGAGCATCGCCGGCGGCAAATGCTAGACCTCGCATGGCGCCAGCCGGTCTTGAACCGAAGGACAGAAACCTCCCTCGCGTGACGAATTGCCCTTGCCTGAGCCCGGCAAGCACCGCGCCATACGTAGGCTCCCAGTGGGGATCGAGCACGACTTCGCAGCCCCACTCGTTGCCGGCATGCATGTCCAATCCCCCGATGGCGTAAAGGTTCGGGTAGGCCGCCGCCCATTGGCGATAAGCCGCAAAGGATCTGCTCGTGGGCAAGAAGCGAGTGTCCCGGCTCACGTTCCATATTTCCACCGCCGCGAGCATTTCAAGCAGGCTGGCGGACAAATCGCCATGCGCGGCGCAGTGAGCCGCCACAAGCACGCATCCCTCGGCCGCAAGCGCCGGGATCATCTCAGCAGGCGATTGCGCATGCGCCAACCGCCGCTGGCCGAGAGCGAGTATATGGATTCCCAACTGTAATCGGTGCTCGAGGCCGGGCACGAGCACGAAGCCGTTGGTCGAGTAGTGCTCGCATTCGCGGACAAGCATCGCCATGGAGTCATCATTCACATCTTCCGCGTGATCGGCGAGCGCCGCGAACGCAAGGCCCCGCTTTTTGCAGATTCGGGCGACCTCGCCGGGCGGCAGGAGACCATCACACGAGAATGAAGTGTGGACATGGACTATCCCTCTTAGACACTCAGCTTGCCGCATCGGGGCAGGTCTCCTTTCCGCCGATGTGTCAGCCGGCTGGCCGATTGGCGCAGCCATGAGGCGTATTCGTAGAGCGCAGGCCAAAGATCGCCGAGCCGCTCGACCTCGCAGCATGGGCCGTGCCTCAAGCTCCACAGGTGCGAAAGGCAATCGCGCATGCGAGATCTGCCCGGACTTCCGCTCAAGAGGGTCGTGGTCAGGCTGTCCATCTCGCCCAAGACCCAGCGGTTCACCGCCCGGCGGGTGACGGGCGCTTCGACCGCCTGCCCCATCGCAAGCTGAAACGCCAGATAAGGGAAGTCCACCCCAGACCGTATCGCAAGCTGAAGCGAGCCCCAAAAGCGCGGGTTGATCTCCATGAGGCACGGGACACCGGCCTTGGCGCGCTTGAACTCAACCATCGCAACGCCATGCCAGCCCAGTTCGCTCAGCATTCCGAGCGCAAGGCGGAGGGTGTCCGGCGGCGGTTCGATGCTCTCGCTCAGAACGCTCACTCCACCCCACGGCGGCTTTTCAATCAAACGGCGGTGCGCAAAGGTGACCAACGGTTCGCCGGAATCGAACAGCGCAAAGATGGCCGTTCCCTCACCGGCAATGACCTCCTGAACCAGGGCCGAGGGGCTGTCGACCAGGACCTCTTGGAGCACAAGGCGCAACTCGTCGGGGTCGTGAGCGTAAGTCGTCCCGAACCGATGCGGCAGGTCGGACTGTGATGCCTTGACCACTACCGGGTGCCCAAATCTCACGCGGCTTACGTCGATCGATCCCTTTCGGTGGAACTCGACCGACTTCGGAGCCGGCACGCCAAGCCGCGCGGCAAGGTCGATCGTGGCGGACTTGTTCATAGCGAGCACAAGCGATTTCTGAGGCGGCAGCAGAGCTCGCGCGGCCGGAGGCAAGCTCAATCGGGACTTGCCCACTATGGAGGTCGTGACATCGCTTGTGGTAAACAGGACGGTGTCCGGCTTGTCGGCCAAAGTCGGGATCAGCCAGTCAACGAACAGACGAGCAGATGAGCACGGACACGGGTAGACCAGCCTCTCCGAACACCAGCGCGAACTGCCGGCGAGCGAGGATGATGCCTCGCTCGCGACGGTCACGTGGATCCCGCGCCGCCCCAGCGAGCGGACGATTGCAAGCGCGGCTCGGGTGTCTCCATCGAGAACCAGCGCCCTCATGTCACCCGCCTCCTGTAGCGCCAGGGAATCGTCCCCGCAAGGTGGGTCAGAAACATCGCGCGAGAGAAGTCTCCGCTCCGCGACGCGGTGACGCCGTCGTGAATGCTCAGCCTCGGCAGCGCCAGGCGCGGTGAGCGGCGGGTGGCAAGCCCCTCGTTGCAGGTGAACGCGTACTGGTAGCCTGCGTCACGGACGAGGCGCATGGTCCGTTCGTCAAATTGGCCGTCCGGGTAGACAAACGCCGACGGCCGCGAGCCAAGCCTGACCTTCATGTCCCCGGCGGAAAGCAGCAGTTCCCGGAGGATGTCTTGGGTCGGCTCGTGTGGGAGGATGAGGTGGGTGCGGGTGTGGGAGCCGAACTCGAAGCCGTGGCGGGCCATTTCGTCGATTTGCGGCCAGGTGAGGTTTGGAGTGCCATTCACAGAGGTGGATGAGGCGGCGTGAGCATCGCCGCGGGCAACAATCGATTCGTAGGCAATATCGGCCCATTGGCGCTCGGGGGTGCCGATGAAGCCGGTGGCGAGAAAGACAGCGCCGGGGACGCCCAGGCGGTTCATCACCGGGAATGCGTTTGCGTAGGTATCGGACCATCCATCGTCAAACGTGACCAGCACGGCGCGGCGGGGAATATCCCCATAGCCCTCTATCCAGCAGATGGCCTCGCTCAGCATCACCGGGTGGAATTGATCAGCCAATAGCTCCATCTGCCGCTCGAAGATGTGCGTCGAAGTGAAGAGCGCGGGGTGGGCACGCGCGCGAATGGGATCGCCCGCGTCGAGCACTCTGTGGTAACAGAGCACGGCGAGCGATTCGCGCCGCGCGGCTAAAGCGGCGGCGTTTGCTCCGATGCATTCGAGAATATTGGAAAGCATGTATCTTGTGTTCATCATCCCGGTAGATGAGCGATCAGTCTGGGACCCAACACGCCGGTCAGCGCCCGCGGCGCGCGCTTCCACAGGGCCGAAGCGAGCCGAAACCTCGGGTTCGAGGAATTTGCCTCGGCAGGCAGCAGTCCGCCGTTTGGCAGGACGTAGTGCCAATAGATCTGCTCCGCGCGCGCGCCCCATCGCATTTTGAAGACCGCGGGGCCGGTGTTCGGACTGGATCGACCGAAGTCGAAGATGCGATAACCCTCCTCGCAAGCGCGGCGCATCAGCTCCCAATAGAGAATGTTGTTCGGGCACTGCTCGAAGTGGGCGCGCGAACAGGAGATCCACGGCGCCTCGACCGTGTCTCGAAACTTTAGCAGGATCGCGCCGCCGATGACATGCGAGCCGTCTTTGACGACCACGAGTTCCGAACCCGTACAGTTAATGCCCGCGGCAGCCCCGAATGATCTTAGGACGGCGGCGAAGAAGCGCGGTGGATGCGCGGGAACGCCGAGTTCGCGCATGTTCTCGGCGAAGACACGGTAGAACCCGTCAAGGTCCGATGATGCGAACTCGACTCTGAGGCCTGCTTTCTGGGCGCGGCGGGTGCGATTGCGTATTTCGCTTCGCAGAGACCCCCAGAGCTGGTCGGCGGTCTCGGGCAGATCGAGGACAATGCGCACTTTGTGCTCCCGCGCGGACACTCCATCGGGCGGAGGATACGCGCACCGCAGCTCGAAGTGCCGAGCTCGGTATAGACGTGCCAGGGCCAACGCGTCGTTCGTGAGGGCAAGTCGGGCTTCGTCGTCTGTCGCGCAGATCCCGCCGGAGTTCAGGAACGGGACCGATATGATGTGCGGCCCGAGAAGCGCGCTGCGCACCACATAGGCGGGCAATGCTCCGCATATTCGACCGTCGCGCCTGGCAACACGATACACCGGCTCATAGCCAAAGACTTCAGCAATGAGGTCGCGCCACTCGATGAGATGGGCGGAAGTCGAGCCGGGCGCTGAGTCGATGAACTGCCGCCATTCGGATACGTCGAACTCCGAGCCTACCTCGACGCGCGTGTCCTTACAGGTCTCCATTTCGAGCGGACCTCCTTTCCCTCGCGCTGCTCGAGCATGGGCCGGGCGATGTTGTTGAGCGCCACGGCGAGCGCGGCGATGAGGTAGATGTGCGGGTAATACAGAGGCGTCTGGAATGAGCCGGACACCAGGAAAGCTACCGTGGAAGGGAACAGCGCGGCGGCATACGCGGCCATCAGCGTGTCCCCTAGCCCGGCGCGCACCAACCTGGCGTTCAAGAGCGCACCGCGCACCAATGCGCAGGCGATCAGCATAATGAACGGCACAAGCCCACATATACCAAGCTCCGCCGCCGTCTGGTAGAAGACATTGTGGGCGGTCGTGCTCCAGCTATACGCGCCGCCGTAGCGTCCCACGAACGCCGACACGAAGTTGCCCGCCCCCACCCCAATCACGGGGTGTTCGGCGAACATTTGCCTCGCGGCTTTCCAAGCGACCATTCGGGTCTGAGCGGTGAGGTCGCGCTCATGGGGAGCGGCTATGCTGGCGACTCGGTTTCTATACGCGGGGGGAGCCAGCGTCCATGCGGTCGCGATCACGCCGATTATCACCAGCGTCGCAATCAGTCGCCTCCGGCTGCGCAGCATCAGCAGCAAGAGCACGGAACACAGACCGACCGCCCCGCCCCGCGATCCAGTCGCTACAATCGAGCAGATGAGCATGACCGCTGCCGCGCCGCTGGCCGCCCTCAGAGCCGGCTTGATGTTGCTCCACGCAAGATAGTACATAAACGGCAGCGCGACGTTGATCGCCAGAGCGAAATCGCCATCCTCACCCAGAAAGGACCCCGACGCGCCGCCCATGCGCAGCAATCCTCCCGGCCCCGCGGATGATGTCGCGTAGTGGAACAACTGCTCCCCGCTCACGAATACGTTGAGCAGGATGTAGGCGGCCATGAAACCCGCCAGGCGCTTGGGCGTGTTGACGACGTTCGCGATCAGGATGAAGACTACAACCATGCGGGCCAGATCAAGAGTGGTGTCAAACGCGACCAGCTTCCAAAACGCGAACAAAACCGAGACCGCCGCCGCGGACAGAAGCCCGAGCAGCGCCAGATTTTCCGGCGCTCTGACCCATAGATCGAAGCCGTCGCGCCTCCGTCTCGCAAGCCATCCGACCAGGACAAACACCGCCACGAGCCGCGTCAGGTGCAGCGGCGCGAGCACGGGATAGCGTTCAGTGGGCCGCAGATACTCCATGCACATATAGAGGATCAGGCCGGCGTAGGGCCATCGTATGCCGATGACCGCGATGATTCCGATCGTCGTGAACGCGAACACGATCTCCGGCGGTATCCACGCCAGCGACAGTCCCCCCACAAAGCATATCGCGAGCACCCCCGCCCCAACCATCCAGCCGGGGACGAGCGTGTCCGCTACCCTCATGCTCAAGTCCGAACCCCGGCTCCTCATTGGACCCTCCCAAGCGCGCCGGATCGCTCGCGTTTGTCGCCCGAGCAGACATCCTCAACGATCCGGGCAAACTCTCTCACCTGGTTAGGCGCGGAGTAGGCGTCGATGCCCTTGCTGTCCGGCATGCGAAGCGCGCCGGCCTTGTAGTCCGAGTAGAAGTCCATCATCGCGCGGGCAACGGCGGTGGGATTGTCGCAGGGCGCAACCTTGCCCAACTTCAAACGCCGCACCTCGTTCGCAAGAGGACCTTCCGGCGTGACGGCCAATATCGGCCTGCGCGCGGCCATATACTCATAGAGCTTGCATGACACCGTGAACTTCTGTTGCGAAGAGGCAGTCAGGAAATCCAGCAGCAAATGCGAGCCATTGAGCGCATTGGCTAGCTCGGAGTGGGCCAGCGGGCCGGTGAACTCGATGTCCGGCGGCGCGCCGTCACGAAGCGGATCGGATTCCGGCGGACCGGCGAAGATGATCCGCATGTCGGCGCGCGCGGATGGATTGTCGCGCTCGATGCGCGAGAGCGCTTCGTAGATGACGCGCGGATCGTGCATATTGTAGAGCGAACCGGCGTAGGTGATCGTAAACCGTCCGTCCGGAAGGTCGGTGGGCGCGAAGTGCGCCGGGTCGAAGCCGTTGGGATGGACGTGGACCCCGGAGTCGCGGCCGAGATCGCGGATGCAGTCGGCGAGGACTTCATCGAGAACCAGGACCGCGTCCGCCGAGTGTACCACCCAGCGGTCGAGCCTGTCGCAGAGCCGCTTGAGCGCCGCGCATTGCCACGAAATCGATGGGTTAGCGGTCCAGGGATTGCCGTAGTGCGCGATCCAGGGCCTGCCCGTGATCCTCTTCAGCGCAAGCCCCAGCACGTGTGCCCCGAACGGCGGCGCGCTGGTGTAGATCACGTCGATGCGGTTGCGGATAATGAGGTAGAGCGCGGGAAGAAGGCATGCGGCAGCCCAGAGCGCGTCTGTGTCGGGGAACTTGGCGAACTCGACGAGAATGGATTTGAGATTTGAGATTTCAGATTTAAGATTTGAGATTTGGGATTGGGACGACCGGCGGTTGGTCGATCTGGTCTTGCGGCGTTCGTAGGCGAGCAAAGGGTTGGGATTGGGGAGCCGGATGACATGAACGGAAGGCGGGACCTCCTTGGCGAGCTGGCGGTCGGTGCGGTCGGAGGGATAGGACCCCGTGGTCGCGGTCAGGACCCAAATCTTGTAGCCCAGGGCGGGTAAGTACTTGGCCAGCCTCAGCGGCCTGAACGACGCCGCCACCGTCGAGGGCGGAAAATGGTATGTTATGATCAGAATCCCGCGATTCATGACGAAAGGCTCCTCTACAAGTTAGTGCCCGGCCTCTGTGAGTACCACGTCATGCTGAACTCGTTTCAGCATCCATCCCCGGGGCCGTGGGTCCTGAATCAAGTTCAGGATGACGAGCGCGATCACTGTTCTTGAGTAGCTATCTTTCCAGGAGAAGTCAGAGGTCGGAAGTCAGAGGTCGGAGATCGCGGCCACTTGCTCGCGCTCTCCGCCCTCTGCTCTTCGCTCTCCGCTCTCAACTCTCCACTTGCCAAACACCGCGGCGATATTCTCCGGCTCGAAGTAACCGACTGCGTAGAGCAGAGCCGGGAACGCCGCCACTATCAGAACCCTCCCAAGGGCGGAACTCAGACCAACGCCGGGCACCAGCGCGCTCGCTCCGTATACGATAACGCCGAGCGCCATCAGCTTCCCCGCGCGCCTTAGATCGTAAGGTATCCGGCGCGCCACGCGGGAAAATACATACGATGTGCCGGACATCACCGCGAACCCGATCACAGTCGCCCACGCCGCGCCCATTGCGCCCCAACGGGGGATCAGGATCGCGTAGGCAATCATCGCGGCGCCTGCCGCGGCAAGGCTGCTCAAGGTGCGCAGCCAGGTTTTCTTGCGAAGCAGCGCGCCGATCTCAAAGACGTTCACGCTTGCCCATGCCACAAACCCCAATAACACCACGGGCACGATCGCCGATGCGTCGCGGTAACCTGGATCAGCCATCACCCTCACCACGTCCCGGCTCAGCGCGGCGAGCGCAACCGAAAAGAACACCACGCAGAACATATACCCGTTGAAGTAGCGCTCGTAGACCCTGTCGGCGTCCTCGCGATTCGCTACCTCAAACACCACCGCCGACCACGCAAGCCCCAGCGGCTCCATTACGACCGCGGGCATCACCAGGCATAGCTTATACCCCAGCGCATACACTCCCAGCGCGCCCAGCCCCCAATACGAACGGAGGAAATAGCGGTCCCCGAAGTTCAGCACGAACATCGCAAGCGACGCCGGTACCAGCGGGACCGAATATGCCAGCATCCGCTTCAGAATCCGTAAGTCCATGGCCAGTCGCCAGTAACGCCGGGTCGCAACGATCAGCACAACGAGCACCACGGCCACACCCACGAGATTGCTCGTGAACACCCCCACAACACCCATCCGCCTGCCCACCACGAGGTAGATGTTCAGGCCAAGCGCGATCAACAGCCGGCCGAGGTTCACTGCCGCGAACAACGTCGATCTCTCGTGGAGCCTCAACAGGGCGAGCGGGGCAGCGGTCGCCAGTTCCAGCCCCATCGCGATGAGCGCGAGCCTCAACACGAACCCATAGCGCACCGTCCCAAAAACGACCACGCTCAACGGCGTCGAAATCCACGCCATCAGCAGGCAAGCCGTAAAACCCATGCTCCCCGCGAACACTATCGCCGTCCGTATGACCCGCTCGCGCTCCTCGGTGCCCCGAGCGTCCGCGTGGAACCGGATCATAGCCGCGGCCAGGCCCAACGCAAGAACCATCGCGGCGATGTCGGTAGTGCGGCTGGCGAGTTCCAGCACGCCGTAGTCCGACGGGCTCAGCGCGCGTGTGTAGACCGGGATCATGATGAACCCGATTGCCTTGCCGGCCCACACGCCCGAGCCGTAGATGAGAATGTGCTTGATGAGCTTGCGGAAGCTCACAGCAATACCCACTGCTCACCCGCTGTGCGGCGCAACGTGGAGACCGGCAGGTCTTCAGCTTTGAGCGCCTCCGATATCGACGTGAATGAGAAATCTTTCAGAAGCGCGGCAAACTTGCGCGCGTTCGCGGAAATGTTGAAGTATGATCTGAAGCCCCTCACAAGCCCAAGCTTGAGCCTCGGTATGCCGGGGTCCATCTCCCATGGGTGGAAGTAGAACACGACCTTTCTGTCCGCTCGGTTCACCAAACGCGTGAGGCGCCTGGCGACAGCGTAGGGCAGCAGCCGGAAATAGCCTCCACCGGCGAATGGCACGTTCACACCCATCACGGGACAGACCGTGATCGGGACCTCCACAATCGACCCCGAACTAGTAACGATGTCGCGTCCCTCCATCCAACGCCGCGAGACGCCGTAGCGGTCGTGGCGGATCGGGAACATGCTGGAGTCGTAGGCGATACCCTCCTCCGCCAACACCTCGAGCGCCCACAAGCAGCTCTCCGTGATCGAGAATGACGCCGCCCTGTGTCCACGCACCGGCGTCACGACGGCGTCTTCGATGGCGCGTATGGACCGCCGCAGATCCTCTCGGAACCGCGCGGGGGTCATGTCGTAGACGAGCCTGTGCTCATAGCCGTGGGTAGCGATCTCGTGGCCGGCCTCGGCGATCCGGCGAATGAGCGAAGGGCACGCTTCAGCGTTCCAGCCCAGCACGAAGAAGGTCGCCCTCGCGCCCGCGTCGTCGAGCATCGCCAGCAGCCGCTCGGCGCTTCGCCGCAGCCTGAACTCGCAGTTCGGCCAATCGTCACGCGAGATGTGGCCCTCCAGATTGGAGACCTGGAACCAGTCTTCGAGATCGATTGTGAGTATGTTAGTCACGCTCATGTGCCTTTGACCATCACCGGGATGGTTAGGACCAGTATCTTGAGATCAGTCAACAGCGAGCCGCCGTAGACATACATGAGATCGTATTTGAGCTTGGTCTCCGGGTCGGTGGTGTAGCCTCCGTAGACTTGCGCGAGGCCGGTGATGCCCGGCCTGACCTGGTGGCGCGCGGTGTAGCCGCGAATCGACTCGCTGAACCGCTCGACGAAGCACCCGCGCTCGGGACGCGGGCCCACCACGCTCATTTCGCCTTTGAGAACGTTGTAGAACTGCGGCATCTCGTCGATCTTCAAACGCCGCAGCGCCCGGCCCACGGCGGTCACTCGCTCATCTGTCGGCGAGGAGAGTACCGGGCCGGTATCCTTCTCGGCATCAACGACCATAGTGCGCAGCTTCAGGAGCACGAACTCGTCTCCGTGCCGGCCCACCCTCTTCTGCCGATAGAGCGCCGCCCCCCTTGAGGTGAGCTTCATGAGAAGCGCCGCAAGCGCCAGAATCGGCGCGCTCGCGATAATGGCAGTCAAAGAGAAGACCACATCGAAGAGTCTCTTCGCGAAGATGGCATACGCCGGCCTGTCGCAGTTCAGGGTTACGAGCGGAAGGTCGTTGACACGCGCGAGCTTGGGGTAGCAGAGCATCATCTCGTAGACGCTGGGCACGAGGCGAATCTTTGGATGGCCGTTGCCGTTGGTCGATATCTCCTCCGCCAGTCGCTCGATCCAGCTCGGGACGCAAGCCACTATGACCTCATCGACATCGAACCGTCGGGCAACCTCGAACATCTCGGAAGCGCTGCCGAGGACGTCCATTTCATGCCTGGCCTGAGAACCGTCTTCCGCGAGGTAACCGACCACCTCGTATTTCGGGCTCTTGGAGGTGCGCAAGGCGTCCGACAAGAGTCGGGCTTTGTCATGCACGCCGACCACTATCACCCGCCTCGGTTTCGGATGCGGTTCATCGACCCCGGCAGCAAGACCGTGCCGTAGGCTGCCGGCGTTGCTGCCGGCGGGAGCCGGAATCTTGACTGCCTTGCGCGAGACCGGCATTTCACGTCCTCCCCTCATCATCGAGCGCATAGTCTGATGAATCGCCGCCGGCAAGGCGCTCTCGACCCCACACGGACTCATCGTCGAGTTGCCCACGCGGGGCGCGCTTCAACAGGCTGGGCGTAGCATAGTAATGGCCGTAGTAGTGGCAGCTATCGACGTCGGTGGGCGGAACGTCGTTGAGCACGACACCGAGTATGTTCGAGTTCGCCTTGTTCAACAGGCCCTTGATCTGGAACTCGGAACCGCACGGGGATTCGTTCGCGCGAACGACGACTATCAGGCCGTCCACGATGGAAGCGACCGTCACCGCGTCCGCGAATACGATCGCGCTGGGAACGTCAACAAGCACGTAGTCCGCCGCTCGCTTGAGTTCATCGATAAGCTGCCGCAGTCGGGCGCTCCTGAGCAGCGCCCACGGATTGTCGATATCCGTTCCCGCCGTGACGAGCGCGAGGTTCTCGATTTCGGTGGCCTTCAGGCAGTCCACGGCACGCGCGCCGTTGCGGAGCAGGTCCGCAAGGCCATGATCGTTGGGCACGCCGAACAGCTTGTGCAGGCTCGGGCGCCGCAGGTCCGCATCCAAAAGGACAACCCGTTTCCCTGCTTGCGCGAGCGAGATGGCAAGATTGCAGATGGTGGACGTCCCGCCCTGATGCGGCTTCGCGGTCGCTACCATGATCGAGCGTATATCGCCTGACCGAGTGTCCAGCAGGACCTCGGTGGCGAGGAAATGGTATGACTCCGCAAACGGGGACATCGGCGAGTTGTGCGTGACAAGCGTAGCGGAATGTAATCCGCCGCCATTGCGTGGAATCCTCGGAATGATGCCGGTAACGGGAAGCTCCAGCAGTTCGGAAGCATCGGTGGACGTGCGCACGCGGGTGTCGAGGGTCTCGACGGTGACCACGATCCCCAATGCCACTATGAGCCCGAGCAGCACGGCGCTTAGCACAAGCTGAACCAGCGAAGGCCCCGCCTGGATCGGCCCCTCGGCGGTTCTGGCAACATCGATGAGTTTGATCGCTTCGGCCTCGGCGGCAAGGCGCTCGTTGATGCGCGCGGTGTGAACCTGGGAGGCGACTGCCATGTATCTCTTCTCGGTCTCGTCATAGGTGCGCCGCCTCGAGGCCAGACCCATGTCGATGCCGGAGTAGCCGCCCATCTTCACTTCTCTATCGTGAATAAGGCTGTCGAGGCGCGCGAGCCGAGCCTGGCCGGCGCGCGAATCAGCTTCGAGATCCTTGATCTCGCTGCTCACTTTCTGATAGTCTGGATCGCTTACCACCCTTGCGGTCGGCTCTGTCCGCCTCTGCTGCCGGTCGAGCTCCGCCCGCGCCGCCGCTATCTGCTGGGTGAGCTGCTTGACGCGGTAGTAGTCGTCAGTATATGTCTGGCTGAGCTTGACAAGTTCGGCGCTCGCCTCCCCAATGGACTTTCTGAGGGATTCGATGGTTTCGGTGGCCGGCTCCGCGGACGTGACGGTCACCATCGGGGAGATCGTCCGCGCCTGAAGCCTGCGAGTGGCCAACCGCGCGCATAAGTCGGCAACCCGCGCGCGCATTTCGTCGCGTTCGGAGCGCAGCGGAGTCAGTTCTCTCAACGCAATGTCTATCTCCGCGGGGAGGTTGGCGATGAGGTTTTGCTTGCGAAACGCCGCCAGATCCGATGACGCCGCATCGAGCTGGATCTTCGATGTGCCCATCAAATCCTCAAGGAACTCGCGCGTGCGGGCAGCCTCGCGGTGGGAAACCTCCTCGTGAAACTTGACAAACTCGTCCGCCCAGACGTTGGCGGTCTCGACGGCGGAGTCCGGGTCCTCCATTCGCACGGAGACACCGATCATATCAGTGCCCGCGCCGCCTTCGGTCTTGTAGACCCGGTCGCAGTCAACCCGACGCATGAGCAGTGTCGGGTCGATGTGGACACGGCGCGCGACCCTCTCCGCGATGGTCCTGCTCTTCGCGAGCACCACCAGGTTTGCCACCCGAATCTCGCGCGGGCTGGCTTCCATGTCAGGCGGCCCGCTCGATGCGTCAGCCGGATTTACAGTGTTCTGGCGGATCACGGTCTCCGAAGGCAGCAGCGTGGTGGTAGCCACGTAGAACTTCGGCAGGAACAGGCTCACGATCACCGCTCCAGCCACCGCCACCAGAACCGACAGACCGACCAGATACTTATGTCTTTTCGCCGCATAATAAACGCGCCAGGCGTCCATGAGTGCCACTCCCGAATTTCTGAGTTATCAGTTGTCAGTTGTCAGTTCCGCTACGGGCGTCATTGCAAATAACGCCCGATCGACTTCCGACCTCTGACTTCCGACTCCCGACTTCTGACTTCCGACTTCCGACTTCTGACTTCTGACTTCTGACTTCTGACTTCTGACTTCTATCTGAGAGGAAGTCGGGGGGCGGAACCCCCCGACTTCGACTCGCACGAGCCGCCTATGCCGGAACGGGTCTCTTTCGAGACCTTCTAAGCGACGGCAGCGCCATGAGAACTCCCGACCCAGCCAGCACAAGGGTGCTGGCATCAGGTATCGGCTCGCAGGGACTGGGCCCCGCTTGCGCCCAAAACGCCCCACTGGGCCGAACCACCTCCACGCCGAACTTCAAGTCGGTGGGCAGATAGCCTCCGATCCATTGGATCGAGAAGCCGCTGAGCGACCCTGACGGCCCGATGTTGTAGATGCCCGAGCTCGTGACGAACGCGTCTCGGATATCTCCAAATTGGGGACCGAGGCCACTCACGGGACCCTCCCAATGCGTGGCGATCCAACCCGTTGGCGGTGGTCCCTCAAAGGCAGGGACGAATCCTTGGAGGATAACCGTCGGGTAAACCGCCCACCCACCGATCTTCTGCCCGACACCTGTCTGGTCGTTCAACACGACAAAGTTGAACGTGTTCGTGCCGGAATTGAAGGTGTAGGTCACGTGCCCGTAGTTGTCCGGCAATGAGAGTTCGCTCCATACAGGAGCGGGGTCGGGATTCGCCATTGCGGCCCCAGCGCAGAACGCCAGGCTACAGGCAACAGCCAGCACAAGGCAAGTTGATCTTCTAGTCACAGAGTTCACCTCCTAAAGTAGTGCTGGTTCAACCGATCATACTGCGAGGCCGAACGATCGGCACTCAAGAAGTCACCTCCCCGCCAGAGAGCTAACGCCCTCTGGTAAGGAGCACGTCCCCGCTTGGGTAAGCTCGAGCAACGTGGAATCCTCCTCCTGCTCCCTGTTGCGTGAGCAGCCTCGCCAAAGCCACGGGGTTCACCGAAGCAAACGATGCAGCGTAGCGAGAGATAAAGACCGCGTCGATCCGCCCAAGCTTCCTCTCCATCTGAGTTAGCTGCCTGGAGGTGAGAGGAAGCCAGACGGCCGTTCTGCGGCCATACCACGCCACAGCCCACGGGCAGTCCGATACCACGTTCGCGCCATTAGAGATCGTCTGATCCATTTCCGCGAACTCGGACGGAACTCCCGCGTGGGCCGGCGCGGCACTTTTTATTAGCGCCCATCCGGTCGGCAGGGCAGCGCATATCACGATGGCAGCCAGGGCCAGAGTCCTGCGACTCGGAGCGCTGAAAGCGCGGTTCATCACATGCAGCATGTAGCCCGCCGCAAAGACAGTCATCATCGGCACAAGTGAGATGAAGTGGACCGACATCTGGTCGCCCAATGACACCGCGAGCGTCCAGATGACGATGAACGCCAGCAGCAGCCGTCTCGCCGCGACGAGCGAGCCGTCCCTGGGCTTGACGAACAGCGACAGCGCAAAGAACGGCAGAACATACAACCCCACGAGCGCCGGCCACTGCTGGTAGAACTCAATGAAGCCGGCCAGCGACTTGGCGGCAAGCGTGGGGATGTGAGTGATCGCGAATCCCAGAGGCGAGGGCACGGCGGCGAATGCGCGGTGAACCTGATAGCCGGGATACATGTCCGTGTTCATGAACACATCGTAGTAGGCGATGCTGAAGAAGGGATTGTGCGCGACGGCCGCGTTGCGCAACAGCCAGGGCGACGACACCAGCGCCACACCCACCAGAAAGCCCAAGGGACCGAGTCTGCCGCGCTTGCCACGGGTATACCACACATACACCAGGATCGCCGGCAGAAGCAGCGCACAGGCATAATGGGTCAGACATCCGAGACCAAACAACGCTCCCGCCTTCATATAGTGACCGATCCCACGCTCGCCGGGAGCGGTCAGCACATACCAGAACCAGATCATCAAAAATGCAGCCATCATGGCGGACGATCCGCTCAGCGCCAGCTTTACCACCTCGAACTGGGTCGAGAACAGCGCCCCCGCCAAAGCTGCCGCGCCGAGCGAGAAGTGCCTGCGGGCCACCAAAAATACCATCAGCGTGGACAGCGCGAAGAAGCCCAGCGACGCAGCGATGACCACGGCATCCCTGGCCCCGAACGCGCCGAACAGCAGCGCAAGGGCCAAGGGATAGAGCGGCGGGTTGGCCACGTCCGGAACGGACTTCGTCGAGTGGGACAAGTAGAGCGACAGAGGAGACAACTGGTTCGTGACAAAGCCCCTGCCCTGCGCGATATTGCGCGCAATCTGCGCCGAGTCCATCGCCTGCGGATATGACAACTGCCCGAAGCCCGAAGCCGCCCGCAGCGCGATGATCAAAGCCAACGGGATAAACGCAACCGCCACGAGCAGCAGCTTGCGGGTCGCGTTGTCCAACCTTTCCTGCGCGTATTCGAGCGGGCGCGGCCGGGTCAGCACGTCGGACATATCTGACCTCCTGACGAGGCTCTGCGGCGGTCTCGCGCGGGGCTGGCCCGCTCAACTCGCTTGCAGACCTCCTTGAGCGCTGCGGCTGCCAGCTCGCAGATGGACTGTGACGCCAGCGGCTTACCCGGGTCTATCGGCCCTATCACCCGCACCGCGGCGCCCTTCGGCCCCTGGCCGACAACGCGGCAGGCGAGCATTCCGAGATTGAGCCCGAGCAGATCCGTGGGGTTCCCACTAGGACCGACGAACGTGTAGAGGGCGATGCTGGACACATCGTCTCTGCTCAGGATCAGCGCGCGGAACGGGACGACCGAGCCGTCGGGCATAGTCAGCGGGAGGATGTGCCTGGCCTTGATAACGATGCCCGCCCCCGCCAAGCACGAATCAGGCAGGTGGAAAGTGCGCTTGCGGTGCCCATAGAGCACGAGCAGGTCGGCCCACTGTTTTCCGCGCTTGTAGGTTCGCCACTGGATCGCGTCCTGCTGGAGCATCTCGAAAACGACCTTGTCTGCCTTGTTTTCGCGCACGTAGGTCCAATCGGCGATTCGCGCGGGCAGCGGCGCCGGGTCGAAAACGACGGCAGCGCCACGCTCATCGGCGCGCGACCACAGGTTGAACACCCCCGCTCCCACCAGCAGCGCCAGCGTTGCTAGATAGGAGAGTTGTTTTGTCGCCACGAGCATTCGAATCGCCTCTTCACCAGAATAACAACCGCCAGCGCCATCACGAACAGAACCGGGCCGCTGGCATCGTGGAACCGCATAACGTCCGGCCTTACGGGGTCGATATTGGCCACGACAATCACGATCAGGACTCTGATCACATTCGCCGCGAACGCAAGCGGCACCGCGGCCAGGAATATCGCCGACCGACCAATCCTCGAGGTCCGCGCCATATACGCGAGCACCGCGGAGAACGCGGTCAGGCAGTTAATCGCCCGAATGCCGCTGCACGGCAGGTCCACCTCGAAGGTGAGGCCGTTCGCAAACAGCATCACCCCCCGGCTCTCGACATCCAATCCGAGCATTCCGGCAAGCGTCGCCGCGTAGGAACACGATGCACGCTGCAGCGGCGCGCCGATGCGCTCGACAAAAAAGTCCGGCGGCGGGGTCATGAACATCAGGAATGCTATCGGGAACGCCACCTCCCGCAGCATCCGCCACCCCGCAAAGGTCCACACCAGCCCGGCGATCACGATCACCATCGACAGCCCCGCCAGAAACGTCACGTCGGCCCATTTGCTCAACGCGTAGACCGCGACTCCCCCCGCCAACAGCGCGTTTCCCGCCAACGACGGCTGCACCGGCGTATCCGCGAGCGTTCGGCGCTTTGAATAGACAATGGCAAGCGCCACCGGCGCTACGACGATGCCGTGGGCGTAGTTGCCGTCGCTGAGCCAGCTTGCGAAAAGCTCCTTTGCGGTGCCCGCATAGAGCCATATCGCGGCCGCGGCGATCAGTATTGCCGGAACGAATCTTGAGAGAGTTTTGAACCTCATAATTGTCGTGTGGCCTGTGCAAGAGGTGCGGGCAAACGAGTTCTCAGTTCCCCCAGGCTCTGTGGAGTATTACCCCCCTAACGTGCGGGCATAAACCGCAAGCAGGCAGACTTTTTTAACAGTTTGGAACTAGCTGGGGCTTAATCGTGACGTTATTGCACAGTTGCTGACTGATGGGCTACGGGGGGAGGCTGTGGTCGGCGGGCGGAACTGTATACCATCTTGACAGCTATCGACATGCCGAGTATCCTCAACTACACCGTGCTCTGAAGGAAAGGACTGCCATGCCAACGGAACCGGCAATGCCGCCGCCGAAACTGATCGAGTTAATATCGCGTTTCGATGAACAGCGCGAGACCTACCGCTCCGGGCAGTATAACGAGACCCAGGTGCGTCGCGAGTTCATCGACCCCCTCTTCGCGCTGCTCGGCTGGGACATTGATAACAAGCAGGGCAACGCGGAGCAGTATAAGGATGTCATACACGAAGATGCGATCAGGGTAGGCGGGCTGGCAAAGGCCCCGGACTACTGCTTCCGTATCGGCGGTACGCGGAAGTTCTTTGTGGAAGCGAAGAAGCCCGCAGTGAATGTCAGGGAAGACATTAGCGCGGCGTATCAGATTCGCCGCTATGCGTGGTCGGCGAAACTGCCGCTTAGCATTCTCACGGATTTCGAGGAGTTCGCGGTCTACGACTGCCGCAAGCGCCCGGAGAAGGGCGATTCCTCGGCTACCGGACGCATCCTCTACATGACGTGTGCGGAATACGCGAAGCGATGGGACGAGATTGCCTCTCGTTTCTCGAAGGATGCTATCCTAAAGGGCGCGTTCGACAAGTTCGCGGAGTCGGCAAAGGGCAAGCGCGGCACGACGGAGGTTGACGCCGCGTTCCTTGCGGAGATTGAGTCCTGGCGGGATGCCCTGGCGCGCCATCTTGCGCTGCGCAACCCGGCGCTCACGCAGCGTGAACTGAACTTCGCCGTTCAGCGCACTATCGACCGCATCATCTTCCTGCGCATCTGCGAGGATCGCGGCATAGAGCCTTACGGCCAACTGCAAGCTCTGCAAAACGGCGCGAATACCTACCCGCGCATCTGCGCCATCTTTGACAACGCCGATGACCGCTACAATTCCGGCCTGTTCCATTTCCATGCCGAAAAGAACCGCCTTGAGCCTCCCGATGAGCTTTCCAAGAAGCTGACCATCGATGACAAGGTGCTCAAAGACATCCTGAAGCGGCTTTACTATCCAGACAGTCCTTACGAGTTCTCAGTGCTGCCCGCCGATATTCTTGGACAGGTTTACGAGCAGTTCCTGGGCAAGGTGATCCGCCTCACAGCCGGACACCAGGCGAAAGTCGAGGAGAAGCCGGAGGTAAAGAAGGCCGGCGGCGTCTATTACACGCCAACCTACATCGTGGATTACATCGTGCGCCACACGGTGGGCAAGTTGCTGGAGGGCAAGACGCCTAAGAATGCCGCCGAACTGAGGATACTCGACCCTGCCTGCGGCTCGGGCTCGTTTCTTATCGGGGCATACCAACACCTGCTCGATTGGCATCTGCAATACTATCTGCAGGACGGGCCGGAGAAGCAGGCGAAGGGCAGACACCCCGCGCTGGTGCGCACTGAAGCGGGCTGGAAGCTCACCACGGGCGAGCGTAAGCGTATTCTACTCAATAATATCTATGGGGTGGACATCGACTCGCAAGCGGTGGAGGTGACGAAGCTCTCGCTGCTGCTGAAGGTGCTGGAGGGCGAAACGGAGGAAAGCCTCAACACGCAGATCAGCATGTTCCGGGAGCGCGCGTTGCCGGACCTCGGCAGCAACATCAAGTGCGGCAACTCGCTGATAGGCCCGGACTTCTACGAAGGGCAGCAGCAGCTTGCCATTCTTGACGAAGAGGAAATGTATCGTATCAACGTCTTCGACTGGAATAGTTCTACCGATGGCTTCGGCAAGATTATGAATGCGGGCGGTTTCGACGCGGTGATTGGGAATCCGCCGTACGTTTTCGGCAGGGATTGGAAATACTTAGGCATCAGCGCCGAAACCAAGACTTATCTCGGCCGCACTTACACCAGTTCGCCATATCAGTTGGATATGTTCTCAATCTTCATGGAGAAGGCAGCTAACCTGAGCAAGATGGGTGGCTATATAGGCCAGATCGTACCGAATGTTTGGCTATCTAATACTTATTCATCCACTACCCGTGCACACGTTCTTTCGCAAGCTAATGATCTGCTTATTAGCGTTCCGGCTACCAGTGTATTCCCCGGTCTAACGGTCGATACGGTTGTTTATACTCTCCAGAAATCCACCAAGCCTGCCGAGCATTTTGCTGTCACCACTATTAGCAACATCGCCGATATAGCTCACTCCCTATTTCCAGTAATCGACTACATCGATGGGGCACGACC
>Ga0209226_10000494_pt1 | contig 21287 bp, 16 predicted proteins | sample BarGraNGADG00212_2_FD_184497 | JGI IMG/M metagenome (GOLD analysis project Ga0209226, IMG submission 184497) | Arctic peat soil microbial communities from Barrow, Alaska, USA - Barrow Graham LP Ref core NGADG0011-212 (SPAdes) (version 2) | ecosystem: Environmental > Terrestrial > Soil >...
GCCCGAGCCACATCTTGTCCAGCTCCACGCTCATTATCGCTCCAACGTCCAGGTTGTTGATATATGTCGAGAACTCCTGAACGCGGGCATACTTCATCTCGTCCAGGTGCACTCGGTTGTTGCGTTCGTTCGGGTAGTCGGGGTTATACGAAAACGCCTTCGTTATGGCGGGATCGGTGCTCGTGGGCATGCCATCCCCGTAGTTGGCGACCAGAAGCTGGTTGTCCTTGCCCAGTAGATGCTTGATGAAGATGAGCGCGGCGTCGCGGTTGCGGCAGGTCTTGGGGATCGCGTACGCCTTACTCGCGAGCAGGGTAACTCGATTCGGGCCGTGCGGAACGCTCACGACATCCCAGTCCAGATCCTTCTGCTCGCGATACTGGATCGCAAGCCAGCGCCCCGAGACCGTCATAGCAACCATCGACGCCCTGAAAAGCAGCGCATCGCTACCCCACGCGCCGGTCGGGGCCATGCTCTGGGCCTCGCTCGTCGTGGGCATGACGTGATACTTGAGCCTCAGGTCGGCCCAGTAGCGAATGCCTTTTTTGACCTCAGGTGAGTCCATCAGGCAGAGCTTGCCGTCCGGGCTGAACAAATGCCCGCCATACATCCAGATGAAGAACCACCAGTCGCCGTTGTTGACAAAAATGCCCTTCTGCGCCGGGATCCTGCGACCGTTCTCGACTCTATACCTCGTGAGCTTCTGAGCCGCCGCAAGGCATTCGTCCCAGGTCCAGCCCGGCTTGGGATATGGCAGTCCCGCCTCGCGAAATAGCTTCTTGTTGTAGAAAACGACATACGGCCCGCAGTTCTCGGGTATGCCTACGATCTTCTTGTCATAGTAGATATACGGCCCGAGGCCGGGGTAGAGCTTGTCCACGGGTATGCCATACTTACGCGCGTAGGGGGTAAGATCGAGAAGAACGTCGTTCTTGGCGAAAAGACGGATCGTCTGCGGGTCGTAGAGCGCCATCACATCAGGCGGCACGTCACCCGCAAGCTGTGTGAGCAGCCGTTGCGCCTCCGCGCCGGGATCGTTGATCACACTGATACCGGGGTGCTCGCGCTCGAAAAGCTTGATCTGCTCCTTGCGAATGGGGTTGGGATCGACACACCAGCGGATGACAATCTTGCCTTTGACCGTGGGGTTTGAGGTGGCAACCAGATACACGCCTAGAGCGATAACCAGCGCCGCCACGAGCACCACGCCGATACTGCCGAATATCCGAGCCGCCCTGCTTCCGTCTTCCACACCGTCTATTCTAGCACGCCCTTCGAATAAATTCGAGGCAACCACGAACAAAGTCCACCTACGTGGACTGGGGACAGAGCACCGTGTTGTCGATCAGGCGAGTTGCTCCGATTCGGACAGCAAGCAGAACGACGGCGGGGTGCTCGACTGTCTCAATGGGCAGGAGTGTCTCGGCGTCAACCACGACGGCGTAGTCGATGCTCGCCAGAGGCTCTGACCTAATGCAATTCCCAACGGTGGATTGAATCGCCGAAGCGCTGCGCTCGCCCGCCTCGATAGTCGCCTTCGCCTTGCCAAGCGACTTGCTGAGAACGAGCGCCGCCTTGCGCTCTTCCGGGCCGAGGTAACGATTGCGCGAGGACATCGCGAGTCCGTCGCGCTCGCGGACTATCTCCACAGGCACGATCTGCGTGGGAACGTCGAGTTCGCGCACCATCTTCTTGATGACCTGAAGCTGCTGGTAGTCCTTGAGCCCGAAGTAGGCGCGGTCGGGTTGGAATATGTTGAAGAGCTTCAGGCAGATAGTCGCGACACCTCGGAAGTGCCCCGGCCTGAACTCGCCCTCGAGCATTTCACTGACGCCGCCGACATCCACCCAGCTATTGAACCCCTCCGGGTACATCTCCTGTGCATTCGGCGCGAAGATCAGGTCAACGTCCGCCTCGCGGCACATTTCGGAGTCAGATTCGAGCGCGCGAGGATAGCGGGTGAGATCCTCCGAGGGGCCGAACTGGGCCGGGTTCACGAATATGCTCACGCCGACGAAGCCGCACTCCTGCCTTGCACGCCGGATCAGCGCCATGTGCCCCTCGTGCAGCGCGCCCATAGTGGGCACGAGACCGATAGTCTTGCCATCGCGCCGCGCGGCGGCGAGTTCCTCTCTGACCTGAGAAATGGTGTAGACTACCTTCACCGCCTACTCCCTACGCTCCGGATAGCGGCGGTCTTTCACGTCGGCTTTGTATGCCTTGAACGCGTCGAGCGTGACCTGCCAGAGGTTGGCGTATTGCTTCACAAACGACGGCACGAACTTGTCGTAGATGCCCAGCATATCGGATGTCACGAGAACGAAACCGTCGCAGTCCGGGCCGGCGCCTATGCCGATAGTAGGAATCGCGAGGTCCCCGGTGACCTGCTTTGCCAGCGCGGATGGGATCGCTTCGAGCACAACGGCGAACGCGCCGGCTTGCTGCAGCGCCATCGCCTCCGCGCGGATTCGCTCCGCGTTTTCGGCGTCTTTGCCCTGCATCTTAAACCCGCCCATTTGATGGACCGACTGCGGTGTCATCCCGACATGACCCATCACGGGGATACCGACATCAACGATCCTGCGAACGATCCTGGCTGTGTGGTCGCTGCCTTCGAGCTTGACTGCCTGCGCGCCCGCTTCCTGGATCAGGCGACCGGCGTTGCGCACGGCCTCTTCGTCGCTGACCTGATAGGAAAGAAATGGCATGTCGGCCACAACCAACGCCTTCTTCGCGCCTCTCGCCACCGCAGCGGTGTGGCGGACCATGTCCTCCATCGTCACCTGCAGCGTGTTCTCGTAACCCAGCACCACCATCCCCAGGCTGTCGCCCACCAGCGCGATGTCGATCCCGGCCTCGTCAATCAGCCGCCCCCAGGCGTAGTCATACGCGGTCAGAACGGATATCTTCTCGCCGCGAGCCTTCATATCCATCAGGCTCGGAGCGGTAACCCTTGCTTTGTCCACACTTTCCCCCTCATCCTCCGCGTAGTGTCCGACCTCCGTCTCGGACTTGGCCGGGACAGAGACCCGGCCACTACTCAGCGCCCAGCGGCTTTAGCGCCGCTCCAGTATACCATCCAAACAGGCTGGAAAGAAATGCCACGTTGCCACCATACAGCATTAACTGCGTTCTCGCGGCAGGTTCACACATCACCGCCGCGAGCAACACCACGCCCACCACGAGGCCGAAGACCGTCAGCACCGACCTCGAAAGGCTCCCCTGAAGCGCGCCGAACAGGATGTAGAACCCCGCCGCTCCGATAAAGAAGAACCCAGACCCGATCAGCAGTATGAACCCCACCGGCACAATCGCCCAACTTGCTCCGCTGTTGTCGAAGACGAGCTCGTCGTCGGGGTGCCTCAAGAAGCCGTTCACGCTCAGCAGCGCGCCCGCGAGCGCCGACGCGCAGGCGATGAACACCACCAGGTTCCAGCTCCACGTCGAGACCTGCGGGATGTAGACCCTTAGCCACGGAATCGGCGTGCCCGGATAGACCCTGATGAGCATTATCAGCAGAAACACGATACTCCACCAGATCGCGTTGACGATGCGGAGCCTTTTGGGGTCCGGGACGGACTGGTAGGCGCGCTGGGCCTTCACGTGCTTGCCGACAAGGCCGATAAGCTTCTTCTCGCTCTCGGAATCCGTTGGGTCGAACTGCACGGCGTAGTTGTAGTGCTTGATCGCCGCGTCGGTCTTGCCCCGCGCGCGGTAGATGTCGCCCAATATCGCGCAGGCTCTTGCGCTTCTGGGATCGATCCCAAGCGCCTCCTTGCACAGATCGGCGGCTGTGTTGAGGCGCTTGCCGATGAACGCGAACTGCGCATCCCTGAGAAGCTGTGCGACTTTGGGGGACGGTGTCTGCCGCGAGCCGCTTGCCGGCCCCGCGGATTGAGCTGTGCGCGGCCTTGTGGGCTCCGACTGTCTCGAAGCCGCGAATCGCTGCTGCCGGATCATTGCGTCGAGATCGAGTGTCTCATCGTAGGCTTTTCGCCGGACGGGATCGTTGAGGGCCTCGTATGCCTCGTTGATCTGGAGGAACAATCTGTGCGAGGTGGTCTTGTCCCTGGCTACGTCGGGATGGTATTTACGCACAAGCTCCCGATAGCGGCGCTTGATTTGGGCCGAAGTTGCGTTGCGCGGGAGGCCAAGGACTTCGTAGTGGTTTCGTACGGTCCTCATCAGCCGCCAGACCCCATTATTCCGCCGTAGTACTTCTGCCAGAAGTCGATGACGATGTAGCCCACTATCACCCCCGCGGCGAGGATCATGATGACAAACAGCGCGATCCCGATCTTATGTATGCTCGCGTCGAGCTCTTCGTCCATGTAGTCGGAGACCTTCTGGAGAGCCGCGTCGGTGCTGCCGACTCGTTCCCCGACCGAAAGCATGTCCAGCACCATCGGACTGAGCGCGCGAGTTCGCGTGAGAGACTCCGTAAGCCCATTGCCCGATTGAATGCCTGGAATCGCGCATCTAAGCGCTCTGCCCATGAAGAGGTTCGCGCATGCATCAGACGCGACATCCACGCTCTCAGCCGGCGACACGCCCGCCGCATAGAGAACAGCCAGCGCGCGGCAGAATCTGGTCATTGCGATCTTGCGGGCGCTCCCGCCAATCCCAGGAATATACACCTTGACGCAGTCCCACATGACCCGCGCGGTGTAAAACTGGAATAGCAGCTTGAGGATCACGATCGTGCCGACCAAGCCCAGCGTCCACGCCTCCAACTGCGGCCCAACGAGCGCAAAAAACGGCACAAATCCGTCTTTCACAAGCACCCCGAGGTGCGGCACACAGATAAAGCAAAACAGCGCGAATACGAGCGTCACGATCGGGTAGATCGTCGCCTTCATGATCAGCTTGCGGACCCCTAGCTCGTATTCCAGGTACGCGGCGATGCGGTCGACCATCTGCTCCAGCAGCCCCCCACCCTCGCCCGCGCGCACCAGCCCAATCTGCAGCCGGCTGAATACCTTCGGGTAGCGAACCATTGTCTCCGAAAGGCGGCCACCTCGCGAGACATTATCGCACATCTCGGCGATAATGACGCCCAACCGGCCCCGCGTCCTGTTCCCGATGCTCCTCAGCGCCTCCGACAGAGCCATTCCCGCGCCAAGCATCGTGGAAAGCTGCCTGTAGAATAGCGCGAGCATTTTGATGTTGACGCCGGTCCACAGCGGGTAGATGAGGTATCGGGCGAAAGCGCTTCCGGCTTCCACGCTTGCCTGGGCCCGTGCCGTGCCGCGCGCGAGCCTGATATCCATAGGCAGGCGGCCAAGCTCTCTTATCATATCCGCCGCTGCGCGCTCGTCGGTCGCCGACACTGTCCCGGTCACCGTGTTGCCTGATCTATCTTTGGCTCGGTAATCGTATATAGCCATCCTACTTGCCCATCATGTCGGCTGCCTTGACGGCAAGATCGGCATAACTGCTCCAAAGCCGGATCATAATGTAAACCCCCAGCAACAGCCCGAATACGACCATTATCGTCGTGGAAGTCGCCTTTCCCGCGGTCCGCATCGAGGCAATGCGCCCATCGTAGTCTCTGGAGAGATTGGCAAGCACCTGGGGCACCGTCCCGGCCTTTTCGCCCGATTGCAGCAGCCCGATATCCTCCGCGTCGAAAACCCCCGAAGCCGCCAGCAACTGCGAAACCCCCACGCCCGTGCCAAGCCGTGCGCGCGCCGCGCGCAACCGTTCCGCCACGCAGCTATTGCGCGGCGTCAGGCTTGCGGCGTCCCACGCCGCGTCCGGGCTGATGCCCGCCGCGACCAGCCCATCCATCACATGCAGGAAACGGGCCTTTGCCCGGTTCCTGTGAAACTCGCCCCAGAACGGCGCGCCCAGCAGCCACTTGTCGAGAGTATATCGAGCTATCGGAACGCGCTTGACGTATCCCCACGCTATCCAAAACGCTCCAAAAGCCAGGCAGGCGAACACCGTCGGCCAGAACGCCTGGCGCATGTAGCTGGCCCACACAAGCTTGAGGACCTCGCCTGTGGACACTTCCCCGTGGTTGTCCAGGCAGGTCTTGAGCACGGGCGTCAGCAGCGCCGTAATGTTGGCAATTGGTATACAAATGATGAAGAAGATCCAGTTGATCTTAGTAAGGACCCAGCCGATGCGCCCGAACCGCGTGTCCTTCGCCTCCTGCTCCAAATCCTCCGCGACTTCATCCAGCGCGATCTCCAGCCTGCCGCTGAGCTCTCCAGCCCAGATGGAGGCGATCGTGTGAACGGGAAAGACCCCCGGATACTCCGCCATAAGACCGGACAACTTCTGCCCGCCCTGAGTGCTCTCCCGCATACGGCCAAGAATGTCCCTCAGCCGGCCGTTGTGAACCACCGGGATCATGTCGTTTAAGGCCTGACCCAACGGCATTCCCGACTTCACCAACGTCGCCATGTGACGGAAAAACCTGGCCAGCACGGGCAATGGCACGCCCGGCTTGATCGAGACCGGCACCCCCGATGCAACAGTCACCGATTGGATCCCGCCCCGACCCGCGGCAGGCGCTCCAAGAGCCTGTTGGACCGGAACCTTCTGCGTGCCGCCCGTTGCTCCAGCCACCCCAGCCGGATAGGCTGCTCGCACGGAATAGCCCTGCTTAGCCAGCTTGTCGGCGACCTGCGCCTCATCACGCGCGTCGATCGCGCCGTGAAGCACCCGGCCCGTTTTATCCACCGCCTCGTATCTGAACAGCCCCATGTTTATCCTTGTAGTGGCCGGCCTCTGCCTCGGCCAGTGTCCGAGACGTAGATCGGACACTACGCTATGGCGTCAACCCACGATGAATCCCGAGCCAATGTAACGCCGGCCTGGCCGATCCGACCAGCCGCCTCGCGCGCGGTCAGGCCTTCGGCCACTTCAACGTCCGGCGCTATTTCGGCGAGTGGAACCAGCACAAACGCGCGCTCCAGCATCCGAGGATGCGGAACCACAAGGCCCTCCTCGTCCACCGCAACGCCCTCATAGAGCAGGATATCTATGTCTATGACTCTCGGACCCCACCGGATTGTTCTCTCGCGGCCCAGCGTTTCTTCGACACTCTCACATACTCTCAATACGTCCAGCGGACCCAGAGCCGTTCTCACGGCTATCACCGCGTTGAGGAAATCCGGCTGATCGGTGACTCCCACCGGCTTGGTGAGATACATCGACGAGACAGCCGTCACGCTGCAACCGCTCTGGCGCAGCAGGCGCACCGCGGCGCGCAGATTATCTTGCGTATCACCAACATTGGCTCCGAGACCCAGATATACCGTATGCTCCATGCTCTGCCCAATTATACTTGCCTCGACATCCTATTGCAAAGAGACCCGCCTGGGTACACTCCTTATGTAGACGCACTTGGAGGCGCATATATGTGGCGGTTCAGAGCAGATTTGGCGAGTTTGTCAATTCCAGCGCTTGCGCTGGTGATATTTGCACTCGGCTCCGCGAGCGTTTCGGCTGCCCAAGACACGCCGGGAGCCTGCCCCATCGGCGGATATGCGATTGCAGCGTGTCCTGCAGTTACAGACGCGGTGATACGGGACCAGGTGGTCTCGAGGCTGGCGGGTTCAGTCGCATCCGCCGGCTACCCGATAACCGTAAGCGTTTGCGATGGCGTTGTCACGCTTACCGGACAGGTCCAGACGGCGGGAAAGCGCGACCTTGCAACCCTGTTCGCGTCGGGCATACGGGGGGTGGCGGCGATCAGAAACCAGCTATCGGTCGATCCGGCGACTGCGGATGATCTGATACTCGTGGGAGAGGTAAGACGCGCGTTCAACAAGTCCTACATCGACTCGAAGCAGATCCGCGTGAACACCTCGCAGGGCGTGGTGGAGCTTTCCGGAAGCGTGACGATGGAGATCGACAGAGAGCAAGCGACCCAGGTCGCCGCGTCCGTGCCGGGAGTGACCGCGGTCTACAACAATATCACCGTGCGCGGCCCGAGCGGGTCGCCGTTCTAGGTGAATCACGCGTGATCGCCTGTATACGTCACCCTGAACTTGTTTCAGTACCTGTGCCTTGATGCTGAATCAAGTTCAGCATGACGGACAAGAAAGCCCCGGCTCGGGTCTGAGCCGGGGCTTCGTATGTCATTCGGGCCGAGCCGCCGTCACGGCTGCTGGGCGTCATCGGGGCCGGGTTGGGTGATCTCCGATTCCGCGCCGGCTTCGGGGACCTCCGCCTTCTTGCGGGATTTGCGCTTAGGCTTAGGGGACTGCTCCGGCTCATCTGGAACGACCGCCGGCTCAGCTATTGCCTCGACAACCTCGGAGGGTTCTTCCTCATTGTCTGCTTCGAGACGCTCCTCTTGGGCTTCTTCATCACCGTGGTCGTCATCTTGCTCCGCGTCGATGTCGCCAAGAGCGGCGCCAAGCCCCTTGAGTATCTCGCTGTCCTCAATATCGTCCTCCGGTTTATCGGACTGATCTTCCGGCAGGATGTCATCAAATCCCAGATCGGCGGAGAGCAGGCTTTCAGTCTCCTCATCGTCGCTGAATGTAGGCTTGAAAATGTCGCGTTGGGTCGTAATGATCTCGCCTTCGTCGTCGGTGACTTCGAGTTGACGATACCTCGGCAGCCCCGTCCCCGCCGGGATCAACCGCCCGAGGATGACGTTCTCCTTGAGTCCGACGAGATTGTCGCGCTTGCCCTTCACGGCGGCATCCGTGAGCACCCTGGTGGTCTTCTGGAACGACGCCGCGCTCAGGAAGCTGTCCGTGGCAAGTGACGCCTCAGTGATACCAAGCAGCACCCACTCAGCCGTTGCCTCCGTGCCCCCGAGTCCTCTGACGCGGGCATTCTCCTCGTCGAAGTCGAACTTGTCCACAAGCTGGCCCGGCAGGAAGTGCGCGTCGCCGGACTCCAACACTTTACGCTTCTTGAGCATCTGCCGAACGATGATCTCGACGTGCTTGTCGTTGATGTCAACGCCCTGAGACTTGTAGACACTCTGAATCTCGCGTACCAGATACTCCATGACACCGCGCACGCCCTGGAGCTCAAGGACTTTATGCGGATCGAGCGGGCCTTCGGTCAAGCGGTCGCCCGCCTGGACTTCCTGTCCGATCTGGACCTCGAGGTTGCCTCGGTAAGGCACCAGGTGGGTCTTGCGCAGCTTGACGACCTGCACGCCCGCGTCCTTGATCTTGCGCGCGAGTTTCTCCGTAAGCTCCGTGCCTGCCTCGAAGATCGTCTCGCCGTTTTTCGGGTTTATGATATCGTCAACGGTGGTCTCTCCGGCCAGCATCGACGTGTCGTAAGTCGGCATTTCGGTATGGATGACCACGCGCTTCAGACCACGAGTCTCGATGTCGGTGACCACGCCCGCGACTTCAGTGATAATCGCCTGTCCCTTGGGCTTTCGGGCCTCAAAGAGCTCGACTACCCGCAGCAGACCTCTCACCTGGTCTTCCAACACCTTCAGAACGGCCTGGACCGACCTGACACGCTCGCGCTCCATCCCCTCGACACTGTCCTCAAACGACACCAGACCGCGCCGGATGTCCTCGTGAAGGTCTCGCAGGGATTCCTGCTTCTTCTTCTTGACTTCCGCGACCCCGGTCAAGTACTTGCCCGCGACGCCTCCGGTGTGGAATGTTCTCATGGTAAGCTGAGTTCCCGGCTCACCGATCGACTGCGCCGCGATAATGCCGACCGCGGTCCCCGACTCGACTATTCTGCCCATAGCCATATCCCTGCCGTAGCACTTACTGCATATTCCCTGCCGCAGTTCGCAGGTCAGCGGCGAGCGAATACCAACCTTGGTAAGCCCGGCAGAGTCGACCGACTTCGCGACCTCCTCGGAGATCAATTCTCCCGCCGCCACTATCGGCTCGTCCTGGCCCGGCACGAAGATGTCCTCCAGAGCGGTTCTGCCCTTGATCCGGTCGCCGACCGTCTCGATGACATCTCCGCCTTCCTCGATGATCGACACATAGACGCCATTCGCCGTTGAGCAGTCCGGGCCACGCACGATCACGTCCTGGGCCACGTCCACCAGCCTTCGGGTCAGGTATCCGGCATCCGCGGTTCGCAGAGCGGTGTCGGCAAGACCCTTTCTCGCGCCGTGAGTCGAGATGAAGTATTCGAGAACGCTCAGGCCCTCGTGGAAGTTCGACTTGATGGGTAGGTCCTCGATGAGGTTCCCGAACGGGTCGCTCATAAGTCCGCGCATACCGGCAAGCTGGGTGATCTGCCTGGAGCTGCCTCTCGCTCCCGAAGTCGTGATGATCGAGATCGGGTTAAATGCCTCCAGCCCGCTCAACAGAGAGTCGGCTACGTCCTCCGCGGCGCGTGTCCACAGTTCGAGAACCTGCTGCTTGCGTTCGGACTGCGTAATAAGCCCTCTGGTGTAGGCGCGGTTCTTCTTCGCAACCTCTTCCTGGGTATGCTCGATGATCTCATCGCGCCTGGACGGGATGTCCATGTCGGTCATCGAAATCGTCATACCGGCGAACGTAGAGTAGCGGAAACCGATGTCCTTGAGGTCATCAAGAAGCCGAACGGTGCGCTCGTGGCCGTTCGTGTCGTAGCACTCAGTGACAAGCCACGACATGGTCTTCTTATCGATCGGCTTGTCGATGTAGCGCATGCTCGGCGGCAATGTGTTGTTGAACAGCAGCCTTCCGACCGTGATCTCACGCATCTCAAGCTCGTCGGTCTCATGCGACTTCGGCAATCGCACCCGGATCGGCTCGTGAAGATCGAGCTGATTACTGCGATACGCCAGCAGCGCGTCTTCCTCGTCAGCGAACACCTTCGGCACAAAGCCCTTGGGCATATCCTCGCGCTTCATCGTCATGTAGAACGCGCCCAGAACAATGTCCTGGATCGGCGCGACAATCGGCCGCCCGTCCGCCGGCGAGAACAGGTTGTGCGTCGAAAGCATTAGTATTCTTGCTTCCGCCTGCGCCGACGCCGACAGTGGCACGTGGACCGCCATCTGGTCGCCGTCGAAGTCCGCGTTGAACGCGTGGCACACCAGCGGATGAAGCTGGATCGCCTTGCCGTCCACAAGAATCGGCTCGAACGCCTGGATGCCCAATCTGTGCAGAGTCGGAGCACGGTTCAGCATAACCGGGTGCTCGCTGATGACATCTTCCAGCGCGTCCCAGACCTCGGGTTTCATCCTGTCTATCATCCGCTTCGCGGTCTTGATATTGGACGTATACTTTTTCTCGACAAGCGTCTTCATTACAAACGGCTTGAAGAGCTCCAAGGCCATCTCTCTTGGCAGACCACACTGGTGAAGCTTCAGCGACGGGCCAACCACGATGACCGATCTTCCCGAGTAGTCAACGCGCTTGCCTAGCAGGTTCTTTCTGAACCGGCCTTCCTTGCCCTTGAGCATGTCGGAAAGCGACTTCAACGGCCTGTTGTTCGACCCCACGACCGGCCTCGTGCGCCTGCCGTTGTCGATGAGCGCGTCCACAGCCTCTTGCAGGAGCCGCTTCTCGTGGTTGATGATCGACTCCGGCGCGCGGATATCGGTGATCTTCTTGAGGCGGTTGTTGCGGTTGATTATGCGCCGATAGAGATCGTTAAGGTCCGAGGTGGCGAACCGTCCGCCGTCGAGCTGCACCATCGGCCTCAGCTCGGGCGAGATCACCGGTATGCAGTCGAGTATCATCCATTCCGGCCTGCTCTTGGAATTGATGAACGCTTCCACCACTTCCAGCCGCTTTATCGCACGCGCACGCTTTGGCCCGGCGGTCTGACCGATCTCCTTGCGCAGTTCACGCGCCAGCTTCTCGATATCGATCTCACTCAGAAGCTCCTTGACAGCCAAGCCGCCGAGTCCCGCCCGGAAGCAATTGCGCAGGTCAACGTCCAGCCTATCCGACAGAACCTCGAGCAGCCGCTCGATCGCGCGATACTGGTCCTCCGTGACAAGCTCCTGCTTCTGGACGGTCTCCAGAAGCTTCAGGGTCGCGTGGAGCTCATCCACGTGCTCGGTCGCATCGCGCTCTTCGGCTTTGATGCGCTCGTTGAGCTTCTTGTCGTGATCTTTTTTCTTCTTGTCGTCCCAGTCGGGATTCTCTTTCTCTTCTTTCGCGCCTTCCTTGCGCACCGCGGCAATGCCCGCGTCGCGCGCCGTCACCACGTCCTCGGCGGCGGCGGCTACAGCCGTGCGAATCTCTTCGAGGTGCTCGTTGATCTTGGGCCGATTCACCTCAATCACGATGTAGGACGCAAAGTAGAGAACCCTCTCCAGAGGCCGCGGTGACATGTTCAGCAGCAGGCTTATCGGGCTCGGCACGCCCTTCAGATACCAGATGTGCGAAACCGGCGCCGCAAGCTCTATATGTCCCATCCGCTCGCGGCGCACCTTGGATCGAGTCACCTCGACTCCGCAGCGGTCGCACACTATGCCCTTGAACTTGACCTTCTTATAACGGCCGCAGTGACACTCCCAGTCCTTGACAGGACCGAAGATTCTCTCGCAGAACAACCCGTCCCGCTCGGGCTTGAATGTCCTATAGTTGATGGTCTCCGGCTTCTTGACTTCGCCGCAGGACCACGAATGTACCACTTCAGGGGAAGCGATCCCTATACGTATCTTGTCGAATGTACTCGAATCAGCCATGGAGATCCTCCCTTAGTTCCAGCACCCTCTTGCGACGTCTAGCCGAGATAACACCACCGTCGTGTCCTTCCGACATCTCGTCTTCACTATCCTTGAGGTCGATGACCCTGTCGCGGTCGTCCTCCACCGTAACCCTGAGGCCCAGGCTCTGGAGCTCGTTGATGAGAATCTTGAACGACTCCGGCACACCCGGTTCCAGTATGCTCTCGCCTTTGACGATGGACTCGTAGGTCTTCACACGGCCCTGGACATCGTCGCTCTTGATCGTTAGAATCTCCTGGAGCGTGTAGGCAGCGCCGTAGGCTTCGAGCGCCCACACCTCCATCTCACCGAACCTCTGACCGCCGAACTGCGCCTTTCCACCGAGTGGCTGCTGCGTAACCAGCGAGTAAGGTCCAGTCGAGCGAGCGTGGATCTTGTCCTCTACGAGGTGGGCCAGCTTCAGCATGTAGATGTAACCGATGGTCACATCCTGGCTGAACTGCTGCCCGGTCCGGCCGTCGAAAAGAGCGCACTTGCCGGTATGCTCGTCATATCCCATCCGCTTCTGGACGTTTTTCTCGAAAGCGGCCACCAATGCATCGTAGCCGTAGTTCTTCGGCGGCTTTGCGCCAATGAAGGGAATCTCCACCGTCTCCGGATCGAGCACAACAGCTTCCTCGGAGGATTCGTCATCGCTGACGTCGTCCTCGTCCGCAAGCCTTGCCTCGTTGGCGATGCGAAGCCGCTCCGACAGCGCAGTCCTCATGGCATCCGGATCATCCACCGCGGCCGGTCCCGCGAGCTTTATGCTCATGGCTTCCAGCGCGGCTCCATCGAGTCCCTTGACATGGTCGCGCACCGCCCGGATGCTCTCATCATAGAGGTCCTTGATCGGCTTCACCTCGGAACCCAGATCGTCACCAGCCACCTCGCCAAGCTTTGACACGATATGCCGAACCACCGCATCGACATTCTTCTCGCTCGCGATATCGACGTCCAGCCCCAACTCCTTGGCATATCGCCTCGCAACACCGATCCGCAGCTTCCAGGCAAACACATTCATGTCCGCCAGGATCTCTTTCTCCGTCGCCCCCTGGAAGATCGGGTTGCGGAACGCGCATCCCAGGTGGTGCGCGACCAGCCCCTGATGCGTTTCCAGAATCTGGCCGATGTTCATTCGGCTCGGAACACCGAGCGGGTTAAGCACGATATCGACCGGCGTGCCATCCGGCAGGTAGGGCATGTCCTCCTCAGGCAAAATCCTGGAAATGACGCCCTTGTTGCCATGCCGCCCGGCCATCTTGTCGCCCTCCATCACCTTGCGCTTCTGAGCGATATAGACCCGCACGAGTTGGTTGACTCCGGCGTTGAGCTCGTCGCCCGGCATCCGCTCCAGCTCGCCGTCGCACCGCTCGCAGGCCATTCGCTCCGGCTTCTTCGAGCAGTCGAAAACCGCCTCGCAGCGAGTGCATTTATACTTGAACCTCGAGAACACCTTGACGTCCACGACCGTTCCGCTCTCCCCGTGCGGGACCCGCAGCGAAACGTCTCGAGTCTCCTCGGCCTTCTTGCCGAAGATCGCGATGATCAATCTCTCCTCGGCGGTCAACTCGCCCTGGCCTTTGGGCGCGACCTTGCCGACCAGGATGTCCTCCGGCCTCACCTTAGCGCCGACGCGGATGATGCCGTTCGAGTCCAAATCCTTGAGCACGTCCTCGCCAACATTCGGAATGTCGCGAGTTATATCTTCGGGGCCCAACTTGGTGTCTCGGGCCTCGGTTTCGTATTTCTCGACGTGTATCGAGGTGAACGTATCGTCCTTGACCATCCGCTGGGAAAGAAGAATGGCGTCTTCGTAGTTGTAGCCCATCCACGGCATAAACGCCACGAGAATGTTCTGTCCCAGCGCCAACTGGCCGTTGTCGGTGCACGGGCCGTCAGCGATGATATCGCCCGCCCTGACCCGCTTTCCGATCTTAACGATCGGTTTCTGGGTTACGCACGTGGCCTGGTTGGACCGCAGCAGGTTGATCAGATTATACGTATCGACCGTTCCATCTTCAGCCTCGACCAAGATCTGCTCGGAAGTCGCTCGTCGGACTACCCCAGCCCTCTTGGCAGTGACAACCGCCCCCGAGTCACGCGCCGCGCGCTCCTCGATGCCGGTCTTCACCAACGGCGCGTCGCTGCGAAGAAGCGGCACCGCCTGCCTCTGCATGTTCGATCCCATCAGAGCGCGGTTCGCGTCGTCGTTCTCAAGGAACGGGATAAGCGACGCAGCCACCGACATGATCTGCATCGGAGACACGTCCACATAAGTAACCTTGTTCGATGCCACCTGCGGGTATGTGTTCTCGTGCCGGACAATGACGGCGGCGGAAGTGAACTCCTTGGTCACCGGATCGATGGGCGTATTCGCCGGAGCGATATACTCCTGGCTCTCCTCGTCCGCTGACATATACACGATCTCGTCGCTAGCCTTGCCGCCCTTTACGACTCGATACGGGCTCCTCAAAAAGCCGTAGTCGTCGATCTTGGCATAGATCGCCATCGAGCCGATCAGACCGATATTCGGTCCTTCTGGAGTCTCAATCGGGCAGATGCGACCGTAGTGCGAGTGGTGAACGTCGCGCACCTCCAGCTTCGCGCTCTGCCTCGATAGTCCGCCCGGACCCAACGCCGACAGCCTGCGCTTATGCGTCAGCTCGGCGAGCGGGTTGGTCTGGTCCATGAACTGCGAAAGCTGGCTCGAACCGAAGAAACTCTTGATGCTTGCCGAGATCGGCTTGACGGAGAGAATCACCTGCGGGATCACGTTCTCCGGATCGAGGCTGGTCATACGCTCCTTGGCGACCTTCTCCATTCGCAGGAAGCCCATTCGGAGCTGGTCCTGCAGCAGCTCGCCGACGGATCGCACCCGCTTGTTTTCGAGGTGGTCGATGTCGTCGGTGGAGCACGCCACGAGCCTTATCGCGGTCTCCGCGTAGAGCTCCGCAGGCGTGTCGGAAACGAGCCTGCCGCCGTTTGGTATCAGGTCAAGAAGCTCTCGAACCTCCTTGAGCGCCGTCTCCGTGAACATGTCGCCCAGTTGGACGTTGCGAAGCGATTCGAGGTTCTGCTTGTAAAGGTAGACCGTTCCACCCGGCTCGAGTTCTTCGTCAGTCGCCTTTGCCTCGGCAGCTTTGACGGCATCATCGAGCTCCGGCAGTCTCTTGCGCAGGTTGACCGAGTTCAGACGCGTCACGAGCGAACCGGCCTCCGAAAGCCCGATTATGTAACGTATTATCTTGATGATATCTTCCCGCGTAACCGCGCGCACGTGCTCAGGCAGGTTCAGGCCGAGCTTCTTGTTGAGCTTGTAGCGCCCCACCCTCGCCAAATCGTAGCGGCGAGTATCGAAGAAGTAGGAGTTCATCAGACTCCGCGCGCTCTCCTGAGTGGCCGGGTCGCCGGGTCGAATGCGGTGGTAGATGTCGATCAGGGCCTCGTCCATATCGTGTGTCGAGTCCTGTTCGAGCGTTGCGTCCACATAGCGGTTGACGATGTAGACCTCAATCGACGGCAGCTTCATCTTCTCGATCTTCTTCGCGGCCTCGTCGCCGATCTTTTCTCCGGCCTTCACGAGAACCTTGGCCCCGTCCTTGATGTCTTTGACCGGCCTCAGCCCGCGGACTCCGGCAGCGCTGGTGTCCTTGTGGACCTCCTTAGTGCTGAACAAATCAAGGATCTGAGGGTTCGTGCTGCAGCGGCTGCCGTCCATCTCGACCTCGACACCGCTGATGTGCAGAGAGTGCAGCTTCCTGACCATCTTCTCGTCCACGATGGCGCCCCGCTCGTAGAGCACCTCGCCGGTTTCCTTGTTGACCACGTCGGCGCCCAGCACCCGTCCGATACACTCGGACGCAGCAAGCATCACCGAACCCGGGCACGCCGGATCGAAGTTGTTCAGCGCTCTAAGGAAGCTGGTAAGCGGGAACTTCTTTGTCTGGGCGACACGAACGGTGATCACGTTGTTCGCGTCGGTCTCTATATCGATCCAAGCGCCGGGGCTTGGAATGATAGTCGCGTAGTAGAGGACTCGTCCGGAGAAGTCGAGTGTGTCCTTGAAGTAGGCGCCCGGAGAGCGAGCAAGCTGGCTTACGACCACTCGCTCGGCTCCATTGATCACGAACGTGCCTTTCTCGGTCATCAGCGGAAGGTCGCCAAGATAGACCTCCGACTCGATGACTTCCTTGCCTGCCGCCGTCAAACGAACGCGCACTTTGATCGGCGCCTCGTAGGTCGTCATGTCACGATAGCGGCACTGTTCGACGGAATACTTTGGATCGCCCAGTGTGTAATCCAGCAGTTCCAGGGACAGGTTACCCGTAAAGTCGTAGATAGGCGAGAAACTGTGAAAAAGCTCTCTCAGCCCTTCCTGGAGAAACCATTTGTAGGAGTTGATCTGAATTTCGACCATGTTTGGAAGGTCGATAACCTCAGGGGTGCGCTTGGTCCGATGCTGGATTTCCTTCATCTAACCCTCCTGGTTGGGTAAACACGCAAAGAGTTATTATATCAGAACGAGCAATCCGGGTCAATGAAATCGAGGAAATATTGCCCGCGTACGTACGCAAGCCCTAGGCACGACCGCGCTCGGCAGCCGCACCCAGGGATGACTTAGCGGATTACTAGATACTACTTGACCTCGACGGTCGCACCCACGGCCTCGAGATCGGCCTTCATCTTCTCGGCTTCTTCCTTGTTGGTGCCTTCCTTGATCGCACTCGGAGCGCTATCAACCAAGTCCTTGGCTTCCTTGAGGCCAAGACTCGTCAACTGGCGGACGACCTTGATGACCTGAATCTTCTCAGCGCCGACGACCGTGAGCATCACGTCGAACGTGGTCTTCTCCTCGACCTCCTCGACAGCAGCCGGAGCAGCGGCAGCAGCCGGCACGCCCATCGCCATCGCGGATACACCAAACTCCTCCTGGAGAGCCATAACGAACTCGTTAAGCTCCAGGACGGTCATGTTCTTTACAGTCTCAATCAGTTCAGGTATGTTAGCCATTCTTGAATCTTCACCCTTTCGTTTCAGTTATCAGTTCTCAACACTACGCCGCTTTCTGGTCGGCTACGCCTTGCAGCGTGAAGACCAGTCTGCTGATCATCTGCCGCAGCGTGCCGACAAGGCCGGTAATCGGACTCTGCAGCCCGCCGACCAGCATGGCATAAAGCTGCTGCTTACCAGGAATCTTCGCAAGCTGCACGATCTGCTCCGCCGACAGCAGGTGTCCATCCACCACCCCTGCCTTGATTTTCATCGGATGCGCGCCTTTTGCAAAGTCCTGAAGCGCCTTCGCGGCCGCCACCGGATCGTCTTTCGTGTGGACAATCGCCGTCGGGCCCGTCAGGCCCTCCGCCAACTTCTGAGCCTCCAAGCCGACCGAGGCTAGCTCGAACAGGCTGTTCTTCACTACCCTGTAGCCGCTTCCTGCCTCTTTAAGCTTCCGTCGCACTGCGGAAATCCCCTTGACGTCCAGGCCCTGGTAGTCCGTAAGGATCACCGTGCCCGCGCCAAGGATTTCCCTCAGCTCGGCGACTTCCACCACCTTGTCCGCTCTTGGCTCTCGTGTAAACTTCGGCAATACGTCTCACCTCCTTTTCCAGTTACGAGTTACGAATTATGAGTTACGAGTTAGGGGCTATGCGCCGCTCCGCCGTTCTTAACTCGTATCCATACAAAAAGGGCTGTCGCCTAGACAGCCCTTGCTCCATCGATCCTATGTTCGCGCTTGCGCTGCGAACACATCTCCGGGCCTCGGTCGGCGCCTCACATCGGAAGCATTAAACCCGCTGGGGTACCCACTGTCTATGGCACTTATTGAAATAGGAATTCTGAATTATAAATTATCAATAGAATCAGCCATTGGCCTTCCCCTATTCATCATTCATAATTCATAAGTTAACATTACTTTCCGGCGAGGCGCGCCGCCTCGCTGGTATCGATCTCAACGCCAGGCCCCATCGTGGAACTGGCAACGATCTTCTGCAGATACCTGCCCCTCGCCGAGGACGGCTTCACCCTGACCAGCGCATCAACCAGCGCTCCAAGGTTCTGCGTCAACTGCTCCGCCGTGAATGACACCTTCCCGATCGGGCAGTGAACGATGCCTTCCTTTTCCACGCGGTATTCAACACGGGAAGCGGTCTTGATCTCCTTGACCACGTTCCCTATTTGAGCGATCGGCGCAACGGTTCCGGCCTTCTTGGACGGCATCTTCGCTCGCAGGATGCTGCCCAGTCTGCCGACGAGCCCCATAACATCCTCAGTCGCCAGCAGAACCTCGAAATCCATCCAGCCGCCCTGGATCTCCTTGACGAGTTCCTCGCCCCCGACCGTGTCGGCCCCGGCAGCTTCGGCCGCCGCAACGCCATCACCCTTGGTGATAACCGCAACTTTGCGCACCTTGCCGGTGCCGTGCGGCAGAGTAGTGTTGCCACGAACCATCTGGTCTCCGTGCTTGGGGTCAACACCCAGCTTGATAGCCACGTCTACCGTCTCATCGAACTTCGCGCTCGCCGCGCTTTTGACCAGCTCCAGCGCTTCTTGCGGTGATTTGGTTCCGCCGTCGCCCACGGTCTTGGCTGCCTCGGCGTAACGCTTTCCTCTCTTCGACATTACTGTCCTCCGATTGTGATTTCGCAGGTCCCATTCGGGATAGTGGCTTTCGCCTGCCGCCTGCGCATTCGGTTGGAAGGTTGGAAGGTTTCAAAGTTTGAAAGTTAGGGATCGTGATTCGTTCCCCAACCTTCTAACCTTCCAACGTTCTAACGTTCCAACTCTCCAACGACTAGTCTACCACATCGATTCCCGCTGACCTCGCCGTGCCCTCGATCTCCCTCATCGCCTGCTCGATCGAGTTGGCGTTGAGGTCGGGCATCTTGGTCTGCGCGATCTGCCGAACCTGCTCACGGGTCACCTTCCCAACTTTGTCGCGATTGGGCTGGCCCGAAGCGGTTTCGATCCCTGCCGCCTTCTTCAGCAACTCCGCGGCCGGCGGGGTCTTGAGCACGAACGTGAACGACCGATCCTCGTAGATCGAAACCTCGACCGGGATAACGCTCCCCACCTGGTCAGCAGTCTTCTCATTATACGACTTCACGAACTCCATCACGTTGATATACTGGCTCAAAGCCGGTCCAACGGGCGGAGCGGGAGTCGCCTTTCCAGCGTTGATCTGTAACTTGATCACCGCAAGCACTTTTTTCGCCATCTAACTCATCCTCCGAAGTAGTGGCCGGCCTACGTCCCGGCCTTGTCCGAGACGGAGATCGGACACTACGCAGCACTGCTGCCTAGAGTCTCTCGACCTGCCCAAAGTCAAGCTCCACCGGCGTGTCCCTCCCAAAGATAGAGATCAGCACCTTGAGCTTCTCTTTCTCGGTATTCACTTCCTCGATCTTGCCGGTAAAGTCGGTGAACGGTCCGGAGTTCACTCGAACGACCTCCTCCTTGGACCACTTCACCTTCGGCCGTCGATCTGGATCCTCAATAGCATCGAGGATCGCCTGGATCTCCTTGTCCTGAAGCGGAACCGGCTTATTGCCCGAGCTTACGAAACCCGTCACGCCGGTCGTGGATTTGACCAGATACCATGTCTGATCATCAAGCACCATCTCGATCAGCACGTATCCAGGGAAAACCTTCCTCTGGACTTCCTGCTTCTTGCCGTTTCGGGTCCTGAGCTCGATCTCCGTCGGAACCAGTATCCTAAAGATTCTGTCCTTCAGGTTCATCGATTCCGCCCGGCGCTCGATGTTGGTCTTCACCTTGTTCTCGTGACCCGAGTATGTATGTACCGCGTACCACTGTTTTTCTGTCATCTAGTTTAGCGCCCCAGATACGCAGTGAACTTGCCAAAGATGAGATCGAGCGAGCCGACCCATGTCGCGACGACCAACACGGCAAAGATCACGACCATCGTGAACTGCCTTAGCTCAGCCCAGGTCGGCCACGCAGATTTATGCCGGGTCTCTATGTAGCTCTCACGGATGAATTTGTAAGTTCTGGCAAAGATCCCGTCGCCCTTTGCCTTCTGAGGCATCTTCGCCGCAGCACTGTTGGCCATCATTCCTCCGAACACCAAAAAATGGCAGGGGCTGCGGGGCTCGAACCCACGACACCCGGTTTTGGAGACCGGTGCTCTACCAGCTGAGCTAAGCCCCTGCGCGTCTAGGTTCCATGCAAGACTTCGCGGCACTACCGCCGCAACCCCTATTATACCACACGCCGCACATCGCCGCAAAGCACCCCCGCCGAGCTGACTTGTTTAGTCATCCGGGCGAGGCCTACTTGGCCTCTTTGTGCATGGTGTGCTTGCGATCCCACGGGCAGAACTTCTTCAGCTCCAGCCGCTCTGGATCGTTGCGCTTGTTCTTAAACGTCGTATAGTTCCGGCGCTTGCACTCTTCGCACGCCAGGTTGATAATCACGCGGGCTTCGCCGCCACCTTTTTTTGCCATTACACTCTCCAGTATGTGGAGTGCGGTGGCTTGACACCGCTTTCCCGTGCATTCAAAGCGGTGTCAAGCCACCGCACTCCATACAAGAGCTATTCAACAACCTCGGAGACGACGCCCGCGCCGACAGTGTGGCCGCCCTCGCGGATAGCGAAGTTCAGCCCCTGCTCCAAAGCAATCGGCACGATCAACTCAGCGCTGATCGTCACGTT
>Ga0209226_10000498_pt1 | contig 21185 bp, 20 predicted proteins | sample BarGraNGADG00212_2_FD_184497 | JGI IMG/M metagenome (GOLD analysis project Ga0209226, IMG submission 184497) | Arctic peat soil microbial communities from Barrow, Alaska, USA - Barrow Graham LP Ref core NGADG0011-212 (SPAdes) (version 2) | ecosystem: Environmental > Terrestrial > Soil >...
GAACCATCTATTGCCGGTCCAAAACGACCACAGGACAAAATTTTACTAACCAACGTAAAAGACAGGTTCATTGATATTCTGAAAAACAGCCATGAGAGAGAATATATTTCTTTGGATTCAAGAGCTGAAGGACAATGGTCAAACGAAGGCGGGCATCTTGAAGAAAAATTAAAGGAAACTGACTCTATGGATAATAAAATAGCCGCAGCTGGCATTGAAATAGGACCGGAACGGGACTTAAGGAACGGTCTCAAAAGTGTGAAAATAAAAGTCGATAATTCAGAATACCTTTTCAGTGATGGATCACTGGTAATTGCAGCAATTACCAGCTGTACAAATACTTCTAATCCAAGTGTCATGGTAGCCGCCGGATTACTTGCAAGGAAAGCTATTGAAAGAGGACTGAAGACAAAACCCTGGGTTAAAACAAGTCTTGCTCCGGGATCCAAAGTAGTGACAACATATCTGGAAAAGGCCAATTTGCTTTCTTTTCTGGAGGCGTTGGGATTTCACACAGTAGGTTATGGTTGTACAACATGCATTGGGAACAGCGGACCATTACCTGTTTATATTAACAAAGCAATTATTGAAAATAAATTAGTTGTTGCCTCGGTTCTTTCAGGTAACAGAAATTTTGAGGCCAGAATACATCCGCTTATAAAGATGAATTTTTTAGCTTCTCCTCCTCTCGTAGTTGCTTATGCTATTCCTGGGAGGATTGATATTGATTTTCAAAACGAACCACTGGGATTTGATCCGAATCTTGAGCCTGTATATTTGCGTGACATATGGCCTTCTATGGAAGAAATCCAGGATATTATGAATAAAGTGCTGGAGCCAAAAGATTTCGTATCGAATTATAAAAGTATTTTTATAGGTGATGAAAAATGGGAAATATTGAACTCTCCAAAGAGCTATATATATAATTGGGATAAAAAATCTTCATATATCAAAGAAGCTCCGTTTTTCAAGGATATTTCCCTTGAACCGGAAAAAATCACTGACATTCAATCTGCCAGGGTAATGCTGAAACTGGGTAATTCAATTACAACAGATCATATTTCCCCTGCAGGGTCCATAGCAGAAGATTCCCCGGCGGGTGAATATCTCATAGCCCAGGGTATTGATAAAAAGGATTTTAATTCCTATGGTTCACGCAGAGGAAATCATGAAATAATGAAGAGAGGAACATTTGCCAATGTTCGCTTAAAAAATGAATTAGTTGATAAGGAAGGTGGTTTTACAATTTACTTCCCCGGTGATGAGGTGATGACGGTTTTTGACGCTGCTGAAAAATATCTTGCTGACCATATTCCTACTATTATCATAGCAGGAAAAGAATATGGGAGTGGTTCTTCGCGGGACTGGGCAGCTAAAGGAGTATCACTATTAGGTGTGCGTGCAATAATTGCCGAAAGTTTTGAACGGATTCATCGAAGTAACCTTGTGGGTATGGGCGTTTTACCTCTTCAATTTATAAATGGAGAAAATATCGCTTCCCTTAATCTGACTGGTAACGAAATATACGATATTTTAAATCTTGAGGATTTAACGCCTAATAAAGAAATTAAGGTTATTGTAACAAAAACAAATGGAACTAAGATGGAATTTAATGTAATTGCGAGACTTGATTCATTAATGGAGATGGCCTATTATCAAAATGGAGGGATATTGCAATATGTATTAAGAAGTTTTCTAAAAAAGAATAAAAAACAGTAATTGAAAGAAATATGGCATTTATGAATTACAGGATAGAAATCGACACCATGGGCGAAGTTAAGGTTCCTGGGGATAAATATTGGGGGGCTCAAACACAACGATCAATAATGAATTTTCCCATTGGTCCGGCCGCATCTATGCCTGTTGAAATTATTCATGCGTTTGGTTATCTGAAAAAGGCTGCTGCTTTAACAAACTATAAATTCGGATTATTATCAGCTGATAAAATGAAAATTATTTCAGCGGTATGTGATGAAATTATAGCAGGAATGCTAGATGACCAGTTCCCTTTGGTTATATGGCAAACCGGTTCAGGAACCCATACCAATATGAATTGCAACGAGGTTATTGCAAATCGTTCTCATGTTTTGCTAGGTAACAAATTAGGAGAAGGAGAAAGGTTTATTCATCCAAACGATGATGTAAATAAGTCCCAATCATCCAATGATACTTTTCCGACAGCAATGCATATTGCAGCCTACAAAAAAATAGTCGAATATACCATACCGAGGATAGAGATACTAATTAACACCTTGTCTGATAAATCTTTAGCACTAGCCGGAATTGTCAAAATAGGTCGTACTCATTTAATGGATGCGACTCCTTTATCGCTCGGACAGGAATTTTCAGGGTATGTTTCACAATTGAAACATGGAATAAAAGCATTGAAAAACACATTACCGCATCTTTCAGAGTTAGCTATGGGGGGAACCGCCGTTGGAACAGGTTTGAACACTCCTGAGAGTTATGCCGTAGAGGTTGCAGCCATTATTGCCCAACTGACAAAGCTGCCTTTCATTTCTGCCGAAAACAAATTCGAATCTCTGGCAGCAAATGATGCCATTGTGGAAACTCACGGAGCAATAAAACAATTGGCCGTTAGCTTAATGAAAATAGCAAACGATATCAGGATGTCAGCCTCCGGACCACGGTCGGGAATTGGAGAGATAACTATCCCATCTAATGAACCTGGTTCATCCATCATGCCCGGCAAAGTAAATCCGACTCAGACAGAAGCTTTGACCATGGTTTGTGCACAAATAATGGGTAACGACACAACCATTTCAGTTGCAGGCTCAAATGGCCACTTTGAGCTTAATGTTTTTAAACCGGTCATGATAAGCGCTTTATTGCAATCCGCTACCCTTATTGCAGATGCCTGCAAAGCATTCAATGATAATTGTGCTGTTGGCATTAAACCAAATCTGGAACGGATTGAAGAGAACCTAAAAAATTCATTAATGCTTGTGACTGCATTAAGCACTCATATCGGGTATGAAAATGCTGCGATAATTGCCAAAAAAGCTATGGCCGATAATTCAACTTTGAAAAAAGCAACTTTAGAATTGGGCCTTTTGACAGAACAGCAATTTGATGAATGGATTGTCCCCGGTGAAATGATTAGACCGAATAATGATTAACTACACCGCTACATATACTGATCAGTATCAATTGTCTATGTCTCAGGTGTATTTCCTGAAAGGACAAAAAGACAACAAAGCCGTATTCGATTATTTCTTTCGTAAGTTACCTTTCGATGGCGGTTATGCGATATTTGCCGGTCTGGAGGACCTTCTAAACGCACTTGAAATCCTTAGATTCGATAATCAGGATCTGGACTTTCTTAAAGTTCAAGGATTCCATCCTGAATTTATCCGATACCTTAAAAAGTTCCGGTTTACGGGTAATATATATGCTTCACGCGAAGGAGATGTAGTATTTCCTGTCCGCCCGGTGTTGCAGGTAGAAGGGAATATTATTGAAGCTCAGATAATTGAGACTCTTCTGCTAAATATCCTCAATTTTCAAACTCTGATTGCCACAAAAGCCAGTCGAATGCGACAGGCCGCTGAGGAACGTAAACTTATTGACTTTGGATTACGAAGGGCACAGGGTACCGGAGGATATTATGCCAGCAGGGCTGCCTTCATAGGAGGATTTGATGCAACCAGTAATGTTCGTGCAGGTCGCGATTATGGTATTCCGGTATCAGGCACAATGGCACATTCGTTTGTAGAAAGTTATGATGATGAGTTGACCGCCTTCAGCCATTTTGCTGAAGTGCAACCGGATGATTGTGTACTGTTGGTGGATACTTACGACACCTTGAAAAGTGGCCTGCCCAATGCTATTTCCGTAGCTAAAAAAATGGAAAAGAAAGGTTACCGGCTCAGCGGTATCAGGCTTGACAGCGGCGACCTTGCCTATCTTGCCAAAATGAGCCGGAAAATGCTAAACGAGGCAGGTCTGGATTATGTGAAAATTGCCGTTTCGAACCAATTGGATGAGTATATCATAAAAAGTCTTCTTGAGCAGCAGGCCCCAATTGATATATTTGGTGTCGGTACAAGTCTGGTGACAGGCTTCCCCGATGCTGCTTTGGATGGAGTCTATAAATTATCATTTGCAAATGGTAAACCACGAATCAAATTGTCGGAGAATGTAAGTAAAATAACACTCCCCCATCGAAAACAAGTCTACAGAATACTTGATAATGACGATAAGTTTATTGGAGCTGATGTAGTTACCCTGGCTGATGAACAAGATGTGGAAATCATGCATCACCCTTTGTATCCGCTTAAATCGCTCTCTGTCAAAAAATATAATAAAGAACCCCTGCTTCAGAAAGTAATGGAAAACGGAGTACGATTATCCAAACCTCATTCTCTGTCTGAAATCGCTCAATATAGCCGTGAGCGTTTAAAAAATCTGCCTGAGGAATACAAACGGTTTAACTATCCGCATGTTTATAAAGTGGGACTTAGCGACAAACTCCAAAATGAACGGGATAGACTTATTGAAGAATATAAAAAATAACTAAATGAAAGCACTTGTTGTAATCGATGTACAGAATGATTTTATACCAGGTGGTCAACTTGAAGTACAACAGGGCGACTTAATTGTACCTGTGATTAACCGGTTACAGAAATATTTTGATCTGGTAGTAGCTACACAGGACTGGCATCCGCAAAACCATAAAAGTTTTGCATCGAACCACTCAAACAAAAAACCTTTTGACGAAATAAACCTTTATGGAATAAAACAGATCCTTTGGCCCGATCATTGCGTACAGGGCTCGAAAGGAGCTGAGTTTCACCCTGATCTTGAAATCAATAAAATCGCTGCCATCTTCCGCAAGGGAATGGATCCTGAAATTGACAGTTACAGCGGATTTTACGACAACGGTCATCAAATGAGCACAGGTCTGTCGGGTTATCTGAAAGAAAAAGGAATCACTGAGATATATTTTTGCGGTCTGGCTGCCGACATCTGTGTTTATTACACAATAAAGGATTCATTAAAAGAAGGTTTTTTCGCAACACTGATTGAAGATGCCTCGCGTCCGTTGAGCAATGATGCTTTTATCAGTATAAAAAACGAGCTTACAAAAATGGGAGTGCGCATTATTAATAGCAATGAAATCCTTATTTAGTAATTCCAAATATCTCCTCTGAATTAATCAGCAAATCAACGTACTGAGCTCTTTTATAAACAAAAGGATCATTACCGAGCTTGTTTTTCGACAGCTTACCTCTAAACTCATCAATACTCGTATAGTTTTTAATATCCATCCATTTCTCCAATTCTTTCTTGATATTATCAATTTGCGAAAAGCCGTTTTTATATAATGTACTCACCACCTGTACACAGGATGACCCTGAGAGTATCAGCTTGATTAAGTCTGCTCCGGTAAATATCCCATGGCTGCTGCAGATGTCAGCTTTAATATTTTCGAATAATAACCCCGCATATCTCAGAGATTTCTTGTAGTCTCCTTCATTACTGAAATTAAAAGATTTGATATGTTTTTCACTTGTGACATTTATATCGGGCTGGAAAAAGGAGTTAAACAGGACAAACGCATCTACTCCGGCTTCGTCAAGTTTTTTTATAAAATTCAGAATATTCGAGTAATCAGGACTTAATTTTACACTTACAGGAATCGAAATATTTTGTTTGATCTCTTTCACAATATTAATCTGTTCATCTTCGATATCTTTTGCATCCTTATCAAAATCTGAAGGAATCTGGTAAAAATTAAGTTCGATTCCATCAACTCCGGTTTCACTCAGGAGTCTGGCATATTTGAGCCAGGTATCATTGTTGACTGCATTAAGACTGGCTATCAACGGAATAGATAAATGCTCCTTTGCATTCCTGATATTCAACAGATGTTCATCAGGTCCTGCATGTTCAATATGTGGGTGCATTGTAATCATTTCTGCATAAAGATCATTGAATTGGCTAAGCCTCTCATCGAGTTGAAATCTCTCGAGTTGAATCTGTTCCTCGAATAATGATTTATAAACAATAGCTGCTGCACCAAGCTCTTCTGCCTTTTTAAGGTTATCCAGATTTGTTGCCAAATTAGAGGCACCAACAATTATTGGGTTATCTAATTCGATCCCCATGTACTTTATTTTAATATTTTTCATTGGCGTAAATTTATTCCGACAGTCAACTCAACTATATGTAAAAATCAAATTTGATGCTTTGTTGGGGTTTTTCAGTAAAAATCTGAAGTACATCATGTGTGATGTGTCCGATTGATATAATTTTCACATTAAAATTTCCCATTGCAAACAAATTTTGTGGATTATATTATAACTAATATGTAATCAGGTATTTGCCAGTAAATCAAAATATTCATCATCTTCATTTTTACCACCCTGGCCTTTGCCCACGCTTTTATATGTTTCCAGAAATTCAATAGAGCTTATCCATTTTACCATTTTATAACCTAATTGATTTTCTACCCGAAGTCTAAGTGGAGCTCCATGTTCCTGCGGAAGCGATTCATAGTTCATTTCCCATGCCAGTATGGATTGAGGTTTCAGACAATTATCAAGGGTATTGGTATCATAATATCGACCGCCATAAAGCCCTTCTCCAAAAGAATAAAAAACCACGGTTGTTACTGAAGTGTGAGGCTTTACTAATTCAACAACCTTACTGATAGGTATCCCTCCCCATTCTGCTATTCCTGACCAACCCTGGATACATTGATGCATAGTAATGTTTTGTACCATCCCTAAATTTTTAAGTTCTGCCAACGATAATTCTATAGGGTTATCTACCAATCCTCCTATTTTTAATTTGTAATCTTTAAAATTGTTTCTTGCTAATTTCTGCCAAATTTCCGAAGAAGGAATTTTTCCGTTGGGCCAGAAGTATGGAGAAATATCCTTTTTCTGATAATAAACTTTTGGCTGAAAACGATTTATTGTAATACGCCATAAGTTGCCGTTAACAAAAGCATCAAGATGCTGAAGCAAACGTGGTTTACGCCAGGAAAGCCAATGTGCCAGGATACCAAAGGCTACAGCTACCAGTATGATACCTATACCGATATACAGACCTGATACATTTCTTGAATCATCAGTTCCCAGAACTATATGGTTCATATTTCTGACCAATCCGGTAGCAGCAACCATTGAGACATGGATAATAATATAAACTACAAAGGATATCATTATTAAAAAGTGAATGGAACGGGCGCTTTGACGATTGCCAAATATTTTTGGATACCAATGAAACCGGCTTTCAATAGCAGGTGACATTGCCAGGCCCGTAAGCATAGCCAGTGGTGCCAGAATAAACACTGCACTAAAATAAGCTAACTGCTGCAAAGCATTATAATGATAAAATCCATCAGGCTCAATCGGCATGTTAAATGTAGCATAATGAACAAAGATACTCCAGGCATCAGGGATGATATTCCATGATACGGGGACAAGACGTTGCCATTGATGGGTACAAAATAGAAGAATAATAAAAACAGTGCCATTCAGCACAAATAAAGGGACTTTAAGAAAATGCCATGCTCTTGCTATGCCTATTGAATGCCTGTACCCGGGTAAGCCTAATATCGGACTAATATAACGGGCATCATCTTTAGCTGTCCATGATTTATTCTTAGGCTCTTTAAGTGGGGTAAAACGTATCCAATCCGTACCTGGGGTACAACCAATATTCCAGTATAAACGAGGATGATCTACTAAAATGGAGAGGCCACTTCTTATAATCATCACCATGAAAAAGAAGTTGAACCAATGGTTAAGTATTAACCACAAAGGAAATCCGGTAGGATCGGCAGGTGTTATATTGGAAAGCGAAAAAGGAGGATCAACCGGCAATCCTATTAGTAAATATTGTAACCACGCTAAGCCGATCGGCACAGAAATAATTACAGCAAACCATATCCACATATAAGGTTTAATGGCAATAAACATGCGCCTGTCTATGGGATAGTGTATTGTTTTTTCTTCCTTGGTAAAACGAGTAAACATGGAATAAATTTGATTTCAATTAAGAACCAGTAGATATTGGTTTACCATGGTCATTTTTTATCAACATTCTTTTTGTTTCTCCATAAGACCACTTGCATACTTCTTTCTTTATTTCTATAATGACTTTTTTGCTAAAGTTTCCATCAGCTTGTCGAAGGCTGTATTGATTCCATTTCATCAATTGCCAATGCAGCATGAGCATAAGCGGCTCCAGCCCGCATTTCTGAAGCTACCCAAATGGCTTCCATGATTTCTTCTTTACTGGCTCCTTTTCTCAAAGCCAATTTAGTGTGGCTGCATATGCAATACGGGCATTGGGTTACATGTGCCACGGCCACGGCAATAAGTTGTTTTGTTTTCTCAGAAAGCGCACCCTCTTTAAAAACGGCTTTTCCAAAATTGTGGAATGCCTCTGACATTTCAGGAGCCAGAGCTACTCTTTTTTCGTAGATATCTTTTGTTGTTTCGGGATAAAGTTGATCACTTTTCATACTCTATTATTTGATTAATATTTAAGTCTTCGAAAAAATATTATGAAAAAATTACTGTGTCGGTTTATAGAAAGTTTAGTGGCTGAATAATTCTTTAAGAACAACTGCCTGATTATGCTCTTCATCATTTGCGCCATAAACTAATGTCACTATTCCTTTCTTCATCTGATTTTTCAAAAGCGACACCTGTTCTTCGTTCTCTTTGAGTTCGTGGCGATAACGTTTCCTGAACTCTTTCCATTTTTCGGAGTCGTGACCAAACCATTTCCGAAGTTCAGTACTTGGAGCGATATCCTTCAACCATAAATCAATGCTTGCTTTTTCTTTTGTTAATCCTCGTGGCCAAAGTCTATCCACCAGGATACGAACGCCGTCTTCTTTATCCGGCTTTTCATACACCCTTTTGATATTGATTTTCATTTTGTGTCTATTGGTGAGTATCCAGAAACATAGAAAGAAACACTAATCCGTTTCTATAAGCATTTTCCCTTGATTTTTTCCGCTGAACAGTCCAAGAAAAGCATCAGGTAATTTATCGAAACCATGAATAATAGTTTCCGTGTATTTAAGTGTTCCTTCATTAACCCATTGAGTTAAATGTGCGAAGGCTTCTCCAAAACGGTCACTGTAATTACTTACAATAAAACCTTGCACAAGAATACTTCGGGTCAGTAGTTTGGGAAATAATCTAGGTCCCATTGGAACCTCAGTGTTGTTATATAAAGAGATTTGTCCGCATAAAACGATCCTTGAATGAAAATTCAGGTTATCAATAACGGCATCTGTAATTTCCCCGCCTACATTATCATAATATACATCCACCCCCTTTGGACAAGCAGCAGCAATAATTTTCGTCATTATCTTTGCAGTTTTATAGTTTATAGCTTCATCAAATCCGAATTGCTCTTTCAATATCTTACATTTTTCATCTGAACCGGCAATACCAACCACATAGGATCCCTGCATTTTGGCAATTTGTCCAGCCACAATGCCTACTGCACCAGCCGCCCCGGATATTACAACTGTTTCTACTGCTTTAGGTTTCCCAATATCCATCATACCAAAATAAGCCGTAAGACCCGGCATTCCGAGAATCCCCAGACTATAACTTGGCGGAGCTGCCTGAGTGTCGACCTTTCGAAGATTTTCTGCTTTTTCAATACAATAGGTCGCCCATGGTAAACTGCCAAAAACAATGTCTCCTTCAATAAAGGTTTTACTTCTGCTTTCAATTACCTTAGCTACAACACTTCCTACAATAGGTTGATCTACCTGAAAAGGTTGTGCATATGACTTTGCATTACTCATACGGCCCCGCATGTACGGATCAACAGAAATGTACCAGGACTTAAGCAAAACTTCATTGTCATTTAATGGGCCCAGATCTTTCTTTTCAACTCTGAAATTTTCGGATGAAGGAAGACCATGAGGTCTTGATGCTAAAACTATTTGTTCACTTTTCATATTCAATTTTGATTAAATTTTACTTAGAATATTTAATAACTTCCATCTGAATTAATCAAGCAAACGGGATATATTACTATGAACATTTCAGAGACCCGGAATGTTTATTTAAACCCAGGAAAAATAGACCATCATCCAGATTGGAGTAACGTTTATAATAGTGTAAGAATTAATCTAAACACTCATGACGCCAAGGGTATAACTAAACTGGACTTTGATCTGGCTGATGTAATAGACAGAGTATTTGAAAATTATAAGTAACTAGTTTATTTAAGTATCAATAGGTTACGTGAATGATGTGTCTACTTCTTCATTCTTTGAATGACTGAATATCTGAATACAACTTATTTGTAATAGAATCCTGTATTTCATGATGATAGATATAAGTTGGCAGACTTGTCTCCATCACAGTAACTTCCATCTTCTTTCTCCGCTGAAGCAATCTGACCAAATCCTGCGCGAGCAGGATTTTTTGTTTTTGATAATACCGAATGAAGCTTGCTTCAATGAGGGATTTGATAAAAACAAATTAAAGCAAATCATGATTTTTTCAGTCTGTCGACTTAAGAAACGCTACAATTTTATTTGTTTCATCATCTGTGAGATTGGCACGAAGTTTCATATGCATGCCAATTGTTTCCCATTGCGCAGAGCTGTAATCAGAAGAAGGTGGAGCGTTGTGGCACCTGATACAGTTTTCTCCCCAGAGTTGTGTTCCGGTTTTTGCAATAACCATTTGTGTAGCTGCACAACCGTTGATAATAATTGTTGCTCCAATTACGGCAGCTATTGCAATTAATATTCCTGCTATTTTTTTCATAATATATAAGTTTTAAGATTTCATAGAGATAGTTATCAGAATCCATAAACTAAACTAGCCAAAAATTCTTTTGCTTTCGTTCCATTCGGGAAGGCGGTACTTTCGTAAGCGAATCGCAATCCTGTTTTCCAGCTGAGCCAATAATCGAGGCCTACATCCATTCGGGTAATAGTTCCTCCATTCCCGTTATTATCTTTCGCGCCCCAAAGTGCATCTTTGGGAGGAGTTAAAGCATTGTATCTGAACAAGAGCTCTGTTTTTTTGAGGTACTTGTTACGAGACATAGAAGGGCGAAGAGAAAACTGGACAAAATAATTCTGCATAGTGTTATCAAAAGTGTAATTGGTAGAATCTGTCAGATAGTAATTGGCTTTGTCGACCTTAAGTGAATTGAATTGTCCACGGATATTTATGGTTGATTTTATAGCGTCAATACTTTTTACATATGATAAATCAACAGCATAAGCAGTCGCTCCTGTTTTCCCATAGACAGGATTTCCCCGATCGCCTGCAATACCATGCTTTTCGGAAAATCCTATCTCCAGCGATGAGTTGGAGAAAGGCAGAATGCCGATTCTTCCGCCCACTTCCTTGTTGTTGTTGTTTTCATCAAGAAGATTTTCGTACTGAATCACACCCGTAGGATTTCCATTTTCATCTTTAGATAATAGAGGACCATTGGAAACGTACAGGGAATAATTCATTTTTGAACTGCCTAGCGGTATACCTCCGCGAATATCCACACCCATTATAGCACCATAATATAAGTGGGTGTCATCAGGAAGTAAATTATCATCAGGTAAGAGATGTGAATTAGGAAACCGCTCAATATGAATTGGCTCCCACCGTTCGCCATATGCACCAAAAGGAGTAAGCATTCTTCCCGCTCCGATGGTCATGTATTTATTCAGTGAGAAGGAAAGTTTTGCAAACTCAAGTTCCATTGCACCATTGTTTATTTCAATCTCGCTTTCAAAAAACATTTTATCGGAAAGTTTCCACAAAAACATCGGGCTGAAACCATAAGAATTAAAACTATTTGTAACATCTGTTTTCACAGGGTCATTAAATGTGGACTGGAAACCAAACCACGCGACTCCGGTCAATACCATTTTGGTATTGCCCGGAATTGCTGAAAGAATTTTTAAATTTTTTTCTATTAGCGTCGAATCCTGCGCATAGCCCGTTGAGAAAACAATGAGCAAAGCAACAATAAATAATAGCTTCGGGAGTTTCATATGTAATTGTTTTTTAAGGTTAGATTTTAAATTTTATAGTTGAAGTGTACTATTAATCCATTTTCAAACCGGCAGTTTATTTTTTTATTTCCAGGGTGCGCACATAGTTAATAACCTTCCAGCGCTCCTCATCGGTTAGGTCCTTTTTAAAAGTTGGCATGGGTTTTCTGCCTTCCGTGATTTTCCAAAAGATGGAGCCATCTGTTTGTTTTTGAAATATCGCTTTAGTGAAATCCTTCGGGTTTTTGTCCAAGTCCCCGCTTTTAGGACCATCGCCTTTCCCTTTTTTACCATGGCAGTCATAGCAGCTTTTTGTATAAATAATTTTTCCGGCAGCAATGGATTGTTCGTTCGAGGCAAAAGTATTTTTCATCACATTAGCAGTTGCCGGAGCAATCCATTCTTCACTCTGCTGCATTGGAGTGAATGCGAACAGAAAAATAATTGCGCCAGCTCTTGTTCCGATCACCATGAAATGAGATAATTTCATTTTACTGACTTGTCTGATTGTTTTTTTCATTCGTTTAATTTTAGTTATTGTCTCATTTTTAGTTGATCGTCTTTTTTTACTTTACGCAATTGGAAGAAGATGAAAAAATAGGTGAACCACACGCCGCCAAAGAGCGTTGTTATAGTAATGACAAGTGGCAGCGGAGCATAAGGTTCCCAAAGTGCACGCGGGAAAGGATCTTTTACTATCGCCAGGACTGAACCCCATGAGGTAGCAGCCTTGTTTTCCACATTTCCGAATTGTTCGTTGTCCACCATCCTTGCTACTATAGTGACGACGCCCGACGTATCTCCAGGGATGTTTTTAGGAAAGGCAAAAGATGCTTCGCCTTTATCGTCCGTGCCAATAGTGTTATCTTCTGCTGCCGGCATGATGCCAAACAGTCGCTGCACATAAAACTTCACGTCTGCACCGTGTACCGGTATTTCTTTTCCGTCTTTACCGGTTTCCGTTACTTTGACAGTAACGAGCCTTGCAGTATCGTGCGGGTTCAGGTTTAGGGTAAGATCAGCATCTTTATAATGCACCTGCTCTTCGGTATCTTCATACAAGCTGTCATTTTCAATTTTAGCCACGATAGTGAAAGAGAGGTCTTCATTCAAAGGTAAATCTTTCTGCAGCACCAGGATAGCATGGCCTGAATTATCTGTCTTTACTATATTAAGTTTCTGTTGCTCCTTATTATGCATTACATAAAAATTTACCTGTGTATTTTTTGCAGGAACAAACTTTCCATCATTGTTTTTTGCTTTGATTACCGCAACCACAGTTTTGCTCATATCGGCTTTCTTGTAATACGATAATTCGATAGTGGCTTCGCTTTTTCCCTTAGCAGGTGATTGGTCCTGTCCGGAAACGATACCGCAGAACAAACCTATAATGGCTATTTCAACAGATGCTCTTTTGATTATGATATTCATCTTCATTTTTTATTCTATTTAGTACGTCGGTTGTTTTAATGGATTGCTAACCATATCTGCCTCCTCTGCTTCTCTTTTCGTTCTAAGTTCACTGGCTACTTTCTTATCGTGCTCAATTAGTATTCCTTCCTCCACTTCCCATACAGCCATCATAGGGAAGAGTTTTGAAAAGATTGTGATGAGAAGAAATATTCCTGCCAGACATGCCGCAGTGACTGAAAATTCCACATAATTTGGAAAATAACTTGACCATGTCCCCGGAACTTCCTGGATGGGCATGAAGGGATGCAGAAGAGTTGGCACCACAATGAGGTATCTTTTTACCCATGCGCCTGCTACTATAATAATACAGGTAATAGGAAGTATTGATGGAGTTCGTCCTTTTGGAATCGACATAATAATAATGGGCAACAATACAGTGCCGAATTGGCATGTCCAGAACGCTTTTGAGTAACTGCCATAAAACAAGTCACTCAACAAATGCCCTTCAGCAGTTACCATATTGTAAGCTGGAATCCAATATTCATTCAGATTCAGATAAGCGTAGATGAGTGTCAGCGCCAGCACGATACGCCCCATCAAATCAAAATGTCTTGGTGTAATATATTTTTCCAGATGATATAGCTTGCGGAAGACAGCCATACCTAATATTACAGCTGCAGAACCGGAGTAAAGTGCGCCAGCAACAAAATAGGGACCGAATACAGTACTGTTCCATCCCGGACGCAGCGTCATGGCGAAGATGTAGCTAACAACTGTGTGTACTGATACAGCAACCGGGATAATTACGATAGTCATAATGGTCATGGTTAATTCCAACCGGTGCCATTGTGATTTAGTGCCTGTCCATCCTATAGCCATTTTGGTATAAAGCCACTTTCTGAATTTTTTGAATGGAGAATCGCAAACGGTTAATCTATCCCTGCAAAGCGCCATATCGGGTATCATTGGCAGAAAAAGAAATAACATGCTACCGGTCAAATATGTGCAGATGGCAATGACATCCCACATGAGCGGTGATTGTATCCTTCCAAAAATGAATAGGTTTCCTATCCGATCGGGGCGTCCTAAATCAATAATCGGTATAATACCGCCAAAGAGCAGGGATACAACTGTAAGCAGTTCAGCAGAGCGGGTGATGGGTCTTCGCCATTCTTGTTTTGTAATCCGCAGTATAGCTGATACAAGTGTACCTGAGTGACTAATGCCAATAAAGAATATGAAGGTAGAAATGTACAATCCCCACGAAACATAATCGCGCATAGCTGTAACTCCCAGTCCATCTCTGAGTTGGTGGATGTAACAATAAAGCCCCCAGCCCATCACGATGAGCAAACACCCTATCCAGATTTGAGTGGAGCGCCCCCATTTTTGTGTCGGGCGAAGGCAATCTTCGCGAACGGTTTCTATTTCTTGATTCAGATTATTAATTTCGATTGCCATAGTTTTCAAATTTCTTATTTACAAGTTACATCTGCATTGTTCCCATATCCATCTCTAAATGTTTATTCTCTTTGCTAACTGATTTCATATCTGGTTTAGGGTATTTTCTGTTTTTGGGCGACAGATAATACACACGCGGCTCAGTTCCCAATTCTTCAAGATGCCGGTATCCGGCATTATCTTCGAGGAACTGGCTAAATTTTACAGTTACTCCCGATGCATTGGTTACTGCATCTTCATTCTGGTCGCCAAAATAAATAGCATTCATAGGGCATGTAGTTGCACAGGCAGGCATCTTGCCCTGCCTGATCATATCAGGACAGAAGTCGCATTTCTCAACTGTTCCCATTCTTCGTGGTACACTTTGTTCTGGTGAATAGGGTATATTGCCAATTGCGGCTGTCTGCGCGGGGGCGGGATGGCTCCAGTTGAAAAAGCGTGTAGAATAAGGACAGGCAGCCATGCACATACGGCATCCGATGCAGCGTTCATTATCAATAAGAACAATGCCATCCTGCCTCTTGAAGGTTGCATTCACCGGACAAACCTTTGTGCAAGGAGGGTTATCGCAATGGAAGCATGGCTTTGGGAAATAGTAAGGGGCAGTGGCATCAGCATCCTTCATTTTAAATACTTTAATCCATTCGCGGTCTGATTCGGTAAAGTGCATTTCCTGGCAGGCTTCAGTGCATTTTTTACAGCCATCGCATTTTGCAAGGTCAATAACCATAACGAATTTTTTGTTTGCAATTCCTTTACGCGCTTCTGCATTTGTTACTGGTAACGGACGAAATTCTTTCAGATCATCTGAACTTGCTTCGTACACTTTCCCATCGGGTGTAATCACTTTTACTATTTTTCCGGAATCTTTCGCACCGGAAAGAACTTTTTCAAGACCGAGGGAGCCCGTAATCAGAACACCTCCGGTAATCAAACTCTTTCTCAGGAAATCCCTGCGGCCGGTTTTCTTGTTTTGTTTGTTATCTTCCTGCATTTCATTTGTTATTACTTTAAAAAATATGCAAAAAATTATTACCCAATTGTTAAAAAAATAACAAAGCAAATCTCTCTAAAATTGTCTGCCCTTACAAAAATTTGCAGATGACTTTACACCATGTACCAATGACTATGAAATAAGAGTCTTCAGGAATATATGAATACAAGAATGATTAACTTTCGCGACTTTGCCGGAGAGTCAGATCGAAGGATAGTTTATAGATAATATTCAGGAAATGAGGAATTACAGGCAATCGGTGCGCAGAAGATAATCAGGAAAAGACATTATACTTCCTGATCATCAGGTTTAATCCTTTTTCATCGAGTAATCCGATTATGCTTCCGTGGTTTCTTCTTTCAATAAGCTTTTCCTTTTCAAATTCGGATAACTGGCGAATGATTAGTTCCTCGCTGGTACCAGCAATCGCAGCAATGTCTTTCCTGCTCATGTACACTGCCAGCTCATTGTTTTTATTTACACCAAAACTTTTTTTCATGAACAATAACGCTTCAGCTGTTTTTTCCCTTACGTTCATTTGCATCAGGTATTTCAGTCTGTTATCTGCAATTTCAAGTTCTTTAGTAAGATATGATACAAGATAATCTGAAAGTTGAGGTATGCTGCACATTCTCTCAAAATCGGCTGTTTCGAAAAAACATACCCGCGTATCTTCCAGAGCAACAGCACTTGAGCAATATGTTGTTCTCCCCCACCCTCTGAAACAAAGTGATTCGCCGGCACGTACAAGCCGCACGATCTGCTGAGTTCCATTCAGTCCGGAAGAAAATATTTTTACTTTCCCCTTTTGTACAAAATAAAGTCCGAGAATAGGGCTCCCTTCCCGAATTATATATTGTTCCTGCAAATAGTCTGACTGATGCTTAATTGTCTCATTTAAAGGTTGGTTCAAGGATGATTCATAAATCTTGAAGAAACATGCATTATCAATGCAATTAGTACAGTTAATGGGGTGTTGCGAGTTCATGGATTTTTTTTAAATATAACAAACAAAAGTATTACTTTGTTAAACTAACCGGCAATTCAGGGTTTTTTCATCCCGTCCAATATTCTCTCAGGTGTCATGGGCAGTTGATATAACCTCACACTTGTTGCATCAAAAACAGCATTTGCAATAACGGCTCCCATACATATAATTGCAGGTTCTCCTCCCCCTTGCGGTGCCTGATCTTTTCTGTCCATTATTATTGTTTCAATTTTAGGGACCCATGAGAAACGGGGTATCTCATAAGTATCAAAGGAGTGGTTTTTTATATCACCTCCCTGAAATTGTATTTCTTCAGTCAGAGCATATCCGATCCCCATGGTTATGCACCCTTCCATCTGTATGGTTGTACCTTGTGGGTTAACGCACAGACCCATATCCTGGGCACAGACCACACGAATAACCTGTACATGTCCGGTCTTTTTATCCACCTTCACTTCAGCAATATGAGCAACGTATGTTCCGACATCTGTTCCACAGGCAATACCATAACCCCTGCCACCGGGGTTCCTGGCAGGTATATAGCCGAATTTATCAGCTGCTGCTTTTAATACAGCAATCATTTTCTCATCCTTCAGATTTTTTAAGCGAAAGTCCAATTGATCAATACCGGCTTTAAAAGCCATTATATTTATCTGCGACTCCCTTGCAAATGTGTTGGTATTATTACCGGGGGCGCGCCATGCTCCTGTAGCAAAGGGATGTACCGATGCCCTGCCATAATCTGTTGTTTTGGCATTCGGAACATCATAGATTGTCTCTGATCCCCTTGATCCGGCATAATAAGTGTTATAATCCCAGAGTGTTATCCTGCCTGATTTATCAGTACCCGATGTGATTTTCACAACAGCTGCCGGCCGGAATGTATCATAAAAAAACTCTTCCTGCCGTGTCCAGGCAACCACCACAGGTTTACCGGTGATCTTTGCAAGTTTTGCAGCTTCACCTGCCTGTGCATGTGCTGACTTACCACCGAAACCACCTCCCACGAAAGGTGTTCTTATCCGCACTTTTTCAAGAGGAACGTTCATTTCCCGGGCAATTGTTTCCTGGGCCCGGTATGGTGTTTGTGTAGAAACCCATACGGTAATTTTATCACCTTCTATTATAGCTGTTGCGGCATGAGGCTCTATTGGTGCATGTGCCACATAACTGTTAAGAAACTCAGACTCTGTTAACGTATCAGAAATTTTCCTGCCTGTTTCAATATCTCCATTGCTTTTTAAAACATTAGCAACTGATTCCGCTTTCAGTATGCGGTCGAAGATAGTTTTATCATCAACTTTTATCTCATCGAATGTGTACTCCGCTTTCACTTTGACAATCGCCTGGTCAACCTTGTCACGGTCATCACTCACCACAGCAATGAAATCTCCGTCGCGCACAACCTGGACACCTTTTATCTTTTCAGCTTCCGAAACATCGGCAGTTAGTAATTTTGCTCCATGTGAAGGAGGTCTGAGAATACGTGCATGTAACAACCCGGGCAACTGAATATCAGCTGAATATCTTGCTTCACCGGTTACCTTTATCCGTGAATCCTGATGCAGATATGGTTTCCCGACAAATTTAAATTTTGTATAATCTTTTAATTCCGGTTTACCATCAAGGTGTTTTTCAATTTTTTTTCCTTTTGCCAACTCACCATAGCTGACTTTGCTTTTGTTGTTCTTAATATCACTGATAATGCCATCCTTTACTTCCAGCTGTGAGACAGGTACGTGCAGGTAATCCGAACCCAGTTGCATTAATACTGTTTTTGCTTCGGCAGCTGCAACGCGCATGCGTGGACTGAATGAACGGATTGTCTGGGAACCGTTTGTGCCACCATCCCATGGGCATAGGTCGGTATCACCCATAACCATCTTCACCCTCTCAAACGGCACCTCTATCTCATCGGCCATTATCTGGGCAAGCGATGTAATTGCTCCTTGTCCCATTTCAATTTTACCGGTATAACAGTTCACTGAACCATCTTCTGCGATCTGTAGGAAAGCATTGAATTCAGTTGGCAGAGATCTGCGTTGTTGCGTTTGTAAATCAAAAAGTTCAAAAGGATGCCAGGGTTGGAAAAAGATAAATACTCCTCCACCCAGAAGTTTAAAAAAATCTCTTCTCTTCATCCCGGAAAGTTCCAGTGACTTCAATGATCCATTTTCATTTATGACTGTTTTTTTCATGGTTATTTCCCTCCTTTCATTTCTTTCCCGGCTGTCTGAATTGCTTTAACTATCCTTACATGAGCTCCGCAGCGACACAGGTTACCCTCCATACCCTTTATAATATCCTGTTGAGATGGTTCCGGATTTTTCAATAACAATCCCACAGCATTCAAAATCATACCAGGAGTGCAGTATCCGCATTGTAAAGCATCATTTTCCATAAAAGCTTTTTGCACGGGATGGAGATTACCATTACGTGCCAGTCCCTCGATTGTGACAATTTTTTTATTAGCTGCGTCACTCACCGGCAACATACACGATCTGACAGGTTCCTGGTTCAGAAGAACAGTACATGCTCCGCAAAATCCCATACCACAACCATATTTGGTTCCTGTTAACCCGAATTTGTAACGTAAAACCCATAGGAGAGTGAGATTGGGATCAAGAAGCATTTCTGTCTTTTTTCCATTAAGTTCAAAACGAATCGTCTCTTCCATACTTTTTGAATTTGATTTACTTCATTTAAATATTTTTCAGTACAATTATTTCAGACCCTTACTGCTGCTTAAATTAGAAATGTATTATCCTCTTAGTTCTTCTACGACAACGGCGGTTCCGTAGCACAACACTTCGGTAACACCCTGGAAAATCTCTGTAGATTCATACCTTATGCCAATAATTGCATTACCACCAAGAGACTCAGCATGCTTTATCATAATTTCAAATGCATCTCCCCTGGTTTTCTCGCATAGTTCTGACAGAATTGTGATGTTGCCGCCTAGCAGTGTCTGAAAACTGGCCCCTATGCTACCGAATATTGATCTTGATCGTACAAGAATTCCTCTTACTACACCCAAATTTCTGGTGATGCTATACCCTTTTAATTCAAAGGTTGTGGTTGTTTTATTGTGATCCATTGCCGATAATTATTAGTTAATTTATCTTCTAAATTTATAAAGAAATTTATTCAAACAAAAATAAACTCCAAAATATTAGCGTCAAGGGGCAGGTTGCATGAGGTCATTTTCTGGATAAGATAAAAGGATTGCTTCTTCCGGCAAATCAGATTCAGGAAATTATTAAAATTTGGTTTTGCCGTCATCGCAATGACGCGTTTTTTTATTGGGTTCTGTTAAAAAAAAGACAAAAGCACAGAGGTGAGGGTTTATAATCCATTCAACATGAAATAAGAATGATGGCGGATCTTCTATTTATCCAAACATGAATTAATATCAACTCCACGAAATAATTGCATCGACTTCTAATTGAGGAACCGCAGGCTTTAAAAATCCTTATTCCACAAAGGTAATCTTCCATAAATTTCGAAAAATCGCTGAATTAACAGTCCTTCAACAAATCCGGGGAGATCTTTGGATTTTGCATCAAATGTTACAAACCAGTAAATATCTAATGCGTCGATAGTTTCTTTCAAAATTTTTGATTCAAAAAAATCCTGTCTTTCAATTCCTTCCTGCTTACTATTCAACAGGCTTTTTAATCCCTGGTCTTTAAATTTCCCGGTTTGCTGCAAAGAGCTGGATTTGCCAATAAATACAATTTCAATTCTGCCTTTCGATAAACGAACAATATAGTAGACCCCGGGTAAGTCCGGAACTTTATTGCTTACTTCCTTCAGGTTATCTCCTTTTTTGAAAAAGAAATGGCCATTATTTTTATATTTCTTAATCTCGTCGAACATTTTTTACTTTTTCAGAACGCAACAATAATTCACGATTCGAGAATCACAAATGTAATCATATTATTAGTTTGAATAAAATATATACAACAGGTCCATAATTAAATTGCATTGGGTTTTCGTCACATATAAAGTTAACCCCGGATAATGAAACTGACACTCAAATTTCATATCTTGTTAAGCCTCAAAATAAATACTAAAATATGAGTGTCGGGAATCAATAATAAAGTCAGATATATCGAGGAAGTGAGGGAGATTCGTTGTCGGAAGATGAATTACTAATGACAACATCTTTTCAAAGTTCTGCTAAGGGAGGCACAGATCCCTCACTCATCCACCTAAAAACCAGATATTTGCAAACTTTAGCCTTGGTGGATTCGTTCGGGATGACACTGTTTTTTTAGGAGGGAGGGAGGAAGAAGCGGCGATTC
>Ga0209226_10000499_pt1 | contig 21139 bp, 19 predicted proteins | sample BarGraNGADG00212_2_FD_184497 | JGI IMG/M metagenome (GOLD analysis project Ga0209226, IMG submission 184497) | Arctic peat soil microbial communities from Barrow, Alaska, USA - Barrow Graham LP Ref core NGADG0011-212 (SPAdes) (version 2) | ecosystem: Environmental > Terrestrial > Soil >...
CGCCACCCGCCGACCAGAGACAGTCGCCATCATTTTTTCAGAAACGGCAGGAGGCTTCCCCACCCGTGCGGCAGCCGCCGGACGATGTCGTTCAGGATGAGGAAGGCGAACAAGGCCATGAAGACGATGAACATGACCTGGGTCCAGGCCTGCTTGAGCTTGGGACTGAGGTCCCGCCGGAGGAGGCCCTCGATCCCGAGGATAAAGATCTGCGTCCCGTCGAGGGGCAGCACGGGAATCGGCAGGAGGTTGATGACGCCGAGCTGAAGACTGATGAAACCCATGAACCAGAGGAGCTTCATGAACCCGAGCTGGAAGAACGAATACGACATGCTGGCGATTTCCAAGGGGCCGCCCAGGTTCCGGGAGGCGGAGGCCTGCCCGGTGAAGAGCTTTTTGATAAGGTCGATGAGGGTCAGAGCCATCGAGGCGCAGTCCTTGAGGCTCTGGTTGAGCGCTCCGAAAAAGCCGTATTTCTTTTCCACGGATTTCATGCCCTGGAGAACGCCGATCTTGCCGACCTTGCCTTCGAGCTTCGGCGTGACGTGGAGCGTCACGGGCCGGCCGTCGCGCAAAACGCCGATCGCGAGCTCCTTCTCCGGATTCTTCTCGAGGACCTGGACGAACTTGTAGAAATAGACGGGCTCGCCGTCGATCGTCCGGATGACGTCGCCCGGCTTCAGCCCGCCCTTTTCGGCCGCCGAGCCGGGATTGACCAGCTGGATCTGGGTCAGGATCTTGCCGTAGAAGCCGGCGTAGCCGAGGTCGAACTTGTACTTCTTGTCCTGCTCGGTCAGCAGCGCCACCACCATGTCCGTGCCGCCGCGCCGGATGTCGATCGTCAGGACCTTTTCCGGCCGGGAGCCGATGGCCATCTCCACGTCGGTCCAGCTGGAGACCGGTTTTCCGTTGATCCGGAGGATCTCGTCGTCGATCTTGAGGTCCGCCTTCTCGGCCGGGGAGCCGACGTCGATCCAGCCGATCACGGGCTTGTCGTTCAGGTACTGGGGCACGGTCACGCCGGCCATGTTGACCACGGTGAAGATCCCGATTGCCAGCAGGCCGTTCATCACCGCCCCCATGGCGATGATCAGGAAGCGCTGCCAGCGCGTCTTGGCCATGAAGTTGTCCGGTTCGAGGGCGGCCCCGGATTCGAACGACTCCTCGCCCAGGAACTTGACGTAGCCCCCGAGCGGGACCAGGCTGATCCGGTAGTCCGTGGGGCCTTTCTTGAAGCCGATGAGGCGCTTCCCGAAGCCGAAGGAGAACGTCTCGACCCGGACGCCGACCAGCTTGGCCATGAAGAAATGGCCGAACTCGTGGATGAACACCAGGATCCCAAAGACGATGAGGAACGCGAGGATGGTGCCGAATATAACGCCCATGTGTTGTTATGCCTTTTGACGGATGATCCGGAGGGTCCGCTCGCGCGTCCGCCGGTCGACTTCCTGGATGTCCTCGAGCCCCCGGATCCGGGACGGCGCGTGCCGGTCCAGGGCCGCATGGAGGACATCGGAAATCCCGAGAAACCCGATCTTCCCCGCGAGAAACGCCTCGACCGCGACTTCGTTGGCCGCGTTCAAAGCCACGGGAGCGCTGCCGCCCGCCCTCAAGGCCCGCAGGGCCAGGGTGATGAGGGGGTAGCGCCGGACGTCGACCGGATGGAACTCGAGGGTCCCCACCCGGGCGAGGTCGAGGGGGGGCAACCCCGAGTCGCGCCGATCCGGCCAGGTCAGCGCGTACTGGATGGGGAAGCGCATGTCGGTCGGGCTGAGCTGGGCCAGGACCGACCCGTCGCGCATCTCCACGAGGGCGTGGACGATGCTCTGAGGATGGATGAGGATGTCGAGCTCGCCGGGCTCGAGGTCGAAGAGCCCGCGGGCTTCGATGAGCTCCAGCCCCTTGTTCATCAGGGTCGCCGAATCGACCGTGACCTTGCGGCCCATCTTCCAGCGGGGATGGGCCAGAACCTCGGCGACGGACTTCGATTTTAGCTCGCGGAGCGGGGTCCTGAAGAACGGCCCGCCCGACGCGGTCAGGATCACTTTCTTGAGATGGGGCCGGTTCCCCCCGCCCAAGCACTGGAACACGCCCGAGTGCTCGGAATCGACCGGGATGATGGTCGCCCCCGACGCGGCCGCTTCCGCGCGGAGGAGCGGCCCGGCCACGACCATGGATTCCTTGTTCGCCAGGGCAACGGTCTTCCCCGCCCGGACGGCGGCCAGCGTCGGCCGGAGACCGTTGATGCCGGTGATGGCCGAGACGACGACGTCGCTCTCCGGCCCGCCCCCGATCTCGGCGGCCCCCTCCAACCCGGCCAGAACCCGCAGCCCCCGGATCCTGACCGCCCTGCGGAACGCGGCCGCGTCCTCCGCGCTTTCGAGGGACACGAGGCCGGGCCGGAATTCCCGGACCTGCTCCTCGAGGAGGCGCGAGTTCGCGCCCGCGGCCAGGGCCGCCACCCGGAAGTCCCGCCGGTGCCGCCGGATGACGTCGAGCGTGTTCCGGCCGATCGTGCCGGTCGAGCCCAGGATGGCGACGTTTTTCATGCGCGGATCACTTCCAGAACCAGGTGATGTAGAAATAGAAGAACGGCCCGGCGAGGATCAGGCTGTCGATCCGGTCCAGGAACCCGCCATGGCCGGGCAGGAGGTTCGACGAATCCTTGACCCCGACCGCCCGTTTGAACAGCGACTCCAGGGGATCGCTCAATTGGGCTGCGGCGTGGACGAGGAGCCCGCAGAGCACGGCCTGCGGCAGGCTGACGGACGGAAGCAGGAGCGTCTGCGCCGCCGCGGCGCCCGCGCAGGCCAGGGCTAATCCGCCGACGCATCCTTCCCAGGTCTTGTTAGGGCTGACCAGGGGCGACATCTTGTGCCGGCCCAGGAGCCTGCCGACGAGATAAGCGCCGGTGTCGCCGAGGAAGATCACGGCGAACAGAAAGTACAGATGGTTCGGGCCCCATTGGACCCGGAGGAGCGGAAAAAAATCCAGGGGAAACGCGACATAGAGCGCCCCGAAGGCGGTGATCGCCAGCGACCCGGGGACGGCCATGATCCGCTCGAGCGTCCGGGCATAAGCCAGATAATACAGGCCGAGAAAGAGCAGGCTTCCAAACAGGGCGAGGGCCAGCGGAATCGATGGGAAATGGAACGGAGCGCCCAGGATCAGCGCCGCGACCACGCCCGCCGTACGCTGGGGTTGGAGCTTCTTCCGGGATGCCAGGTTGTAAAATTCGATGAGCGCGGCGACGATAACCGCCTGGACCACGAGGAAAAACACGAACGGGGGGCTCCACCAGACCGCCGCGAAGAGGACGGCCAGCAGCACGATGGCGGTCGGGGTTCTCTGGCGAAGACTCATGACGGCGGTTGGATGTCGCCGAACCTGCGTTCCCGCTTCTGGTAGTCGACGATGGCTTGGAGAAAATGCCGTTTCCGGAATTCCGGCCAGAAGGCCGGGGTGATCCAGATCTCGGTGTAGGCGATCTGCCACAGGAGGAAGTTCGAAACCCGGAACTCTCCGCTCGTCCGAATTAGGAGGTCGGGGTCGGGGAGGCCGGCGGTGTAAAGGCGCCGCGAAATCGCGTCCTCGTCCACCACCATCGCGGCGTCCGCCGCCGCGATGGCTGCCACCGTCGGGTCGGCCAGGAGGCTTCTCACGGCATCGACGATCTCGGTCCGGCCGCCGTAGTTCAAAGCGATGCAAAGGACCATTCTCTGATTGTCGCGGGTGAGCGTCTCGACCCGGTCGAGCTCGCGGCGGGCTTTTTCCGGCAGGCCGTCCCGCCGTCCGATGACCCGCAGCCGAAAGTCGTTCTTGACGAGGACTTTGTCCTCCTTCTTGAGGAAATCCACCATCAGGCGGAACAGGGTCGAAACTTCGCGCTCGGGACGCTTCCAGTTCTCGGAGGAGAAGGCGAAGAGCGTCAGGACCTTGACGCCGACCCGGGCGCTCGTTTCCACGATTTCCCGGACCGACTGCATGCCGGCCCGATGGCCCTCGAGCCGGGGCAAATTCCGGCTTTTGGCCCAGCGGCCGTTGCCGTCCATGATGACGGCCACGTGCTGGGGAATCCGCGTCGGATCGATCTCCCGGGCCAGCCGCTCCTCGTCGCTGCCAGGCTCGAGGAAGCCCTCTAAATCCTTGAACATGCGGACATTATACGGGTTTTCTCCGTCATTAATCAACTCGGAGCAGAAGACCCTATCTGACGGGCGGCGGGGCCCTCCCCGGTACTCGTCACTTTCCAAAAGCATACAAATTTGATAAACTAAATAAGTTAGATCCCAAAGGAAGAGGTCATCCATGTGTTTGGGAATCCCATCGAAAGTGATCGAGGTCGATGAGGCCTTCAAGACCGGCAAAATCGATTACCTGGGGACCAAGATCAAGACGAATTTCGCCCTCCTCGACAACATCAAGATCGGCGACTGGGTGATCGTCCACGCCGGCTTCGCCATATCCCGTCTCGACGAGGCCGATGCGCTGGAAACGCTCGACATGCTCCGCGAAATGGCGGACAAGGGCTAAGGCCGCCATGGGCCGCGCCTCGAACGGATTCCGGGACAAGAAGGTCATCGCCGCCCTTCTCGAAAAGATCGCGGACAGGCAGCGCCTCCTCCCCGCCCGGTCGCGCATCATGGAGATCTGCGGCACCCATACCATGACCATCCATCGCCATGGCCTCAAGGGACTGCTCGAGGCCGCGGGCGTGGAGATGGTTTCGGGGCCGGGCTGCCCGGTCTGCATCACTCCCAACGAGGTCCACGAGGCCGCCCTCCGGCTCGTGACCGAGCGCGAGAACCTCGTCCTGGCCACGTTCGGGGACATGACCCGGGTGCCGACCCGCCGCGGCTCGCTCCAGACGGCGGTCCCGGCGCGCGGATCCGCGGTGAAGATCGTCTATTCCCCCGAGGAATCGCTCGCCCTGGCCCGGCGGAGTCGGGACACGGAGGTCGTCTTTTTCGGAGTGGGTTTCGAAACGACCATTCCTTCGATCGCCTATATGGCTAAGGCGGCCTTGGTTGAGGGAGTGACGAACTACTCGATCCTATCCGCCCTGTGGGTCATCCCTCCGCCGCTCAAGGCCATCCTGGATTCTGGCGAAGTCCGGATCTCGGGCTTCCTCTACCCCGGGCACGTGAGCGCCATCATCGGGTCCGCGCCCTACGAATTCGTCGCCCGCGATTACGGATATCCCGGGGTCATCGCCGGCTTCGAGCCGGGCGACATCCTGCTCGGGATCCTCTCGATTCTGGACCAGATCCGCGAAGGAAAGCCGCGGGTGGCGAACGAATACACGCGTGTCGTCCGGCCCGACGGCAATCCCGTCGCCCGGGCCCTGATGGCGGAAGTGCTCGAGCCCAAGGACGCCTGTTGGCGGGGCCTGGGCGTCATCCCCGCGAGCGGCCTGAAGTTGCGGAAGGAATACGCCGCTTTCGACGCGGAGCTTAAGTACGGCCTCCGGATCGAGCCCCGGGCGACGGACCTGCCCGGCTGCCGCTGCGGCGACGTTCTGCGCGGCGTCATTGGCCCGCCGGAGTGTCCCCTGTTCGGCCGGAAATGCGCGCCCGATTCTCCTTACGGCCCCTGCATGGTGTCCTTCGAAGGCGCCTGCCTCGTCCACCACAAATACGGAGCGCCCCGGCCATGACCCGGATCAGCCTGGAACTCGGCGGCGGCGGGAAGTCGATGCGGGATTTCATCGCCGGCAAGATTCTGCCCGCGTTCAAGAACCGCGAGCTCGCGGGTCTGCTCGACGCCAGCCACCTGCCGGGGAAAATCGCCTTCACCACCGACAGCTACGTCGTGGACCCGATCTTCTTCCCCGGCGGCGACATCGGCAAGCTGGCGGTCAACGGGACCGTCAACGACCTCGTCGTCTCCGGCGCGGTCCCGCGCTTTCTCTCGCTCGGCCTGATTCTCGAGGAGGGGCTGGATGCCGGTGACCTCGACAAGATCCTCCATTCTCTCGCCGCGGCGGCCGCCCGGGCCGGCGTCCGGATCGTGACGGGCGACACCAAGGTCGTGAAGCAGGGCCAGGGCGACAAGATCTACATCAACACCTCGGGCATCGGCCGCGTCATCGCCGTGCCGCGGCCCCGGAGCGTCCGGCCGGGCGACAAAATCATCCTCACTGGGACGCTCGGCGAACACAGCCTGGCCATCCTGACCGCGCGCGGCGATTTCGGGATCGAAGCGCCGGTCCGCAGCGACTGCGCCCCCCTGACATTCCTCCTGCCGTTCTGGAGGAAGGGCGTCCTCTGGATGAGGGACATCACCCGGGGCGGCCTGGCCACGATCCTCACCGAGCTGGCCGTTGAGGCCCCCCATCCCCTGCTCATCGAAGAGGAGCGCATCCCGCTTTCCAAGGCCGTCCGCGCGGCGGCCGACCTCCTCGGCATCGACCCCCTCTATCTGGCCTGCGAAGGGCGGGCGGTGATGGTCGTCCCGGCGAAAAAAGCGGCGAGCGTTCTGGCCGGGATCCGGAAACACCCGCTCGGACGGAAGGCGGCGGTCATCGGCCAGGTGGAGGGAACGATGGGAAGGCCGGGCGAGTTGCTGCTCCGGACGGCAGCCGGCGGCTTCAGGCTCCTGGAGCCGCTGACCTCGGAGCTGCTGCCCCGGATCTGTTAGCGGTAGGGGCCCCAGTCCTTGACTGGGGATCCGTTCCGCAATACTCACTCGCGCCTACAATCGCGAGTGAGTGCTGAGCGCGGGCGCCTCCCGCCTACTTCCGGCCGATCGAAAAGTATTCGAATCCGAGCGCCCGGACCGCGGCCGGATCGTAGAGATTCCGGCCGTCGATGAAGATGGGATTCGCCATGCGCTCTTTCACGTTCGCCAAATCAAGATCGAGGAACTCCGCCCAATCCGTACACACGAGCAGCGCGTTCGCGCCTTCGGCTGCCTCGGCGGGCGAGGCGCCATAGACGACCCGGACGCCGTCCTCGGGAAACAGTTCCCTCATGTTGTCCGCGGCCTTCGGGTCATAGAGGCGGACCCGGGCCCCCTCGTCGAGGAGGGCCTGGACGATGCGGATGCTCGGCGCCTCGCGGACGTCGTCGGTCTCCGGCTTGAAGGCCAGCCCGAGGACCGCGATCGTCTTGTCCCCCAGGATCCAAAGCGCGCTCTTGAGTTTGTCGAGGAAGAGGCGGACCCGGGCCTGGTTGATCCGGTCGGTCTCCTTGAGGAGGGACATGTCCACCCGGAGGTCTTCGCCGATCTTGATCAGCGCCTTGAGGTCCTTCGGGAAGCACGACCCGCCGAAGCCGATCCCCGCCTTGAGGAACCGCGCCCCGATCCGCGGGTCGAGGCCCATCCCCTTCGCCACGAGCTCGACGTCGGCCTCGGTCCGCTCGCAGAGGTTGGCCATGAGGTTGATGTAGGAGATCTTCAGGGCCAGGAAGGAATTGGAGGCGTGCTTGATGAGCTCGGCGGTGTCGATGTTGGTGACAAGGATGCGGTCCTTGTGCCGGTCGTAGATCCGAAGCATCAGGTCCCGCGCCCGGTCGGACTCGACGCCGATGATGATCCGGTCGGGGTGGAGGAAATCTTCCACGGCCGATCCTTCGCGGAGAAATTCGGGATTCGAAGCCACGTCGAATTCCTCTTCGTTTTTCTTGTAGAGGGAGATCGTCCGCTTGATCCAGACCGACGTCTTCACCGGGACGGTGCTTTTCTCCACGACCACCTTGTAGCCGTTGAGGTTTTCGGCGATCAGCCGCGAAACCTCCTCGATCTGGGCCATGTCGGCGCTGCCGTCGTCGCCCTGGGGCGTCCCCACGCAGACGAAGAGGACGTCGGCCGCCTGGACCGCGGCCGCGAGGTCCGCGCTGAACGACAGGGTCCCTCTCCGGAGGTTCGCCGCGAGGAGGGCGCCCAGGCCCGGCTCGTAGATCGGGATCTCGCCCCGACGGATGCGTTCGATCTTGTCGGCCATCTTGTCGGCCCCAACGACGGAATGGCCGAATTCGGCGAGGCCGGCGGCCGTGACCAGGCCGACGTATCCGGTCCCGAGGACTGCGATTTTCATGGGGATATCTCCTTGCTCTTGTACCAGGCGATCGTCATCTCCAGGCCCTGGCGGAAATCGTAGAGGGGCCGGAAGTTCAGCCGCTCCCGGGCCCGCTCGATGTCCGCGGCGGAATGGAGGATGTCGCCCGGCCGAGGGGGCTCGTAGGACGGCTCGATCGCGGCGCCCAGGACCTCATTGATCGTCCGGACGAGGGCATTGATCGTGAGGCTGCCCTCGGAAGCGATGTTGAAGACCTCGCCGTCGACGCCCGGCGTCTCCGCGGCCAGGATGTTGGCCTGGGCGATGTCGAGGACGAAGACGAAGTCGCGGGTCTGCTCGCCGTCTCCGTAAATCGAAGGCCGCTCGCCTTTGACCATCCGGGTGATAAAGATGGGGACGGCGGCCGCATACTGAGATCTGGGATCCTGGCGGGGACCGTAGACGTTGAAATATCGGAGGCAGACGGTTGGGAGACCATAGACTTTGCTGAACGACTGGCAGGTCTTCTCGCCGACGAGCTTGCTCAGCGCATACGGCGAGAGGGGCACGCCCGACATCTCCTCCCGTTTGGGTAACTCGGGGTTGTCGCCGTAAACCGACGTGGAAGAAGCGAACACGAGGCGTTGGGCCCCGGCATCCTTCGCAGCCCACAGGACGTTCAGCGTCCCGGTGACGTTGATCTCGTTCGTCAGGAAGGGATTCTCGACCGAGAGGGGCACGGAGGCCAGGGCAGCCAGGTGGAAGACGTAGTCCATGCCTTCGCAGGCGCGGCGGCAGGTCGCGATGTCGCGGATGTCGCCCTCGAGGACTTCGAGCCGGTCCCGGAACGGGGCCAGGTTCTCCGCCGTTCCCGTGGAGAAGTTGTCGAGCACCCGGACGCGGTATCCGCAACCCAGGAGCTGCTCGCACAGGTGCGAGCCGATGAATCCCGCGCCGCCGGTCACCAGGCTCGATTTCATAGCATTCTCCTCGTCGACGGGATATTACTCCAGGACGCCGAGCTCTTTCAACCGGCCGAGGACCTTGGCCACGCTCTGGTCGAGAGTCTCCTTGTCCGTCTCGAGGACGAGGTCCGGGTTCAGGGGCTCTTCGTACGGGTCCGAGACGCCGGTGAAATTCTTGATCTTGCCTTCCAAGGCCAGCTTGTACATCCCCCGCGCGTCGCGCCGGATGCAGACCTCGAGCGGGCACTTGACGTAAACCTCGAGGAAGCTGCCGATTTCGCGGCGGGCGTGCTCCCGCATCTCGCGGTAGGGGGAGATGAAAGAGGTCAGCACGCAGACGTCGTTCCGGGTCAGGAGCTTGGCGACGAAGGTCACGCGGCGGATGTTTTCGAAGCGGTCGCCCTTCGAGAAGCCCAGGTCCCGGGTCAGTTCCTTGCGGACGATGTCGCCGTCGAGGCGCTCGGCACGGTAGCCCCGCTCTTTCAGGATTTCGTCCAGGCGGTCGGCCACGGCCGACTTGCCGGAGCAAGGCAACCCCGTGAACCAGACGGTCACGCCTTTCTGTTCATGTTCACACATGCGTCAATCCTTTCAATATTCGCGTCGTTGCGAGCGACCCTTGGGAGCGAAGCAATCTCAGGCGATGACCTTCCCTTTCATATCCGCCGGCACGGGCAGCCCGAGGGCGGTGAGCACGGTCGGGGCCACGTCGGTGATGTCGATGTCCTTGCGCCGGCTCGCCGGGTGGAGGGGGTCGAAGAGGATGTACATCCCCTCCTGGGCGTGGACCGCGTCGTCCGGGCCGGTATCGTTTTCGCGGAGATAAAGCGTGTCGTAGCCCAGGGTCCCGGCCGACCGCCAATACAAGTCGTCGAAATAGACCATGAGATCCGGATAGTCCCCCCGCACCTCGGCGAAATACTCGTTCGGCTTGATGATCCGGGTCGCCCACGGTTCGCCCTCCGGCCCCTTGATGGCCAACAGGCGCTCGATCATCGCCTCCCGCTCCTTCTCGTAGTCCTCGGGCTTGATGATCCCCTGCGGCTCGCGCCCCTCGACGTTGAAGAAGAGCCGGGCGTAGTAGCCGCCCCAGCCCCAGACCTTGGTCTTCCGCCAGTCGATGGGCGTCTTCTCGATGGTGGCCCCTTTCTTCGGCGTCGCCTTGAGAACGAGGTCGCCTTCCCGGATCAGCCATTCGTTGATGCAGAAGGCGCCTTTCATCCGCTTGGCGCCGTGGTCCGAGATGACCAGGACGACGGTCTCGTCGCCGGCGTCCGCCAGCAGCTCGCCGATCCGGCCGTCCAGGTATTTGTAATATTCGACGATCGCGTTTTCGTATTTGTTTCCCGGCTCGTAGAGATGGTGGTCCTTGTCCATGTACTTCCAGAAAGCGTGCTGGACGCGGTCCACGCCGATCTCGACGAACATGAAAAAGTCCCAAGGCTTGGTCTTCATCAGGTAGCGGACGACGTCGAAGCGCTTGGCCGTCATGGCGTAGATCTCCTTAAGGATCTCGTCCCGGTCCTCGGTCCGGAAAACCACGTCGAACATGTACGGTCCGAACTTCGCCTCGATCTCGGCCTTCAGCTCCTTCGGATAGGTGTAGTCCTTCTCGTTGTCGGGGGTGATGAAGCAAGAGATGAGGTTCCCGGGGACTTTGCGCGGCGGATAGCTCGGCGGGATGCTCACGAGGCAGCTCCGCCCGCCGTGGTCGCCGACGACGTCCCAGATCGCCCGTTCCTTGAAGGCCTGCGACGTGGCGATCCACATTTTATCGTAGGCGTAGCCCGTCCGGTGGCGGAAGCCGTAGAGGCCGAGCCGGCCGGCGTCCTTCCCGGTGGTCATCACCATCCAGGCGGGGATCGTGATCGGCGGGTCCGAGCTCCGCATCTTGCCGTGGGCGCCGCCCTCGATCAGGCGGCGGAGCACCGGAAATTCCTCCCGCCGGTCGATGACGATCTCGCTCGGCGCCGAATCGAGCCCGATGATCAGGAATTTTCGCTTCATGATCGTCCTTTCCAACGCCGGGAGTCCCCGCGCTGGACCAGCTTTCCGCCGTGGGGCCGAATCATCGAGGGATATCAGTCGATATAGCCCAGTGCTTTCAGGCGGTCCTTGACCTTTTCCTCGTCTTCCTGGCTGAAGACCTCGGGCTTGGTCTCGCCCTTGGAGAGAGCCTCCTGGACGACTTTGGCGACGTAGCTTGAGACCGACGACACGTCCGTGCCCTTGATGGCCGCTTCAACCCGCTTCAAAAGTGCGGTGGGGATCGAAACGGCCGTGAATTCCTTCTCCATGGGCTTCTCCTCAGCGGTGCGCGCGCGCGAAAAAGTAAACGTATTTATATACCACGAACAGCCGGCGGAACCTAGCCCCTCGCCGGGAAAATGCCGTCCGTCCGCAGCCTGGCCACGATTTCATCGGCGGCGGCGGCGGTTCCCGACTCGGCCGGCACGACCTTGAGATGGGGGTGGGTCGGAGGCTCGTACGGCAGATCGACGCCGGCGAGGTTCCGGATCTCCCCCGCCCGGGCCTTGCGGTAGAGTCCGGCGGCGTCCCGCGCCTCGCACCATTCGATCGGCGCGTCCACGTGGACTTCGAGATATTGCTCGCAGCCGATGATCCCGGCTGCCTGGGCGCGGACCGACACGGTCGGAGAGACGAACGCGCAGATGACGATCAGACCGGCGTCGTTGAGGATGCGGGCCGCCTCCGCCACCCGGCGCAGGTGTTCCGTCAGGCCCTCCGAGCTGAAATCCAGCTCCCGGCTCAGGCCGAGGCGGACATTTTCGCCCTCGAGGACGACACAGACGGCCCCGAGGTCGAACAGCTTCCGTTCGAGGGCAAAGGCGATCTCGCTCTTGCCGCACGACGGGAGGCCGGTCAGCCAAACGGTGGCCGCCCGCTGGCCGAAGCGCGCGACGCGGTCCGCCCGGGCGACAAGGCTCCCGTGCCGGCGTGCCCGCGGCGTCTTTTCTACCAGGGCACCGGCCATGCGCGCCGGGAGCTGGGCGGACGGCTCGCGGTCGATGATCGTCCCGGCCGCGACGGTGCCGTTGGTCAGGGTGTCGATGAGGATGAACGATCCCGTGGCGCGGTTCATCGTATAGGGATCGCAGAACAGGGGAAGGTGCGACGAGAAAACGATCCTTCCGATCTCGTTCAGGGCCAGCGTCTCGGCCGGCAGTCGCTGGAGCGTGTCGACGTTCACTTTATAGCGGACCTGGTCGACGCGGACCCGGGTGAGCCGCGTGGTGTGCTTGAGGAAGTACGAGGCGTTGGGGTCCAGGGGCTTGTCGCCCATCCAGACCAGCATGGCCTCGAAATGCCGCTCCCGGCGGGGCAGGTTGTGGCGGTGGACGAGCATCTCGCCCCGGCTGATGTCGCGCTCGTCCTCGAGGGTCACGCAGACCGACATCGGCGGGAAGGCCTCCTCCCGCTCGCCGTCGTAGGTCAAGATGGATTTCACTCGGCTGACCTTCATGGACGGCAGGGCCAGGATTTCGTCGCCTTTCCGGATGATCCCCGAGGCGACCGTGCCCGCGTAGCCGCGGAAGTCGAGATGCGGCCGGAGGACATACTGGACCGGGAAGCGGAGGTCGACGAGGTTGTGGTCGCTTCCGATGTAGATGTTGTCGAGGAGCTCGAGCAGGCTTTCGCCGTTGTACCAGGGCATGCGCGGACTGCGCGTGACGACATTGTCCCCGCGGAGGGCGCTCACCGGGATGAACCGGATGTCCACGGCGCTCAGCTTGGCGGCGAAGGCCGAGAACTCCTCCTTGATCGCCCTGAAGACCGGTTCGCTCCAGCCGACGAGGTCCATCTTGTTCACCGTGACCACGAGATGCGGCACCCCGAGGAGCGAGGCGATGAACGCGTGGCGCTTGGTCTGGGGCAGGACGCCGCTGCGGGCGTCGATGAGGACGACGGACAGGTTGGCCGTGGAAGCCCCCGTGGCCATATTCCGGGTGTATTGCTCGTGCCCGGGCGTGTCGGCGATGATGTACTTGCGCCGGGGCGTGGAGAAGTAGCGGTAGGCCACGTCGATCGTGATCCCCTGCTCCCGCTCGGCCTTCAGCCCGTCGGTGAGGAGGGCGAAGTCGATCTTCTCCTCCGACGAGGTATCGCGCGACAGTTTCTTGAGCGAGGCGATCGTGTCTTCGTAGATGTTCTTCGAGTCGTGGAGCAGGCGGCCGATGAGGGTTGATTTGCCGTCGTCGATGCTCCCCGCGGTCGAGAGGCGGAGGAGGTCCTTCTTCTCGTTCTCCTTCAGGAAGTCCCCGATCGACGGCATCAGAAGTAGCCCTCCCGTTTCTTCATCTCCATGGAGCCTTCGGTGTCGTGGTCGATGACCCGGGTGGAGCGCTCCGAGACGCGGACGGTCATCATCTCCTCGATGATCTCGGGGACGGTCCGGGCCGAGGACCGGATCGCGCCCGTGCACGGGTAGCAGCCGAGCGTCCGGAACCGGCTCATGACCTTCATCGGTTTTTCGCCGGGCTTCAGGGGGATGGGCCCGTCGAGCAGGATGAGCTGGTCGTCGCGGACGATCATCTCCTGCTCCCGGGCGAAATACATGGGCACGACGGGGATTTTCTCGAGGTAGATATATTGCCAGACGTCGAGCTCGGTCCAGTTGGAGAGCGGGAAGACGCGGATGGATTCGCCCTTGTTCACCTTGGCGTTGTAGAGGTTCCAGAGCTCGGGCCGCTGGTTCTTGGGGTCCCACTGCCCGAGCTCGTCGCGGAACGAAAAAACGCGCTCCTTGGCCCGGGACTTCTCCTCCTCGCGCCTCGCCCCCCCGAACGCGGCGTCGAAGTTGTAGTGGCGCACGGCGTCGACGAGGGCCTGAGTTTTGAGGATGGCGCAGCACTTCTGGGTGCCGAGCCGAAAGGGATCGGCGATGCCGGCCTGGTCGTGCTTGTAGACGATGAGGTCGGCCCCGATCTCGCGCACGAATTTATCGCGGAACTCGTACATTTCACGGAACTTGTAGCCGGTGTCCACGTGCATGAGCGGAAATGGGAACTTGCCGGGGTAAAAAGCCTTTTGGGCCAGGCGGACCATGCAGGACGAGTCCTTGCCCACGGAGTAAAGCATGACGGGGCGCTCGAACTCGGCCGCGACCTCCCGCATGATGTGGATGCTCTCGGCCTCGAGCTGTTTCAGATGGGTCAGAGAATATTTTTTCAAGGGAAAATGCTCGGAGAGACTATATCGCCCCGCGCGGACCCGTGTCAAGAACGGAGGCGCCCCCCCTTGCCGCCCCCCTCGCCTTGACAAATCCGGTCCCCAAGTGTGTTATAATGTTTGGAAATGACCGACGAAGCGTTTATCATTGTCTAATATGGAAAAAATCGCCTACCCCTTTATCCGGAAAAATGTGTTTTCCGGCGTCCTCGACCGGAACCTGAAGAAGCTCGAGAGCCGGCTGGGGGTCTCCTTGGCCATCCGGGGCGACGACCTGATCATCGAAGGCGAGCCCAAGGGCATCGAACATGCCAAGTTTTACTTCGAAAAGATCCGGGAGCTCGAGGAAAAGGGCTACGACCTCAAGGAGGAGGACTTCCACATCGCCCTCGACCTCCTCGAGGGCGGCGGGAACGCCAATCCCCTGGAGAATTATTCCCCGGCCGCGGCCCTCACCCTCTCCCGGAAATCGGTGACCCCCAAGAGCCTGAACCAGCAGGACTACATCCAGGCCATCCGCAACTACGACCTCGTCTTCGGCCTAGGCCCGGCCGGCACCGGGAAGACGTATCTGGCCATGGCCATGGCCCTCTCCTTCCTCCAGGACAAGCTGGTCAGCCGCATCATCCTGACCCGACCCGCGGTCGAGGCCGGCGAAAAGCTCGGCTTCCTCCCCGGCGACCTCCTTCAGAAGATCAACCCCTACCTCCGCCCGCTCTACGATGCCCTCTTCGACCTCGTCCAGGCCGATCAGGCCAACCGGCTCATCGAGAAAGGCATCATCGAGATCGCCCCCCTGGCCTTCATGCGGGGGCGGACGCTCAACAGCTCATTCATCATCCTCGACGAAGCCCAGAACACGACCAAGGAGCAGATGAAGATGCTCCTCACCCGCTCCGGGTTCGACAGCAAGGTCGTGATCACGGCCGACGTGACCCAGATCGATCTGCCCCAGCCCTCGAAATCCGGGGTCCTCCACGCTATCAAGATCCTGACCTCCATCAAGGAGATCGCCTTCTGCTACTTCAACGAGAAGGACGTCGTCCGCCACCCCCTCGTTCAGAAGATCATCAAGGCCTACCAGAAGGCCGAGACCAAACCCATGGTCTGATCGTCCCCATGAGCCTCATCTCGTTCAAGAACATCAAACTCTTCAAGAGCTCCGGACCGGCGCGGGCCCCCCAGCCTCCCAAGGAAGAGCCGGAATCGGCGCCCGCAAAGCTGCTCCAGAACCCGTTCTTCTTCATCTTCCTCACGTCCCTCGTCCTGGCCTATTTCCTGTCCTACGTCCCCACGAAGTCCCTGCCCGAATTCGAGCCGGGCGATATCGCCACCGCGGACGTCATCGCCTCGGAGGACCTGATTATCGAAGACGCCGACACGACCGAAGCCCGGCGCCAGGCGGCCGTCGAGGCGGTCCTCCCCGTCTATGGCTTCGACCCCAACGTCTTCCTGAACATCGAGGACAAGGTCCGGCAGTTTTTCCTGTCCGGCCGGCAATGGCTGAAGACCGCCCCGCCGGCCAAGGACTACGCCCTCATCCAGAAGACGATCACCGACAAGTTCGGCCTCGACTTGACGACGAACGACATCGCCGCCCTGGAGAAGGCCGAATTCGGCGCCGACCTCGAAACGATTCTCCTCGGGCTCCTGGAGAAGCACGCCCGGCCGGGGCTCATCCTCTCGAAAAGCCTTTTCATCAACCGGGAACTGGAACGGGGATTCACCCTCCTCCGCGGGACCGAGGGCGAGAAGGCGATCCGCGCCTCCGAGATCCTCGAGATCAAGGAGGTCAAGGAGCGGTTCGTGGCCGAGATCAACGGCCTCGACCTGGCCGCCCGCAAGAAAGGCCTTCTCATCAGCCTGGCCTACGGATTCGTGGCGCCCAACGTCACATTCAATAAGGTCGAGACCGAGGCCCGGAAGGAAAAAGCCCGGGCGGGCGTCAGCCCGGCCTTCTTCTCGATCAAGAAGGGCCGGGTCATCGCCCGGAAAGGCGACGAAGTCACGCCCGACGAGGCCAAGCTCATCCGGGCCATCAACCAGGGCGCCCAGACAAGGAAGGGCTGGCTGGCCAATTTCCTGGGGACGTTCCTCCTGTTCGGCCTGCTGATGCTCACCATCTGGTTCTATCTCCGATCGCTCGCCGCGGCTCGGACCGCCCTCAAGCATTATTTGATGCTGGGCCTGACCATCGCCCTGAGCCTCCTCCTCTACAAGTCCCTGGGCTTCGTGGCCGACACGCTGAGCCAGGGTGCCCGGTTCTTCCTCTTCGCCGGCGCGGACAGCTACAAGTTCGCCTTCCCCTACCAGTTCGGCGTCCTCCTCTTCGCGTTCCTGACCACGAACACCGTGGCCCTGATTTACGCCATTCTCAACAGCCTGTTGATCGGGTACCTCTTCAACGCCAATTACTTCCTCATGATCTTCAGCCTGATCGGCGGGCTGGCGGCCATCTACGGGATCAAAATCTATCAGCGCCAGAGAAGAACCGCGACGCTCCGCGCGGGCTTCTTCCTCGTCGCCCCGCTGAACCTGTTCGTCGTCCTGACGTTCTCTCTCATCAAGCCGCGAGGGGCGGAACCCGTCGGCGCCCTGGCGGCCGAAGGCTTCATGGCCATCATCGGCGGGCTCCTGAGCGCCGCCCTGGCCTTCGTCCTGCTTCCGATTTACGAAAACATCTTCCGCTTCGTCACCCAATCCAAGCTCCTCGAGCTCACCAACTCCGATTCCGAGATCTTCCGGCAGATGGCCCTCGAAGCGCCCGGGTCCTATCATCACTCCCTGATCGTCGCCTCGCTCGCCGAGAAGGCCGCCGAAGCGATCCGGGCGGACGTGCTGCTTGTCAAGGCCGGGGCGCTCTATCACGACATCGGCAAGATCAAGATGCCCGAGTACTTCATCGAGAACCGGAACCGCAAGATCGATGCCCACAAGGACCTCACCCCGAGCATGAGCACGCTCGTCATCATCAATCACGTCAAGGAAGGCGTGGAGATCGCCCGCAAGGAGAAGCTCCCGGCCGAAATCCTGGAGATGATCGAGCAGCACCACGGCAACTCGCTCGTCCGCTACTTCTACCTCAAGGCCAAGGAAAAGGTCGACCCGGAGATGGAGAAGATCGGCGAGGAGACCTACCGCTACCCCGGCCCGCGGCCGCAGACCAAGGAGGCGGCGATGGTGATGCTGGCCGACTCCGTCGAGGCCGCCTCGAAAAGTCTCAAGAACCAGAACGAAGACAACCTGAAGCGGGTCATCCGGGACATCTTCGACAACTATCTCACGGACGGCCAACTCGACGACTGCAGCTTCTCTCTCAAGGAGCTGCAGATGATCGCCGCCTCGTTTCTGGCGACGCTCCTGACCGTTTACCAGCAGCGGCCCGGCTACCCCGGCTTCGAGTTCGAGTCCAAGCCGAGGAAAAAAGCCGAGCGGCCTCCGAAGAAGGACAACCATGATCGAAATCATCATCCGACGGAAGAAGGATAAAATCGACCCGGCCCGGTTCGAAAAGCTCCTCAAGAAGCTCATCCGGCATTATGACCTGAAGCGACCGGAGCTCTCGCTCGCCTTCGTCGGCGACGCCGAGATCCGGACGCTGAACCGGAAGTTTCGGAAGAAGGACAAGGCGACCGACGTCCTCAGCTTCCCGCTGAGCGAGGAGGCGGCGGACGGGAAATTCTACCTGGGCGACATCGCCGTTTCGGTGCCGACGGCCACGCGGCAAGCGGCGGAGATCGGCCATCCCCTCGAGCGAGAGCTCGAATACCTGACGATCCACGGTTTCCTCCACCTGCTCGGATATGAGCACGACGAGGGGCACGAGGCGGAAGAGGCCAAGGTGCGCGAGATGTACGCGGGCGACGCGGCGCGCGGCGCGGGCCGGCGGCCGGCGCGGAGGAAATCCTCCCGATGATGGAAATCCCGGGCCTCGTCTTAAGCCTTCTGGGGACGTTCGTCCTGTCGCTCTTCCACATGGCGCTCGACGGCTTCTCCAAGGTCTCGCTGAGCGGCTTTCTCGAGGAAAAGGTCAAACCCTACCGCCACGAGGTCCTCAGGCGCTATGACGAGATCCGGATCGCCGTCGAGTTCTTGCGGACGATTTTCATGATCGCCTTTTTGATCTATCTCTTCCTGGCGTTCCGGACCGGCGCGCTGTGGCCGCTCTGGCTTTTCCTGGCGGCGGTCGGGGTCTATGGCGCCCTTTTCGAGGCGCTCCCCCGCTGGATCGCTTCGGTGGCGCAGGAACGCCTCGCCCTGGCGTTCCTGCCGTCGTATCGTCTCCTCCTCAATCTCGCGGCCCCTGTGGTCGCCCTGGCCCGCTGGCATTGCTCAAGGGAGGACGCCGAGGAAGACGAGGAGGATGAGCGCGAAGCCGGAGATGAGGAGATCGCAACTTTCATCGACGGGGCGAAGGAAGAGGGCATCATCGAAAAGGGCGAGGACGAGCTCCTGCGGAGCGTCGTAGAGTTCGGCGACACCATTGTCCGCGAAGTCATGACGCCGCGCGTGGACATGGTCTGTATCCGGCGGGACGCGACCTTCCAGAAGCTCCGCAACCTGATGATCACCGAGAAATATTCGCGCATCCCGGTTTACCGCGACCGGATCGACAACATCGAGGGGATCGTCATCGCCAAGGACATCCTGGCTTTCAACGAAAAAGAATTCGACACCGCCCCGATCGACCGCTTCCTGAGGCCGGTCATCTTCGTGCCGGAGTCGATGGACGTGTCGGACCTGCTCCGCGAATTCCAGAAGGCCCGCCAGAAGCTGGCCGTGGTCGTGGACGAGCACGGGAGCGTCGTCGGCCTCGTGACGATGGAGGACCTGATGGAGGAGATCGTCGGCGAGATCCAGGACGAATACGATGCCGACGAGGCCCGGATCGCGGAGCTCGCCCCCGGCCGCGACTATCTCGTCCCGGGCGGGACGAAAGTCGAGGAGCTCGAGGACATCTTCGAAATGGAGCTGGCCGAAGACGATTTCATCACGGCCAGCGGCCTCGTAACCCACAATCTGGGCCGCCTGCCGACGAAGGGCGAGAAACTCGAGATCAAGGGCCTGAGCGTCGAGGTCCTCGACGTCGACCAGATGCGGATCAAGAAGCTGCGGATGACGCGGCCGCCGGAGCCGGAGAAAAAGAAGGAAAAATAGCCATGCCCAGAGCGAAGAAGGCCGCCGCGCCGAAAAAGACAACCAAGGTCGGATACGTCGCCCTCATCGGGCGGCCGAACGCCGGGAAGTCGACGCTGATCAACGCTCTGATTGGCCAGAAGATCGCCATCATCTCTGACAAGCCGCAGACGACTCGCATCAGCATCCTCGGGATACACACGACGGAGAAGGGGCAGATCATCTTCATCGACAACCCGGGGATCCACAAGCCCCTCCACAAGCTCAACAAACGGATGATGAACTTCGTCTATTCCTCGCTCCAGACGGCCGACATCGTCTGCCTGTTGATCGACGCCACCGAGAAGTTCGGCCATGGCGACGAGTACGTTCTCGAAACGCTGAAGTCCGTCAAAAACCCGGTCTTCCTGCTGATCAACAAGGTCGATGCGGTGAAAAAGGGCAATGTGCTGTTGTTGATCGACAAGTACAAGGACCTCGCGCCGTTCAAGGAAATCATCCCGATCTCGGCCCTCAAAGGGACGAATCTGGATGTCCTGGAGCGGCTGATCTACGAGAACCTGCCCGTCGCCGAAAAACTGTATGGCGATGACGACATCTCGGACCAATCCGAGAAGTTCCTGCTGGCCGAAATCATTCGGGAGAAGGTCCTGAAATACGTCGAGAAAGAGCTACCCTGGGCCACCGCCGTCTATATCGAATCGATCGAGAAGAGGACGGGCGAAGAGAACGAACACGGAACATCCGAGGAAACGGACGAATGGGCGGAAGATGGAGAAGACGAAAGCGCGATGGAGGGCGATGGCGCGGAAGAACGCGATCACGCGCTGTCGAAGAAAGCAGCGCCGGCCCCGAAGGCGCCGCGGACTCCCGATCCTGAGCATATGCCCGGAGTCGGACCTACGCCCCGGAAGAGGCGGCCGCTGACCTACATCAAGGCCAGTATTTTCGTCGAAAAGGACAACCACCGGAAAATCGTCATCGGCCGCCACGGCCATCTCGTCAAGCAAATCGGGATCGAAGCCCGGCGCGAGATCGAAGAGATTCTGGAAACGAAAGTCTATTTGGAACTCCAGGTCAAAGTCAAGGAAGAGTGGCGCGACAAGGCCGACGTCCTCGACATGATCGAGGGACAGAAGATTATCGGCTAGCCTGTCATAGCGAGCGACCCTTGGGAGCGAAGCAATCTCTCGCGCCCAATGTCATCGCGCAGCGACGAAGCAATCTAAAATAAAAAACGGGGGGCTCGAAGCCCCCCGTCGTCCCATCATCCTCCGGCCGGCTAACCGGCGTCGCCGCGCGGGCGCGAATCCCCATTTCGGGCCGCCTATTATTTTATGTGGTGGCTCTTGAGCTGGGCGGCTACGAAGTCCACGGTTGCGTTAACCTCGGTCATGTAGTCGGCCGCGCAGATCTGCATGGCCGCGGAAATCCCTCCATTGATCAGCGCGGTCAGCATCTCGTCGGACGGGGCCGGCAGGCCGTACAGCGCCAGAAACGCGCCCGCCAGGGACCGGAACTGGTCCACGATGTTGGCGATCAGCGTGGCATCGTCCCCCAGGAGCAGGTAGCCGTAGCCGACCGCCCCCTGCCGGAATTCGGTCTCGGCCTGGACGATCAGGCCCGACGCGTCCTTCACGGACAACGGGAATGGCGTCGTCGTCGAGAATAGGGAGAGGTCTTTGGCGTAAGCTGCGACCATCAGGGATTGGACGTTCGGCCGCGGACGGCCGACGATCTCCATGAGCTTGCGGCCTAGGTCCGGGTCGTAGTGCTTCATGATGACGTCGCCCGCCGCCTCGACGAGATTGTGGCAGATCTCCAGGGCCGCGGGCGACGTCATCATGAA
>Ga0209226_10000500_pt1 | contig 21107 bp, 17 predicted proteins | sample BarGraNGADG00212_2_FD_184497 | JGI IMG/M metagenome (GOLD analysis project Ga0209226, IMG submission 184497) | Arctic peat soil microbial communities from Barrow, Alaska, USA - Barrow Graham LP Ref core NGADG0011-212 (SPAdes) (version 2) | ecosystem: Environmental > Terrestrial > Soil >...
CAAATATTTATAACGGAATTTATGTTTTTATTTGCATTTTTACTATTTATTCAAGCTAAAGATATTAACATATATTGTTGATTATTAACATTATATGTGCATTAAATAACTTCCTCAGCAAACCCTAGTCGATAATAATATTAAACATATAAATGATAAAAACTTTTTCATTTATTATGCTGGTTATTATTTGCATATCGATTCCCCGTTCAAATTGTCAGACCCCTTTGCTGTTGTCAAAATCATTAAGGGTAATCGAAGAACGACAGGTTAAAAAACACCTTATTTATTAACAAATTTACTCTTTTTTCTTTTTTCTTCTTTCTTACTGATATTTCTGTTTCTCCAAAAGTAATTCGCTGTGCTTAATACTTTTATAGGTTCAATCTTACCTTAATGAAGATTAAAATGTCCGTTTTACGAAATAAGATTGCAAATTGTTTTAAAAACTCTCAGGATTTAGGTTTATTTGCAACCTGATACGGCCCGTAGCTCAGCTGGCAGAGCACGTGACTCTTAATCATGGGGTCGAGGGTTCGATTCCCTCCGGGCCGACTAAGATTTTGATTCGACATATTTTCTGAAGTTGTTCAGGATGGATTGCCAGCCTCCTTTTTGCATTTCATAAGAATTCTCATTTTCAGCATAGGGTGCCTGCCAGTCATCTGAAGCAAAATACCATTTTGTGATATGACAGGGTTCTGTCCAATAACTCCATACTTTCTTTATTGGGGCAAAAACTGTCGTTTCAACGGTTATTATCTTATTTTTCACCGTTTTCATCCCTTTATAAATTGAATTTATTTATGAAAAATAAAACACAGAAATTGTATCATTGTTCAAAAGAGGCGAAGGAGGCCCACGCCTCATAAAATTATTGCATCATTATTATTTATTACCTAAATTTGGTACCATCCGGAGAAGTTGTAAAAGTTCTGAACCGATCGATACATCAGGAACCGGTAAATCATTTGATTTATAACTTATTAAATAATTGGAGGTATACTTATGAAAACGCGAAGTTCTTTTTCAGTTTTGATCTTTTTTGTCATTATTGCCATCGGTTTAGCCATTGCATATTCCGGAAATCGTCAATTGGCAGGTACAGGAACTATGGTAATCGGGGTAATTACTTTCCTTATTGCCATTATTTTTTCATCGGCCATTAAGATAGCTGACCAGTGGGAAAAAGCCGTTGTATTAAGGCTTGGACGATTTCAGTCGTTAAGGGGACCAGGTCTTTTTTTAATAATTCCCATCATTGATAATGTTGCATACTGGATCGATAACAGAGTCATAACAACATCATTCACTGCTGAAAAAACTCTTACAAAAGATACTGTCCCTGTTGATGTTGATGCAGTTCTTTTCTGGAGGGTACTTGATGCCAAAAAGGCTGCACTTGAAATAGCTGAATACAGAAATGCCATTAACTGGGCTTCCCAGACAGCATTACGTGACGTCATCGGTAAGACCATGCTGTCGGAGATGCTCGAAGGTAGAGATAAAATGAGTGAAAAGCTTCAGAAGATCATTGACGACCGTACCGAGCCCTGGGGTATCAATGTGATCTCTGTAGAGGTTAAAGATGTCCTTATCCCTTCTTCGCTGCAGGATGCTATGTCGATGCAGGCACAGGCTGAAAGGGAACGCCAGGCAAGAGTGATCCTTGGTGATTCAGAACGGCAGGTAGCAGAAATGTTCGGAGAAGCTGCCAAAACTTATGCTGATAATCCTACCGCTCTTCATCTCAGGGCAATGAATATGTTATATGAAGGATTAAAGACCAACTCCACCATCGTAATTGTTCCAAGCTCAGCACTTGATACCATGCAACTGGGAGGTCTGGCCGGTATGACGGCATTAACTATGGGTCTGACACCCGGAGGGGAGAAGAAGGGGGCGGAATCACCTAAAACGAAGTAAAACTTTCTGACTGTCTTATGGTCCTGCGGTCTTGCGGTCCTGCAAACTCTATGACCGGAGTTTAGATTTTGTTATGCCTCTGCACCGTTGCGCCCTTGCGCCCTTTGACCACCGAAGCCTCGTGCGAAGGTGGTTTGTGCCGTTTATTTAAATGAACTTTCATGTTAACCCGATGTTATTCTGTTGGGGAAGGTAAAACAGAGGTAAATAAATTCTATAAAGCCTAATAACTTATACAGCTATGCAAACAATTTTAGGAGCAAACGGTACAATAGGTTCTGTATTGGCGAAGGAACTAATAAAATACACGGATAAGATAAGGCTGGTAAGCCGTAATCCAAGGAAAGTAAATGAAACTGATGAACTTTTCCCGGCTGATTTATCTTTTCCTGCCACAGTTGATCAGGCTGTCAGGGGGTCAGATGTTGTTTATATTGTCGTGGGTTTTGACTATAGCCTGAAAGTCTGGGAAGAAAAATGGCCACGGTTTATGAGAGCCACAATCGATGCATGTATTAAGTATAAATCCAGACTGGTCTTTTTCGACAATGTTTATTTGTATGATATCAATACTATTCCTCACATGACAGAGGATTCTGAAATTAATCCTCCAAGTAAGAAGGGTGTAGTGAGGAAACAGATTGCACAGATGATAATGGATGAAGTAAAAGCAGGAAAACTATTGGCTCTTATTGCACGTTCTGCCGATTTCTACGGTCCTGGTAACGAGAAAAGCTTTGTTAATGAAATGGTTTATAAAAACTTTTTAAAAAAGAAGGCTGCCAGCTGGTTCATTAACGCTGACAGAAAGCACTCATTTACATTTACTCCGGATGCTGCAAAAGCTACTGCCTTACTTGGTAACACCGATGATGCATATAATGCGGTTTGGCATCTCCCGACAGATAAAAACACGCTTACAGGAAGGGAATTTGTGAAACTTTTTGCAGACGAAATGAAAATTGCAAATAAATTATCTGTTATGCCCATCTGGCTGATTAAGTTTCTTGGAATTTTTATACCGGTAATGAAAGAGATGCCGGAAATGATGTATCAGTATGATAGAGATTATTTTTTCGATTCATCAAAATTCGAGAAGCGGTTTAATTTCAGTCCCACCTCATATAAGGAAGGTGTAAAAACAACTGTGAATCAGAAAAAATAATTGAATAAGGAAAATTCCTCAAGTCATAGTTTTCAATATAACCGGATATCCGTCAATTTATCGTACCTTCGTCCGTTTTAAAATTCGGAATAATCCCAGCCTTTCCAGGGCAGTTTTTATTTCACCTGGTATTTACTAATAATATTTTTATGCATTTTGAATCATTGAACATTATTGAACCAATTCTTAAATCACTAAAAGAAGAGGGTTACACAATACCAACACCAATACAGGTACAAGCTATTCCAATTATACTGCAGGGAACCGATCTGATAGGATGTGCGCAAACCGGCACAGGAAAAACAGCTGCTTTTGCAGTTCCTATACTGCAGCTTTTAAGCAGAAATAAATCATTCGACAGGAAGAAAAAGATCCGGAGTCTGATAGTTACACCAACCAGGGAACTGGCAATCCAGATAGAAGAGAGTTTTAAAGCATATGGCCGTCATACAGGATTGACCTGCACCGTTGTTTTTGGTGGAGTGAATCAACACCCTCAGACGAATGCCTTGCGGAATGGTGTGGATATTCTTGTTGCGACCCCTGGCCGCTTGCTTGATCTGATGAACCAGGGATTTATCTCATTAAAAGCTATTGAAATATTTGTTCTGGATGAAGCTGACAGGATGCTGGATATGGGTTTTATACATGATGTAAAAAAAATTATTGCGGCACTCCCTCAAAAAAGGCAATCGCTTTTTTTCTCGGCAACCATGCCTCCGGAGATAGTCAGGCTGGCTGGCTCAATTGTTTATAAACCTGTGAAAGTGGAGGTTACACCATCAGCCTCGACAGTTGATATTGTGAACCAGTTTGTCTACTTTATTGACAGGGGAAATAAGAATTCACTTTTACTTGAATTATTAAAGGATGAAAAGATAAAAACGGCGCTGGTGTTTACACGTACCAAATATGGTGCCGACAAAGTTGTAAGAGTTCTGAAAAAGAAAAATATCAGCGCTGAAGCCATCCATGGAAATAAGGCACAAAATGCACGGCAAAAGGCACTTTCTGGCTTCAAAGCACAGACAACACGTGTTCTGGTAGCAACTGATATTGCCGCCCGTGGTATTGATGTCGACGATCTGGAGTATGTTATAAACTATGAAATTCCCAACATTTCCGAAACTTATGTCCACCGTATTGGAAGGACAGGACGGGCCGGCGCAAACGGTACGGCTATTTCATTTTGTGACGCGGAAGAAAAAGAATATCTGAAGGATATTGAAAAGCTGATAACCAAAAAGATACAGGTTGTTGACAATCATCCTTTTCCACTGATGGACAATAATCCGGTAAAGACCACAAAACAGCAACATAATAACCGAATCCCTAACAGGTTCGGTTCTGCGAAGAGCCTTATTCCCGACAGGAGAAACCATAGAAGGTAAGATAAGGCACAAAGTTCACAAAGGTAATATCCTATATTTCAGTTCTTTGTGACCTTTGTGTATTTCCTTTGCGACCTTTGTGGTTAATGGATTTCTACTTTTTCGACAGCCCCAAAGGGGAGTAATATTTAGCTCAGACTGAAGTGTAATTTCTGCTTTTTATTGTATTTTGCATCAGCAAAAACTTTTTGCCTTTTTCATTTTATATTACTCCAAACTGATATCATATATGTACCTTAAAAAGATACGGATAATCATAAAACATTTGTTATTGACCGTTTCATTGTTTGTTTCCGCAGATCTCCATTCTACATGCAACGGACTAAGCCAGAAAGATGACCCCGGGCTGCGGATGAATCGGCTTAAAACCGAGGTATATATTAATCTTACGACAAATATCCTGCCTTACTGGTCAGGTAAAATGGTTGACAGGCAGAATGGTGGTTTTTATGGCCGTATAGACTGGAATGACCGGGTGCATCCTGATGATGATAAAGGCTGTATTCTTAATGCAAGGATACTATGGACCTATTCATCAGCTTATCGTATTCTTAAAGATACGGCTTACCTTAATCTGGCAACACGGTCAAAAGATTATATAATGGCTCATTTTATAGATAAAAAGTATGGTGGTGCATACAGAAGCGTCAGGTCAGACGGGGAACCTTCAGATACCAGGAAACAAACATATACCCAGTCATTTTTTATTTATGGGATGTCTGAATATTACCGTGCCACTGGCGATACAGCGGCTCTGAATACTGCCAGGAAATTATTCGGATTGCTGGAAATGCGTGCACGTGATACGGAGTCGAATGGTTATTTCGAGGTATTCACACGGGAATGGCAGCGTAAGCACGACAGGCTTATCGGTGAAAAAACAGTAAATGACGAAAAATCAATGAACACACATCTTCATGTTATGGAAGCCTATACCAATCTCTACAGGGTCTGGCCGGACAAAAAAGTTGCTGACCGTTTAAAGAACCTGTTGGAAATATTTCTTGATAAGATAATCGACAAAAAAACATCTCACCTTAAATATTTCTTTGACAAAAACTGGAATAGCACCTCAACTATTGATTCTTACGGACATGATATTGAATCTTCATGGCTGCTTTATGAAGCTGCTTATCTCCTGGGTGATCCCGTCCTGTTAGCAAGAGTAAGGGAAACAAGCATTAAGATAGCAGATGCTGCTGCGGAAGGTCTTCAGACGGATGGCAGTATGATCTATGAAAAAGATCTCTCTACCGGTCGGATAAACAGTGAGAGGAGCTGGTGGCCACAGGCCGAGACAATTGTCGGATATATGAATGCGTATGAACTGACGGGAAACAGGAAGTATCTTGATAATTCAATTAACTGCTGGAATTATACCAAAAACCATTTTATTGATAACATCTCAGGGGGATGGTTCAGTACAGTATCGGAATCTGGAAATGCCGGCAGAGGAGACAAGGCCGGTTTTTGGGTATGTCCATATCACAACGGCCGCATGTGTCTGGAAATCATTGAGAGAGCAGGCAAATAAAACCGTTCCGGGGAATTCCGGAGGATTTTTTATACCTCTTTATCATCGTCGCGTATCTGAACTCTCCTTATCTTCCCGCTAATTGTTTTAGGGAGTTCTGTTACAAATTCAACCACGCGTGGATATTTATAAGGTGCCGTTACTTTCTTAACATGCTCCTGCAGTTCTTTGGCAAGGTCTTCACCTGGAATATAATTCTTTGAAGGAACAATTGTTGCTTTAACGATCTGGCCCCTGTCCGGATCAGGTACAGCGGTAATCGCACATTCAAGAACAGCAGGATGTTCCATCAAAGCACTTTCGACTTCAAACGGACCTATACGGTATCCGGAGCTTTTTATAACATCATCGGCACGGCCAACAAACCAGAAGTAGCCATCTTCATCACACCATGCCATATCACCGGTTTTATATATGCCATCTTGCCAGACACTGGCAGTTAACTGATCGTCACGGTAATAACCATTAAACATGCCGACAGGTTTTCTCCTGTCAGTTCGTATCACTATCTCTCCCTCGTTTCCTGCTTCACAAGGATTACCATCTTCATCGACAATCTCCAGATCATAACCAGGTGAAGGCATACCCATTGAACCGGGTTTGGGCTGCATCCATGGATAGGTTGCCACAGCTACAGTACATTCTGTCTGTCCATATCCTTCCATGAGCTTGATCCCTGTCTGATCGTGAAATTGTTTAAAAACCTCAGGGTTTAATGGTTCTCCTGCAACCACACAGTACTTAAGATGGCTTAAGTCAAATTTTGAGAGATCTTCTTTAATGAGAAATCTGTAAATGGTGGGAGGTGCACAGAAAGTTGTCACTTTGTATTTTTCAATTACTTCCATAAGGTTTTTTGGAACAAACTTGTCATAATCATAGGTCATTACAGCACTGCCGGATAACCATTGACCATACAGTTTGCCCCATGCTGATTTTGCCCAGCCGGTATCTGCTACCGTAAAATGAAGGCCATCATCCATAACATTCTGCCAGTATTTTGCAGTGAGAATATGTCCAAGAGGGTAAATAAAATCATGGTTCACCATTTTCGGCATCCCGGTAGTCCCTGATGTAAAATAGAGGAGCATGATATCTGAATTCGTTGTGGCTTCATCAGATAATGGTCTGATAAAGTTTTCTGAACTGTTTTCCATCCCTCTGGTAAAATTCAGCCAGCCTTTACGATCCGCACCAATCATCACTTTATTTTTCAGCGTAGGTGATTTGCTTTCTGATTCCTCAATATGATTAATTACTTCGGGGTCAGGCGTACAAACGATCATTTTTATATCGGCTGCATTATTCCTGTAGATAATGTCCTTTGTAGAAAGCAGATGGGTTGCAGGTATTGTAATGGCACCGATTTTATTCAAAGCAAGTGTGCAAAACCAGAATTCATAATGTCTTTTCAGAATGAGCATAACAGGATCACCTTTACGTATACCTTCCGATTTGAAAAAATTGGCAGCCTTATCGCTGTAATATTTCATCTGTCCAAACGTAAAGTTGGCTTCATTACCTTTATCATCACACCACACCATTGCTATTTTGGCGGGATTGGCGATAGCTATTTCATCAACTACATCATATGCAAAGTTGAAGTTTTCAGGGATCTTTATTTTGAACTCAGCCTGAAATTCACGGTAAGAGTTAAACTCAATCTTGTCGAGGTATTTTCTAAGTATCATTGTTCTCTTTTCTAATATGTATTATAAAACTATTGCCAGAAACCTTACCTGTTCATTATTCATCGCTTTCATGGCATGATTGTGTCCTGAATCAAAATAAATCGAATCACCTTCATTCAGGATAACTTCATGTCCTTCAATAATGATCATCATTGTTCCTTTGATCACAAAATTAAACTCCTGACCGGGATGAGAATTAAAATCAAGTAATGCATTTTCAACATTAGGGTCAATAGTAACCATGAAAGGTTCGGCTTTTTTATGTATGAAATTATAGGCAAGACTTTCGTACTTATATTGTTTCCTGCGTTCAAGTTTTAATCCTTTCCCGTTTCTTACGATTCCATAAATACGTAGTTTAGGATTATTGCCGCCAAGCATAACGGATAGTTCTATATTGAATAGTTCGGATATTTCAAAGATAATTCCCACAGGGATATCCGTATTCCCGCTTTCGTATTTTTCATATAGCTCTCTCGGGACGTTTAACTTATCTGCCAGAGTATCAGCAGAAATACCGGAGATCTCGCGGATCTCTTTTATTCTTTCAGCAATTTGCTTAATCTGTTCCGTCATAATGAATCAGTTTTTATTTTCAATATTACGGAAAATTTTTAAATGGCGATAAAGATCTATTGATATCTCAAGTGCTATAAAGTAGTGGTAGAAAACGCATGATCAGAAAAGGTTCAGGGTAACAACACAACTATTTTCCCTCTGGTTTTTCCTGTTTCGATCTGAAGATGCGCAGATTGTATCTCGTTGATTGTAAATATTTTTGAGACATGAGATTTGATTATACCTTTTTCAAGAAGGTCTGCAATCTCCTTCATATTCCTGCCGTCTGACTGTACCCTGAATGTATCACCATTGAGACCTTTTGCCTGTGCTTTATCCCTCACTGATTCTGCAGCACCTGATGGAATGCTTATTATAGTTCCGCCAGGTCTCAAAACTTTCAACGAACGATCGATATAATCCCCACCCATCGTATCTAAAACAAAATCAACATCTTTCAGAACATCTTCAAAGGCTTGTTATTCGTAATCAATATGTTCAGAAGCTCCCAGACTTAGAACAAAGTCCCTGTTCATGCCAGACGAAGTGCCTGTAACATAAGCTCCAAGATACTTTGACATCTGCACAGCAAAATGGCCAACACCACCTGCTGCAGAATGGATAAGGACTCTTTCACCAGGTTTTATCTTTACCTTTTCTTTTAAAATCTGCCATGCAGTTAGGGCTGCCAATGAGGCTGCTGCTGCCTCCTCATGCGAAATATTCGCAGGCTTTAGTGCCAGGTGCGATCCGGGCGCAGCTACAAATTCCGCATAAGCTTTTCCATGTCCCGGGAAATTAACCATTCCAAAAACTTCATCATCTTTTTTAAGAGAAGTAACTGATTTTCCGGTTTTAATTACAACGCCTGAAATATCCCATCCTAAAATTATGGGATTATATTCCTTTAGCCGGGAGGCCTGGCCTCTGCCAAGACGGGTTTTTATATCTACCGGATTTATGCTGAATGCTTTGACTTCTAGAAGTACTTCATTATCAGAAATATCAGGAAGAGGTAACTCTGTTATTTCCAGGTTTTCCACTCCTCCAAATCCTCTTAATATAATTGCCTTCATGATCTTTTGTAATAATTGATAATACTATTAAACACTAAAGTATAAAATATGTTTTGCTTATATACAATTCCAAAAGTTCAAGGGCCCGGATGTTGAAAAGTATTTTAAATAAACTTCGGAAACATTTTATATAAAATTTGTTTCCTAAATTTTTTGATATTATTTTTGCGGCATGAATGACGAGCTGAAAAATATACTTCTTAAAGTTCGTGAGTTATACATGAAATATGGAATCAAGAGTATAACCATGGATGATGTGGCAAGGGAACTGGGCATTTCTAAAAAGACCCTTTACCAGTTCGTGACCGACAAAGATGATCTTGTGGGAAAATTCATTGATAATGAAATGGCACTACGGCAGGAAGAAATATGTAAATGTTTCGGAAAAGGTTTCAACTCTATAGAAGAGTTATTCGAGATATCGATTTTCATGAATAAACTAATCCGCGATCAGAATCCCACGACTGAATATGACCTCAAAAAATATTATCCCCAACACTATCAGAAGACTGTAAAAGCCCGCAGGGAAGGAATTTACAGCTATATTCTTCTAAACCTTAAGAAAGGAATTAAAGAGGGACTCTATCGAAAGGAAATGAACAAAGATGTAATTGCAAAGTTATATCTGTGGAGGTCAGATAACACAAATCTTAATGATCTGTTTACAGTACAGGAATTCGGTTCAATAAAACTATTTGTGGAACTCCTGTCATATCATATCCGGGGCATTGCAACTGAAAAAGGAATACTTGTACTGGAAAAGAAAGTAAAAGAATTAGAAAATGCTTATAAAAAATAATTTGTAATATGAATTTTATGCGTAAATACCTTTTGATGGTAATTATCCTGGGATCTCTTATGAAAGTATTCGGTCAGGATAAAAATGAGATCCTAAAATTCTCAATTTCCGAGGCGCAGACATATGCTCTTCAGAATAACCGTGCAATCAGGGCTGGCAGGATAGATGTCAGCAGCATGGATAAACAGATCTGGGCAAATATTGCAACCGGACTTCCACAGATAAATTTTGATGCAAACTATCAGCATCAGTTTGTGATCCCCACGTTAAATTTAGGTCCCTATCTTGACGTAAACTCCTTATCCGATGGTGTTGTTACTAAGAGTGATCTCGTGAATGCATATAAGAATTCTCCATCGTTCGCCCTGGGAGTCAGAAACAATACAATATTGAATTTTACTTTATCCCAGCTGATATTCAGCGGGGAATATCTTGTTGGGCTTCAGGCAGCTAAAGTGGTAAAACAGGTAACTCAGAAATCACTTATCAAGACAGAAGACCAGACTAAGGAAACTGTGGCGACCACGTATTATCTTGTACTGGTTCTTGAAGAAAATGCCAGAGTATTGAGAGAGAGTCTTAAGTCTACCGACCAGACTTACAGCGATCTGGTTCAAATGAACCGGGAAGGCTTTAATGAGGAAACTGATGTTGACCAGATGAAAATAGGACGGTCAAATATACAGACCCTCATTACATCGATCGAAGCACAAAAGGAACTTTCGCTGAAACTTCTTAAATACCAGCTCGGAATAGGATTTGAAAGGACTATTATACTTACTGACAGTCTTCCGGGGATTATTATTCAGGGAACTAACCAATACCTTGCGACTCCTGAGTATAATGTAAAAAATAGTATTGACTTTCGTATGATCACTGATCAGGAAAAATTATCATCTTTGTTGTTAAAGCGTCAGCAGTCTAAACTGCTGCCTACAATTTCGGCCTTTTACCGTCATCAGGAACAGACGAATATGCCTGCATTCAATTTTGCCGTAAAAGATATCGCCGGGGCAACATTGACTCTTCCGATTCTTACGAGTGGTCTTCGCCTTGCAACAATAGGACAGGCAAAATTTGATCTCATGAAGACCCGTATGAACAAAGAAAATGTTGAACAGGGTTTGATAATGGAGTTTGAAACAGCCAAAAGCAGTTACCAGACTGCCTATAGTAATTACATAACAAATAAGGAAAGCCTGGACCTTAGTAAAAAAGTCTATGATAAAAGTGTGATAAAGTATAAAGAAGGTGTTTCCACAAGTTTCGAGCTTACACAAAATCAGGCTCAGTTCCTCACCGCAGAATCAAATTACTATAACTCTGTGCTTTCGATGATGAATGCCAAAGCAAAGCTCGATCGTATTTTGAGCGTCAATAATTAATTAAAATTTAAAAACCGAAATAATAAAACAAATCAGATCAGATATGAAAACCATTAATTTAAGTTTAACAGGTATAGCAGTTTTGTTCATAATGTTTTCATGCAGCAGCGACAAGAAGGAACAACTGACAAAATTAAGGCAACAGCAGACAGTGATAGCAGATAAAATTAAAAATCTTGAGGATGAATTGAAAAAATCCGGAAAGGATTCCATCAATACTGATAAATTTAAATTTGTTGGTTTAACAGCAGTAAAAAGTGATACATTCGACCATTTCGTTAGGGTACAGGGTAAACTTGATGGAGATCAGAATGCTGCTGTTTTTGCTGAGGCTCCTGGTACTGTATCGGCAAAGTATGCTGATGTAGGACAGAAGGTTGTTAAAGGGCAGGTTTTAGCCCAGATTGATGATCAGCAGTATAGAAGCCAGATGCAAAGTCTGGAGACCAACTATAAATTTGCTTCCGACCTTTTTGACAAGCAGAAACGCCTCTGGGATCAGAAAATCGGAAGTGAAGTTCAATATCTGCAATCAAAAACAAACAAAGAGTCGCTTGAAAGACAGATAGCATCTTTGAAACAGCAGATAGATAAGTTTAAGATCAAATCGCCTATTGATGGTACTATTGAAGAGTGTAATATAAAAGTTGGAGGAGTGGTTTCCCCTGATCCTCGATTAGCAGCTTATAGAGTAGTCGCATTTAAAAACCTGAAGGTGATCGCTGAAGTTTCAGAAGCTTATTCGGCAAGAGTTCAGATAGGCGATAAACTGGTTGTCCTGTTTCCTGATATTAATAAGCAGATAGAAACAAAAGTTGATTTTGTAAGCAAGTATATCAATCCGTTAAATCGTACGTTCATAATTGAAACAAAAATTTTAGATGGTATTCAGGATTTGAAAGCAAATATGATAGCAATTATTCAGATTAACGATTATCATTCCGATAAATCCATCCTTGTTCCAATGAATGTAATTCAGACCGATCAGGTTGATAGTTATGTTTACGTTGTGCGTCCAAAAGATAAGTACAGTGCCGCATTTAAGCAACCTGTGGTTATTGGTAACAGTTATAACGGGGTTGCGGAAATACTGAAGGGTCTGGCAGTTGGGGACAGGATTATATCTGTTGGTTATCAGGAACTGGTAGATGGAGAGTATGTCAGATTTTAAGTGTTATTCTGAAATGAAATTTATTAGCGAATAAATAAATATTTTCATGGAAAAAAAGTATAAAGAATTCTTTGCTACCAGCTGGGCCATTGACAATAAGATCAGTGTTTATGTTCTGGTATTTATTATAGCAGTATTTGGTATAATTAACTATTACACAATCCCTAAAGAACAGATTCCTGAGATTGTGATTCCAATGATAAACATTAACACAATTTATCCCGGTACCTCACCATCCGATATGGAGAACCTGGTAACACGACCGTTGGAGAAGAATCTGAAATCTATCAGTGGTGTCAAAAAAATAACATCTCGTTCTGTACAGGATTTTTCAGCAATTATTGTTGAGTTTAACACCGGAATCGAGATTAAAGATGCAAAGCAGAAGGTTAAAGATGCTGTTGATAAGACAAAAAAAGATTTACCCGCTGATCCCTCTTTTATTGATCCGTCGGTTATGGAAATCGATCTCTCAGAGATACCAATCCAGTATATTAACTTGTCTGGTGACATTCCCCTGGATCGTTTGAAGAAATACGCCGATGAAATGCAGGACAGGATCGAGAGTCTTAAAGAAATTACCCGGGTTGAAATAGGAGGGGCTTTAACCCGCGAAATTCAGATTGATATTGATATGTACAAAATGAAAGCTGCCAGTCTTACCTTCAGAGATGTAGAACAGGCAGTGAGTCTTAATAATATGACTGTTTCCGGTGGAAATATAGATTTGCAGCAGATGAGCCGTTCTATCAGAGTCGTCGGAGAAGTAACCAGCATTGATCAGTTAAAAAATATTGTTGTTACCACAGGGAGTGGAGCACTTGTGAAACTTGGAGATATCGCTATCGTCCGTGATGGCTTTCATCAGCCTGAAAATTACGCCCGTTATAATGGGAAAAACGTTGTTACTCTCAACGTAATAAAAAAAAGTGGCCAGAATCTTCTTGATGCGTCTGATAAGATAAAAGCGATCATTGCAGATATGCAGAAGACGAAGCTTCCGTCAAACCTTATTGTTCAGGTAACAGGTGACCAATCGCGTAACACGCGGAATACGGTTAATGAACTTAATAATACTATAATACTCGGATTTATTTTTGTTACCATCGTTCTGATGTTCTTCATGGGTCTTGTTAACGCTCTTTTTGTTGCTTTATCGGTTCCCTTATCTATGGCCATCGCATTCATTTTTCTCCCCTGGATCGGGTTTACCATGAATATGCTTGTGATGTTTGCATTTATTTTTGCACTTGGAATTGTTGTTGATGATGCCATAGTTGTGATAGAGAATACCCATCGAATTCACAGGAAAACCAAGATGGATATTAAATCGTCAGCAAAGTTTGCAGCCGGGGAAGTTTTTCTCCCTATACTTTCGGGCACTCTGACAACGCTGGCACCATTTTTCCCTCTTGCCTTCTGGCCGGGAGTGGTTGGGGAATTTATGGTTTTTATCCCTGTAACGCTCATTATCACACTTTTTGCTTCACTTATTGTTGCGTATATTTTTAATCCGGTTTTTGCTGTTGATTTCATGAAGCTTGATGATGAGGATGTACCGGTTAACAAACGAAATGTGTACAAAACAACTGCCATTATAGCATTGATATCATTGCCATTTTATCTGTTGGGAGTAAGAGGAATTGGTAATTTTACAATGTTCATTGCAATTTCCTTCCTTGGCCATGAACTTTTCGGATATAAGGTATTCAGAAGATTTCAGAACCGTACTTTTCCGGCACTAATGAGGAAATATGAAAGTACCCTGGCATGGGTATTAAAAGGGAGGAGACCTATATATATCCTTGGTAGTATGATTGCCCTCTTTTTCTTCACAATGGTCTTGAATAATATCGTCAAGCCGAAGGTGGTTTTCTTCCCCGATAACGAACCGAATACTATTAACACGTTCATTAAAATGCCCGTTGGTACACAGATAGATGTAACAGATTCTGTTGCTCATATCGCAGAGCATCGTATTATGAGTGTTCTTGGCGAAAAAAATCCTATTGTTGAATCTGTCGTTACAAATGTAGCTTTACTTGCCTCCGATAACAATTTTGATAATTCCAGCAAATCCTCGAACCTGGCTAAGATAGCCGTTAATTTTGTTGAGTATAAGTACAGGAAAGGGCAAAGCACAAGAGCTTATATGAATGACATGCGTGAGGCGCTGAAGGATATCCCGGGAGCTGAAATAGTGGTTGACAAAACAAAGATGGGACCTCCCACAGGAAAACCAATAAATATCGAAATTGCAGGTGAGGATTTAATGCAGCTTGCTTCAACCGCTGATCGTTTTAAACGATTTGTTGACTCCCTGCAGATAGGTGGCATTGAGGAGTTAAAATCTGACTTTGCTACAACCAAACCTGAGATCATCATCAATCTTGATCGCGAAAGGGCCAATTCTGAGGGTATTACTGCTGCCGTGGTTGGTGATGCAATCCGCACTGGCCAGTTGGGAAAAGAAGTATCCAAATACCGGGAAGGAGAGGATCAATACTCGATTATGCTTCGTTTTGAGGAAAATCAACGCAAAGATATCGAACAACTGCTCAATCTTACAATAACTTACCGGGATATGAATTCAGGAGTTATACGTCAGATACCGCTTTCGGTGGTTGCACATCTCGATTATGTGAACAGTTACGGTCAGATAAACCGGCTTAACCTGAAACGTGTAATTACTGTTTCATCCAATGTTCTTGGTGGGTTCAATGCAAATCTTATAAATGCTCAACTACTTAAAGCACTTCCTCAGTTTTCAAGATCATCGGATATTGATATCCGCCTTACCGGTGAGAGGGAAGATCAGGCGGAATCAATGATGTTCCTGTCAAAAGCGATGATTCTTTGTTTATTCCTGATCATGTTCATACTAATCACCCAGTTTAACTCAATGTCGAAGGCTTTAATAATCATATCTGAAGTTTTATTCAGTCTCATTGGAGTGCTGCTTGGCTATATGATCTTCGGTATGACCATTTCAATTATTATGACAGGAATGGGAATCGTGGCACTGGCAGGTATTGTTGTCAGGAACGGAATACTACTTGTTGAGTTTACAGATAGATTAAAGGAGCAGGGTGTTAAAACGCGTAAGGCTATCATCCAGGCTGGATTAACCCGTATAACGCCGGTGGTTCTCACAGCAACGGCCACTATTCTCGGACTAATTCCTTTAGCAATCGGAATGAACATCAATTTTGCCACATTGCTCACAGATTTTAATCCTCATCTGCATTTTGGTGGTGATAATGTGATGTTCTTCGGACCATTATCCTGGACTATAATTTTCGGATTAAGTTTTGCTACATTCTTAACACTGGTTTTGATTCCGGTGATGTATATAGTGATATATGAAAGAAATATCAGCAGACAGCGTCGTAAATTGAGAAAAACCAGAAGAAAAAATGGAATAAACTAGGTAACTCGATCATGTTATTATAACAAGAGGTTGTCTTAAAAGGACAACCTCTTTTTTATTATCTTTCTTCACTTTCCTTCTGCATCATTTCCATCATGCTCATTCCGCTGTAATTCTTAATAAAATATCCTTTGGTACTTTTATTAAAATTGGTTTTTTCAATACCGACGACTTTCATGCCGGTTCCGCTTTTCCCTCCCTTTTCAGCAAAATCCATTTCAATAAGAAGGTAGTTTTTCTGTGTCATACCCAATCCCAGCATATTGTTGGGATGCGATTGATTCATTTTGGATTGTGACTGCCGTCCGGCAAGGTTTCCCATCCCTTGAGAGAACATCATTTCAGGATCAAAATCTACTTTAGCGTACCAGACACTCATCGTACCTGAATGTTCTTTCCCATTTTCGTCCTTGGTAAATTGCTTTGAGTATTCTTCAGCCGTATATCCAAAAACCTGCTTTGTTTTCCCTGTCTTAACAAAATTATCCATTTCATTTGGCTTCTTCTTCTCAACATCTGTGTTCTCCTTCCTGGGCAAATTTTTTGCAAGTGCAGACATGGCCTCGCCACTACCTTTCATCATACTATGCATATCCATCACTTTCAATACCTTGCGATATTTTTCTGAATTCTTTGGTACAGGTTCTTCTCCAAATGTGATCATCAAACCATCCCTGGTAGAGACCATAAAGTTCATATCCTTTTCTTTTTCACTATTAGGAGTTTCCATGCTCATATAGTCACCATTTTTAGTGAAATAATAGTTCATTGTTTCGGGAGTTTTCTTATCCTCCCGGTCTACTTCATATACCACCTTATAATCAAAATGGTAAGCTTCCGGTACTTTGTATTCCGGGGCCTCCGTGGCCGTCTGTGCTCCGGTTCTTAAAACACTCAGCACAATCATGATAAACAGATAAATTAATTTTTTCATTGTATTGTTCATTAGTTCATATTTATATAAATCAAATGTTGATCCAAAGTAAGGTTTTTATAAGTCATCAGATCCTTTCCATCCCCTGAGCGGTAAATAACACACCAGTAATCGCCTTTTTCCGTATATTTCCATGATAACTGTAACGATTTTCCATCAGTACCTGTCATAACATTAAAATTCTGTATCGCAGGTCTGATACCAGATTTAAATACGGAGATTATAAAGAGCAAAATCAGGATGAACAGAGGTTTAATCATACCATTAATTGTACAGGATTATTCTTCACAAATTCATTAAACAATAATTAATTGCATCCAGAATAGGTAAATGTGTAAATATTTTTGCTATTGCCTGTATGAACCATGGTTGCCACCCTTCCATTACTATCATAAGTATATGTATATTGTTGTGTGAAATTAATTGTTGGAATAGCCACGCCATCCTCGGTGGTTCCATTAATTTTAATAACCCATTTATTTATTAAATGACGACTTAAAAACCACGAATAGGCAAAATCGATTGAAAAGGGAGTGATCTCGGGAACAAACGGCAAAATACTGGTTTTATCAGTCAGATAATCTGCTGTAATATCATAATCAGCAATAGCTGTCTTCCCATCGGGAAAGGTTGTTTGTGAATTGATTATAATTTTAACAGGATCATCATTACTGTCATAAGTATAAGCGATTGTCGACGATAGATCGCCTGTCGGATCAGAGCTCGTTATAACAGTATGTTTTAAATGTCCGTTAGTTTCGAATGTAAAAGTTTCCCTTCCAGAAGTTAAATCACCTATCTGAAGTTCAACAAGATTGTCTTTGTCATATGTGAATGTCATACCACCCTGATTGATGAAATGGCCGTCTGTACTTTGAAAAGAGAAATGTTTAGATGTCCCTCCTTGATCAAATAAATCTGCTGTTAATAGTGAAAAATGACCTAGTGCGTTATTGGCTCCAAGAAATTGTCCTGATAAGCCGATTTCGTTGCTCCATCCAAGATTTGTACAATATTTGGCAGCTACACTTGTCGGATTGTTATTGGTCTTGGAACACGAAAAAACTAATGCAACGAATACTACTGCCAGTATCATTTTCTTAGAGAAAAGAGGATAGCGTCCAATTAAAGTTTTCATATTATAATTATTATTGTTAGTTTTTATTAAAGAATTACCTGAAAATATCTTGTTCTGAATTGAGTGTAAAAACAGAATATTATTTGTCTGTTTTGTTATTTAATTATATAACAAACAATTGGAAATGGGAAAAGTTATTTAAACAAGATTAAATAGCATTTGTTAAACAATTAACTTTTACATCTGAACAATTAATTTAATTTTGATGTTAAATTGTATCATTTACATAAATCATTCATCACTATGACAACAAATGACAATTCCTCTGAAGATTCCCAACTAAACAAAGCGCTCGAACATCTGAATTCTGTTCTTGTGACTGGAGAAACAATTGAAGCCTGGGCAATTCAACGACGTCTATTCGCCCTTACCGGCAGACGAATTCTAATCGCCGCAACTTCCGGGCGGTTCATTAAGATTAAGAGGGGATTACTTGGTGGATTTGACATGACCGATTTCAGATGGCAGGACCTGGGTGATGCCAAAATAAAAGTTGGCATATTCGGCGCTGATATTTTTATGAAGATATTTGGTTCGGCTGATCTGGCTATTTCCAAAGATTCAAATCAGGTTTTAGTTTTACCTGGATTCAGAAAAGAGCAGGCCGAAAAGATATATCGCCTTGCTCAGGCCCAGGACCAATCGTGGAGAGAAAAAAGACGAATACGTGAACTCGAGGAATTAAGAGCCAAATCCGGTGGTGTTACCATAGGTTCTAATATTGGGAGTCAGCAAACAAGTAATGCATCGGAAGATGCCGCTTCTAAATTGCAACAGGCTAAACAGATGCTCGATAATAAGCTTATTACAGATTCGGAATTTGAGTCTATTAAAGCTAAGATAATAAGCGGGCTCTGAACATCTATCATCTATTAAAACATAAATATGAAAAAGATTCTTACAGGAGCTTTTATTCTCCTTTCATTTGCCAGTTATTCCCAAAAACAGGATTCAGTCAAATCCGAAGCCTGGAAAAATTTCTACCGGGCCAGTGCGACTAAAATCAACGACCTGGTTAATACAAAACTCGATGTCAGCTTCGATTATTCCAAATCGTGGATGTACGGAAAAGCATGGATTACTCTTCATCCTCATTTCTACCCTACAGATTCATTACGTCTCGATGCAAAATTCATGAATATTAATGAGGTGTCAATACTTAAAGCAGGAAAGAGTTACCCTCTGAAGTACCGCTATGATAGCTTAAATCTTTTTATCACTCTTGATAAATCGTACAAAGCCGGTGAAAACTATACTGTATTTATTAATTACGTTGCCAAACCCAACAATATAAAAAAGAAAGGCAGCAATGCAATATCGGACAGAAAAGGCCTCTATTTTATTAATCCACTGGGCAAGGATAAGAATAAACCTACCCAGATCTGGACACAGGGGGAAACAGAATCTAATTCCGGATGGGTTCCAACCATAGATAAACCTAATCAAAGACAAACTGATGAGATAATTATGACTGTTGATGATAAATACAAGACCCTGTCAAACGGTATTCTGGTAAGCAGCATGAAGAACAAAAACGGAACACGTGCAGACACCTGGAAAATGAGCAATCCTCATGCTCCCTATCTTATGATGATGGCTGTCGGTGAATACTCTGTCATCAAGGACAAATATAAAGGCAAGGAAGTAAGTTATTATGTTGAAAAGGAATATGCACCGGTTGCAAGGAAGATCTTCGGGCTTACACCCGAGATGATAAAATACTATTCGAAGATAACAGGTGTTGATTATCCCTGGCCTAAATACGCCCAGATAACAGCTAGAGATTATGTTAGCGGCGCAATGGAAAACACCACTGCCACTTTACACGCTGAATCAGCTCAACAGGATGCAAGACAGCTAATAGACGGAAACAGTTGGGAAGACGTTATTGCCCATGAACTCTTCCACCAGTGGTTCGGCGATTATGTTACATGTGAAAGCTGGAGCAACTTAACAGTAAACGAATCCATGGCTGACTTCAGTGAGATAATGTGGGAGGAATATAAACACGGGAAAGATGCGGCAGATGAACATGGCTTTAACAGCATGCAAAACTATCTTATGGGGGGAAATGAGAAGAAGGACCTTGTTCGTTTTTATTATAACGACCGCGAGGATATGTTTGACCTTGTCACTTATCAGAAAGGCGGACGCATACTAAACATGCTCCGGAATTGGGTAGGCGACAGCGCTTTCTTCAAATCACTTAACCTCTATCTCAGGACAAAAAAACTCAATTCAGCCGAAGCTACTGATCTTCGTCTGGCGTTCGAAGAGGTTACAGGCCAGGATCTTAACTGGTTCTGGAATCAGTGGTACTATGGAAGTGGTTACCCAAAGCTTGATATAAATTATGATTATAATATACCAGGCAAAACCTCTAAAGTAATTATAAAACAAACTCAAACAGGAAAGATTTTTAAGGTGCCAATCGCTATAGATATATATCATGGTGCCGATAAAAAACGCTATAATGTCTGGCTTGAACATAAGGTAGACACATTTGCTTTTCCAACTGTTTCAAAACCGGAGCTGATAAATGTCGACGGAGATAAAATTCTTCTCTGCGAAAAAACCGAACACAAGACTCTTGACAATTATATATTTCAATATATAAATGCCGGACTGTATCTCGACAGGAGAGAAGCCATCAATTTCGCGGCCAGGAGCCAGACGGATGACAATAAAGCATTGGACTTTCTGAAAGCTGCCTTGAAAGACAAGTATCATGGATTGCGTCTTTTTACTTTGCAGAGATTAAATATTACGAATGACTCGGTTAAGAAATCTGTTGAACCTCTTTTGGTTGACATGGCAACTAATGATCCGAAATCTGTGGTAAGAGCCGGAGCCATTGAAGCCATGGGGAAATATAAAAATGTTACATACAAGCCATTATTTCTTAAATC
>Ga0209226_10000501_pt1 | contig 21035 bp, 19 predicted proteins | sample BarGraNGADG00212_2_FD_184497 | JGI IMG/M metagenome (GOLD analysis project Ga0209226, IMG submission 184497) | Arctic peat soil microbial communities from Barrow, Alaska, USA - Barrow Graham LP Ref core NGADG0011-212 (SPAdes) (version 2) | ecosystem: Environmental > Terrestrial > Soil >...
CGGCTCGTCGCATCCTGGGGGTGTAGTCGCTCCCAAGGGTTGGGCTGTTCGCCCATTAAAGCGGTACGCGAGCTGGGTTCAGAACGTCGTGAGACAGTTCGGTCCCTATCCGCCATGGGCGTTGGGAACTTGAGAGGAGTCGTCTCTAGTACGAGAGGACCGAGATGAACAGACCTCTGGTGTATCAGTCGTCGTGCCAACGGCGTTGCTGACTAGCTACGTCTGGAAGGGATAACCGCTGAAAGCATCTAAGCGGGAAGCCCACCTCGAGATGAGGTTCCCCATCCTCTAGAAGGAGTAAGGGCCGTGGGAGACCACCACGTTGATAGGCGGGACGTGTAAGCACAGCAATGTGTTCAGCGGACCCGTACTAATTGCCCGAGGTCTTGACTTGAACACTTTGTGTTGAATCGCTATGGAGTTTTGAGGGTGCGCAGCAAGCGCCCTTGACAGTTTGGCGGTCATAGCGACGGGGATACACCTCTTCCCATTCCGAACAGAGAAGTTAAGCCCGTTCGCGCCGATGGTACTTGGGGGGCAACTTCCTGGGAGAGTAGGTCGCCGCCAGTCTTTTTTGGGCCGCGCAAGCGGCCCTTTCTCTTTTCGAGGGCATTCCTCGTGTAAGCGGCGCCATCGACCGACACTCAGGCGGCTCGTAACTTCTCGCGCCAATCTGGATCGAGCCCGCGCAGGCGCTTGATTCTCTCCGGCAAAGGCGGGTGTGTCTCGAACATGCGGGCGAGTCGGTCTTCCCGGTCGAATGGGTTTATCGGATAGAGAGGTTCCGTCGCCGGATTGGCGGCAAAGGAAACGAGCTCAGCGGCGTGCTCGATGCGCAAGAGCGCGTCGACCAGTCCATGCGGCGAGCCGCAGAGAACGGCCGCGTTGAAGTCGGCGGCATACTCTCGCTTCGCCGAGAGCAGCAGGTTCTCGACGGCTGCGGCGATCGGCGCGAAGAAGAAGAGCAAACCGCGCTGAAAAAAGCCGGCGAAGCGCGTCAACTCAACGATTGTGGCAGAGACGGCTACCGAGGCGGTCTGCACCGCAACGTCGTGGTTGCGCACGTGCGCCAACTCGTGCGCTACCAATCCCTCGAACTCGGCGGAAGACGCCGCGGTGAGCAGACCAAGGCTGAAAACGACGCCGCTCGAGGTCGGCCCGCGGCCGACGGATAACGAGCGCGGGTAACCGTCGGCGATGACATACAAATGTGGTTTGACAACGCCCGCACTTGCCGCCAGCCGCTCGACCATTGAGTGAAGTTCCGGTCGCTCGGCAATGACGAGCTCTCTCGCTCCGAGCAGAGAAAGCACTATGCGATCGCAATAGGCATAGACGGTAGCTTCGGTGAGTAGTGCGGCAAAGAGGAAGAGCGCGGTCGCTCTCCAGCCGCCTACCGCGTACCCGATGGCTATTGGAGGCAGCGCGAAGACCGCGAGTAGAAGCCAGAGCTTGAGGAGATTGCGCACGGTTGACAGCCGAACGCTCAAGCTGCTCCCCTTACGGCTCGTCCCCGGAACCGATGTCTCGCAAGCTTTGCGGAGGCCAGTCGCTCTCGGGCGCGTCGCAACGCGACGAGCAGTGAAGCGACGCGATGTTCTGAAGCGGAATCAGAATGTGGCCGTTCAGCTCGACGTGGGCAACATCCTCGACTATGCAGTACGCGGTCAACACGCCTTCCTGATAATCGCCACCGAAGAGCGCGATCTCGACCCGCTCGCCCTTGTACTTGTTCGTGTAGTCGTCCACCGTAAATTCAGTCTACCCGGCGCAGTTCTCCTATTGGCCGGCGCCGAGGCGGGCCCGCGGCGTACGTCCTACGATACGTGCCATGGATCTCGGTCTCGAGGGCACTGTCTGCGTCGTCACCGGCTCGAGTTCGGGGATCGGCTTCGAAAGCGCTCGCATGCTCGCCGAGGAGGGGGCCCGAGTAGTCGTCTGCGGCCGAGACGAAAAACGAACGGAAAAGGCTCGGGAGCAGGCAGGGGCGATGCTTGGCGTGGCGCTTGACTTCTCCGATCCCGCCGCTCCAAGCGGGCTCATTCGCAAAACGGAGAAGGAGCTCGGGCGAGTGGACGTCCTCGTTAACAATGTCGGCGTTGCCTACCAGATCGCTTTCGATGAGCTGACCGAAGAGCACTGGAGCTCGATCTGGAATCTCAACGTGATGAGCTACGTGCGGACGATCCAGGCGGTGCTGCCCGGCATGCGCGCGCGTCGGCAAGGTGTGATCGTCAACGTCTCCTCGACCGCCGGCAAGCGCCCCTCCACGGGGATGCCGAACTATTCGGTCTCGAAGGCCGCAGTGCTCTCGCTCTCGCGCTTAGTGGCCGACCTCTACGCGAAGGATGGCATCCGCTGCAACGCGGTCGCGCCCGGCCCGACTGCCACCGAGGCTTGGCTCGGCGAGGGTGGTTTGGCTGATCAGTCGCGGATCGGGAAGGAGATATCGCGCGAGGAGATACTCGGCGCGGTCGGCGCCGGACGCCCGCTCGGGCGCCTGGCCGAGCCAGAGGAGATCGCGGCGGCAATCGTTTTCCTCTGCTCCGCGCGCTCGAGCTACGTGACCGGCGCCGCCTGGAGCGTGGACGGCGGCACGGTGCCGATCATCATCTAGACGGATTCAACACCCGGCGAAAACGCCGCGTCGAAGGCGTGCGCCAGCACTATCGCTGACGGGCAGCACGTCGAGGAAGAGGACACCACGGTGGGCGAGTGCTCAGGAATGTCCCTCGACAGATCACGTCGGTGGCGGCACGATTCTCGCGATGACTGACCCGACCTGAATCAAGCCGGTTCGGAGAGCGTGTGACCAAAACGGCGTCTGTACTATAAAGTCGATGCCGTGAAGTGGACGCGGATACTTGGCAGTTTCATTGGCGTCGTCCTGCTTGTCCCCGCCGTCGGCTGTGGCGGACACGCTGAAAAAAAGACCACGCTCGAGCTCGTGGCGGTTAACCCCTACCTTCACGGTCTCGGAAGCAAGGCCGTCTTCCATCTTCGTTGCAATCCGCCCGGCGGCGACATCGCCCATCCCGCGCGCGCTTGCGCGGCGCTTGAGCAGAACCCGAACGCTCTTCTGCATCCGAAGCCGGCCAATTGCTCCGTCACCGCCTTCAACTTCACGATCAGCGGTCGTTTCGAAGGCCGGCCGGTGAACGTGAAGACGACTTCCTGCTGGACGTCGCAGATGAAGTTGCTCGATCTGCTTGGGATCGTGACTCAGTTCGACACGCACCTTGTTTCTTAGGGCTGAAACCGAGCTCGCTCGCGACGACGGTGGACACGCCGGCGAAAACACCGATCTGGCCTCACCGCCTGTGGTACTCAGGTGGCAGTAACCCGACATGTGCCAGAGTGACTTCGCCGGGCCGCGGGATGCTGCCTCCGCCGCACATATGTATCGCGCCTTGGGAGAGTGGGGGGAGGACGTTGGATTAGCGAGTCGCCCGGAACTCTGATCCCGCCTGGGAAAGGGAGTTTTGGGGGACGCGACGGCGTTCTCGGACAGTCCGACGGTCCCAACTAGCATCCCACCAACAGGCACACGACTCCTGGAGGGTTGAGATGGAGCGAAGGCGACTTGGCAAGCAGGGGCTAGAGGTATCAGTGCTAGGGCTCGGCTGTATGGGCATGTCGGAGTTCTACGGCTCGGCCAGCGAAAGTGAGGCCATCGCCACGATTCATCGTGCGCTTGACCTCGGAATCACTCTCCTCGACACCGCCGACATGTACGGGCCTTTCATCAACGAGCGGCTCGTCGGTAAGGCGATTGCCGGGCGCCGCAATGAGGTAGAGCTGGCGACGAAGTTCGGCAACGAGCGTCGCGCGGACGGAAGCTGGGTCGGTATCAACGGGCGCCCGGAGTACGTGCGCGCCGCCTGCGCCGCCTCGCTTGAGCGTCTAGATGTCGACGTGATCGACCTCTATTACCAGCACCGCGTCGACACGAACGTTCCGATCGAGGAGACTATCGGAGCGATGGCCGAGCTCGTCGCGGCCGGGAAAGTGCGCTATCTCGGGCTATCAGAGGCGACGCCGGCGACGATTCGCCGCGCCCACGCCGTGCATCCGATCACCGCACTGCAGACCGAGTACTCGCTTTGGACGCGTGATGTCGAGGAGGAGATCCTCCCGACGGTACGTGAGCTCGGGATCGGCTTCGTCGCCTACAGCCCGCTCGGACGCGGCTTCCTCTCGGCTCAGATCAGGCGCCGTGAAGATCTCAAAGAGGGCGACTTCCGCGCAAGAAACCCGCGCTTCGAGGAGGGAAACATCGAGCGCAATTTGGAGTCGATCGACCGCGTTGCGGAGATCGCGCGCGAGAAGAACGTGACCCCGGCGCAGCTAGCGCTCGCTTGGTTGCTCGCGCAGGGAGACGACATCGTCCCGATTCCGGGCACAACTCGTACTTCTCACCTCGAGCAGAATCTGGCCGCGCTCGAGATCGAGCTGAAGAGCGAAGACCTGGCCCGGATAGATGAAGCGTTTCCGCGAGGCGCCACAGCCGGCGAACGCTACGCGAACATGTCGACGGTGAATCGCTAACTCACGGCCGGCCGCTCGGCCGACTACTCTGGCTCCTGCGATGCCCGAGCCTACCGGGAAGGTTGTTGACTCCTTCGAAACCCGTGTCAGGGAGCTTGAGGAGCGCTCGCTATCGGCGCTGGCGGTACGCTCGTACGAAACGAAGGGGCGTGCGCAACCCGAGCAGCCGTGCCGTCTGAGGACGCCCTTCCAGCGAGACCGCGATCGCATCTTCCACTCCAAGGCCTTCCGCCGCCTGGCCCACAAGACGCAGGTCTTCATCGATCCCGAGGGCGACCACTTCCGCACCAGGCTCACGCACACGCTCGAGACGACCGGGATCTCCCGCGGCGCGGCGCGGGCGCTGCGCCTGAACGAGGATCTGACCGAGGCGATCGGGCTGGGTCACGATCTCGGTCACACGCCCTTCGGCCACGCGGGCGAGAACGCACTCAGCGCGATCCTCGACGAGAAGGTCGGCCGCTCCTTCCACCACAACGAGCACTCGCTCAGGGTTGTGGATGTGCTCGAGCGCGACGGGCGCGGGCTGAATCTGACCGCCGAGGTGCGCGACGGCATTCTCAACCACACCGGTGAGAACGAGCCCGCGACGCTGGAGGGAAGGATCGTACGCCTGGTCGACCGGGTCGCCTACATCAACCACGACATCGACGATGCGATCCGCGCGGGGGCGGTGAAGAAGAGCGATCTTCCGCGTAAGGCGATCGCCATCCTCGGTGACTCGGGCTCGCGGCGGATCGACACGCTCGTGCACGACATCGTCGAGAGCTCGACTGGTAGCGACGACATCCGTCAGAGCGAGCAGGTCGCCGAGGCGATGCTGTCGCTGCGCGAGTTCATGTTCGAACGCGTCTATCTGTCGGAGCACACCCGCGCTCAAAATGAGCGCGCCGTGCTGGTTGTGCGCTCTCTCTTCGTGTACCTACTCGAGCATCCCGAGGCGATTACCGAGAAGGAGGGGAGAGAAGGCGACGCGGTCGAGAACGCCACCGACTACCTTGCCGGGATGACCGATCGCTTCGCGCTAACCCTCTTCGACCGCATCTCCTGATGGCCAGGATCGCGGATACAACCGTCAACGAGGTCAAGGCTGCGGCCGACATGGTCGAGTTGGTCTCGGCCCGCACCGCTCTACGCAAGGTCGGTGGCCGCTACACGGGGCGCTGCCCCTTCCACGAAGAGCGCACGCCCAGCTTCTCGGTCAACGCCGTTGACAAGCTCTACTACTGCTTCGGTTGTGGTGCCCGCGGCGACGTGATCACCTTCGTGCGCGAGACCGAGCAGCTCGATTTCAACGAGGCGGTGGAGTGGCTGGCCGACCGCTTCAACGTCAAGATCGAGCACGAGGAGTCCTCGCCCGCGGCCGAGCGGGAGCGTGAAAGGCGCAGCCGCCTGCTCGAGCTGCTCGAGCTGGCGACCACTTACTACGAGCGCTACCTCTGGGAGACGAAGGCCGGCGCCTCGGTGCGCGAGTACCTGGCCTCGCGCAAGCTCGGCGTCGAGGTCTGCAAGGAGTTCCGTCTCGGTCTTTCGCCGGGCGGTTCGGGGCTCGTCCCCAAGGCCAGACAGAAGGGCTTTACGACCGAGGAGATAGCCGCCGCCGGCCTTGCCAACCGGCGCGGCAAGGACTACTTCACCTTTCGCCTGATGTTCCCGCTGGCTGACGCGCGCGGGCGAGTGCTTGGCTACAGCGCGCGCAAACTGCGCGACGACGACCCGCTCAGGGGCAAGTACGTCAACTCGCCCGAGGGCGCCCTCTTCCACAAGTCGAACATCCTCTACGGCCTGCACCTGGCCCGGCGCGCGATCGCCAAGCAGGAGCGGGCGGTCGTTGTGGAGGGAAACACCGACGTGATCGCCGTGCGTCAGAGCGGGCTTGAGCCGGTCGTCGCCTCGATGGGTACCGCCCTCACCGAGCGCCAGCTCAAGGAGCTCGGGCGGCTCTGCCGCCGCCTTTACCTCTGCTTCGACGCCGACGCGGCGGGGCAGGAAGCAACGCTGCGCGGAATGGAGCTGGCAACCGCCCAGGGCTTCGACGTGCGCGTGGTCACCCTCCCGCCGGGGCTCGATCCTGCCGACGCCGCCGATGGGTTCGAGCAACGGTTGGATGAAGCAGAGAGCTATCTCGCCTATCGCGTTCGGATCGAGATCGAGCGGGCGCCCGATCGCCAGGAAGCGTTCGTGCGCGTGCGCGAGCTGCTCGCCCGCTTCGAGGATTCGCCCGAGCGACAGCGGGCACTTCGTTTCCTCTCCGACAAGCTCGACCTGCCGAAAGAGGTGCAATCGGGCCTGGCGCCGCGAGTGGCTGGAAGAGGAAGCGGCAAGACAGCCGGTAGCGGCATCTCTCCCCACCTGCTCGAAGCCGGCGCCCGCCGCGAGCGAGACGCTCTGGCGGGTGTAGTGGCACACCCCGATCTCAAGGGACTGTTACGCGAGCTGACGCCCGAGCACTTCGACGACGAGCTGCATCGACGCGTGCGCGAGTACCTGATCGAAACGCCTCAAACGGCCGACGATGACGTGGTCGGGCTAGTAGCCGAGCTCGACGCGCGCGCGAGCGCAGCGGCGATCGACAAACAGACGGCCGAGCAACTACTACTACGTCTGCGCGAGCGCGGGCTTCAGCGCGAGCTTGCCAGCGCGGACGGCGCTCATCTGCCCGAGCTTCAGCGCCAGCTTGCGCGAGTCAGAGCCGCGATTCACGATTTCGCCTAGTGATCGCGAGGCGCACTAGCTCCTCTGGCTAGAATCCCGGAGGTTGACTACCTTCCCCGGTAGCTCAATTGGTAGAGCATTCGGCTGTTAACCGAAGGGTTGTAGGTTCGAGTCCTACCCGGGGAGTAGTAAGGCGGGAAATCTGGCGATTTCCCGCCTGTTTCTATTAAGAAAGCCAAGTCGCGTCTTTGGCGCGTGCTCGGCTTCTGCTCCTAGTGGGCGTGGCGGGCTACCGCTGGCGTAAGCGGTGTCCTTGCGAAAAGAGAGAAGCGGGACCGGTTTTAGGTCAGTGAGGCGAGCAGGTGCAGACCGGCTGGCCGCTGTAGCGCTGCTCGAACGGCCGGCCGCAGCGCGCGCATGAAGGCGGGACTACTCTCGCCCGGACCAGGATCGCCTGCATACAGACGGCCCAGAAGACGAGGTACGGAAGGAATGGCAACCAGTTGGTCATGTTCTACCCATCGGATGCTTCTGCCTCCAGATTAGTCTCCCAACGTGAAAAGGGCGTAAGAAACTCGCCGCATATCGAGTTGTTTTTGGAGTACGCGCCGGCGGTACAATCAAAGTTGTGACCTGGCTTGTAATCGGGCTCTTCGGCGCAGCCCTGGTTGTTTTCGTGGCTGCAGAGTGGCCGCGCTTATTCGAACGCCTCTCAGGAGTTCCGCTGGTCGCTCGATACTCGGCCAGAAAGCGGCGCCGCAGGCGCGAACGAGCGCACTTGGTGCTCGTCGAAGATGACGAATCGGATGAGCTCGACGGGGAACGAGAGGCCTTTGCCGAGAGCGTGGCCAGGGATCTCGAGCGCTTGCCGACGATCGACGATCGCGACTGAGCTCTGCCTGGCCCAAGAACTCGAATCAATAAGAAGCACTCCGCCGCGTGGCCGCGCTCAGCGGCGCGCGTGCTCCCACCTCGGTCGCACCCGTATCTCCGCCGATACGGGCGCTCCCTGCGTCCTCGCATCGCATCCACTGATCGCGCCCAGTCGGCGGGTGTTCATTTTGCTCCGAGCTCGAAGCCCTATTTCGCGATCGAGATCGAGACGTTCAGCTCGGCGGTGTTGGGGAGGTAGCGGCTGGCGTTCTCGTTGTTCTTGGACTCCTGATAATCGGAAGCGCGTACGACCAGTGCGTGTGTTCCGCTTGCGAGCGATTTGGCATTGATCACCGCCCTACCCGTGCTGGGGTCGTACGTGACGAGAAGGCGGCGCTTTCCACAGCTCGCCGAGATTGAGCTGGGGTCGACACCCGAGCCCCTATCGCTGATCTGAACTGTCAGTAGGCCGGCCCGGCGCGAGAGCACGCGGATACGCGGCGGCTTGACATCATCGAGCCAGAAACGAAAGCGGTACCGTCCGGAAACGGCGGCCGAGGCCGTATCGAAGACGGCGTAGTAGACGCCAGCGGCCGGACGCAACACGCCTGCAACCGGTTCGGGCGTGTCGAAGCTGTCGAGATACGGATTGGCGTTGATAGGCAAGGCCGTTATCCCGGCGAGCTTGCTCTCGTTGCTGCCGCGAACGATCCGAGGCGATACCGAGACGCCTGGGTCATGCGCGATAACGACGACACCGAAGTTCTGGCGCGCGCGCGGCAGCGAGAGACGGAAGACCTGCTCCGGCCCTTTGAGGAGCCGCCGTACGCCGGGAGCGCGCTCCGGATACAGGTAGCTGCTGACGAGCGCCGTTTCGCCTTTTGTGTCACCTAGATAGACACCGCTGCGGCTGAGCTTCGTCTTCTTCTTCTTCTCACCGAGGTGCGAGGCGAAGAGATGTGACCAGAAGGGAATCCGTCGCTTCTGGCCGGCACAGGTGAGCTCTATCCAGCCATCGAGATCGCCCTGCGCGGCCTTGCTCCCCGCGCGCACGGTGATCGCCAAGCTACCGGGAACGGTCACCGAAGCCGGCGCCAGCAGCGAGCTGCCTGAGACTGAATCGGAGCGCTGAATTCGAACCGAGCACGATCCGACTGCCGCGCCGGCGTCGGAGATCTCGACGGCACGTGTCACGCTGCGCCCGCGCTTGACGAAACCAAAACTGAACGACGAGGGAGAGGCGAAGACAAGTGGATCGCTCGACGCCGCGATGGCGATTCGACCGCTTCCCTGGAGCAGCGGCGTAAGCTCGCGTCCACTTGTCTTCCTCACCGGCGTGGCGGTGAGAACGAGCGCCGACTTTATTTGCGAAACCGTCCAGCTGGGGTGGAGCTGGCGGAGGAGCGCCGCGGCACCGGCCACGTGCGGCGTGGCCGCGCTGGTGCCGCTGGCGCTTTCCCAGGTGCCCTCGCTTTTAGCAGTCGACGAGTAAACGCCCAAGCCCGGCGCTGTTACGTTCGGCTTGAGCAGAAGGCCATACGGCGTCGGGCCGGCCGAGGAGAAAGACGCCAGCCCGACTTTCTCAGAAGCTGTACTCGCGCTAGAGGAAGCACCGACCGTGATGGCGCTCGCCGCGCTACCCGGTGATCCGACCGAGCCCTTGCCGTTCTCGCCGTATTCGTTTCCCGCCGCCGCTACGACGACAACGCCCGCGGAGCTCGCGGCGTCGACCGCCCTAGCGACGACGTCGTTGCGGGGAGAGATCTCAGGCTCGCCGATGGAGAGGTTGATCACGTTCATTCCGTCGGCGACGGCGGCCTCGATGGCGGCAACGATCTCAGGCGAGTTGCCGTTCAGCCCAAACGCCTCGGTCGGGATGGTCAGGGCCTTGTAGTTGCCGAGATAGGCACGCGGCGCGACGCCCGACAGGCTTCGTATCACGTCATCGATCTTGGCGACCGTATTGACGTTCCCAGCTGCAATGCCCGCGACATAGGTGCCATGGGAGGTGTTCTCGGGATCGACAGGAAGCGAGGCGTTGGCGTAATCGAGCCCGGACGCGGCGAAGGCGCGGGCGACGATGACCTTTGCCGTCGTATAGGCGCTATTTCCCTTCGGATATCCGCTCGGGTAGGTGTACCCACTCGGGTCGAAGTAAGGATGAGTTTGGTCGACGCCGTCATCGACGATGCCGATCTTGATTCCCTGGCCCGCGTTCGACAGGTCGGAGCGCCAGAGATCCGGGGCGCCTATCGCCGAGAGGTTGTCGGTCACGCTGGTCGCCAAGGCCTGGTAGCGATAGGAGGGGTAGACGCGCGCGACGCCGGGCAACTCGCCGAGCAGTGAGACCTCGTCGCTGGGAAGCGTGACCGCAAGGCCGTTGGCGACGATGCGGTAGTGGCGGCGCACGCTCGCGCCCGCGATGCTCGTCTCGATTCGGCGCGAGAGAGACCTCTGGCTCAAAGCAAGATCAGCGAGGTAGCGACGACTGAAGCCGGCGCGAAGATCCAAACGCTTGGTCCCTGCGGAGGCGGCGAGCCGGTCGCTGCGATAAGCGCTCGCCAGCGAAGGAGCTGACAAGGTCACTACAACCTCCGTTTGGGACACGGGGGTTCGAATCGTCGCCGAACTACCCGCAGTGGAGAGTGCGAGCAAACAGAGCAAAGCTACAAGCGAGGGCTTCAAGCTTTCAAATCCTACGTACGCAGCTGGATATTGGAGCCGTAAACGGATCGCGTCGCTTTGCGGCCCCACCTAAATCCGAGGAATTGACCACCGGCGCTATCGTCGAAAGCATCCAATTATCGGTGCGGCGGCTAGAATATCTGCCCGCGCGGATGTGGCGGAATTGGTAGACGCGCACGGTTCAGGTCCGTGTGGGCGAAAGCTCGTGGAGGTTCAAGTCCTCTCATCCGCACTACCAGCGCGCCGGAGCCGCTGGATCGTTTCCCAGCAACCGGCGGCGTGCCGAAAACTGTTCTGACTGAACGCTCCTCGTTATCTAAGACTCTGCAAAGCGGTCAGTAGCTCCTTGTGGCGGCGCTCTTCGTCGCTCAGCTCTTCCTCAGCGCCCGACTTCTTGAGGCGCCTCTGAATTGCTCCGACCGGCTTGATAATGAAGAAGAAGACAGCCGCTGCGATGGAGATAAACGTGATCAGAGCGGTGATGAACGAACCGTAATGGAAGATCGATTTATGAATTGTGAAGGTGAGGTCGCTGAAGTCTGGCTTCCCGACGACCGCGGCGACAATCGGCATGACCAGGTCGGCGACCAGGGCGTTCACGAGCGCGACAATCGCGAGGCCTATAACCAGGGCTACGGCGAGCTCGATGAGATTACCTTTGAGTAGGAAGTCCTTGAACTCCTTGAGCATGGTTTCCCCTCCAGTAGAAAACGGCGACACTACTGCGCGGGATACTGACTGCTCACGGGTGATGCTTCAAGAAACTCACCTGACGGCGCTTCTCTATTCCGGCAACTCGGCCAGCACCCAGTCAGCGTGCTTGGCCGGATCGACCTTGGGCCAGACCTTGGCCACCTTGCCCTCGGCGTCGATCAAGAAGGTCGCCCGGACGATGCCTAGGAAGCTCTTGCCGGCGAACCGCTTGGGCTTCCAGACGCCGTAGCTCTCAGCGACCGCGTGCTCTGTGTCGGCGAGGAGCGTGAACGGCAGTTGGTGCTTGGCCTTGAAGCGCTCGTGCGAAGAGACGCTGTCGGCGCTGACGCCCAGAACAACCGCGCCGCGGCGCTTGAAATCGCTCCAGGCGTCGCGAATGCCGCAGGCTTCCTTGGTGCAACCGGGCGTGTTGTCCTTGGGATAGAAGTAAAGGACAACCGGCTTACCCCTGTAGTCGGATAGTCGCACGCTTTTACCACTGTCGGTTTGGAGCTCGAAGTCGGGTGCCATCTCACCTTCGGAAATCATCTCGCGCAGCCTCCTTGTGCCAGGTAGCGTGTTCGTTATGAGGCTCCTACCCACACTGGACGCGAAGAGAAACCGCGCTCAATCGCCAAGTCCCGGAACGGAGGAGGGGCAGCTGTGAGATCGAGCGGTAACGAGCACCGTACTCTTCGCGCCTTCGCGATCATCCTGGCGATCGCCTGCGTAGTCGTGGTCTTCCGGCTTTATACGACTCTCGCGGTCGTCGGCATCGTGCTTCAGATTGCCTTCTTACTCGCCATTGCCTTCTTCCTCTTCCGACTCTGGCGCGAACGAAGGGGGGAGATCTCGCTCTGGCCGGCGCGCGCTCGATGGGCGTTCTACGGTGCCGTGCTGATCGCTCTGGCGAATTTCGGTCTTTACCTAGGGGCAAGTCTTTTCGCGGCTCACGGCCTGAAGATCAACGGTTTGACGGGCGTCGCCTGGTTGCTCGTCTTTCCGCTTTGCGGTCTCGCGATCTGGCGCACCTGGCGCGATCAGCACACGTACTACTAAACCCCGACTACGCTGCCAGAGAGCATGACCAAACGGCTCAGTGAGCAGTTGCGCTCCGTTCCGACCGCACCGGGCGTCTATCTCTTCCACGGCGCGGATGGAGGCATCCTCTACGTGGGCAAGGCCAAATCGCTGCGCTCGCGGGTGAGTAGTTACTTCCGCCGCGGCGGCGACGGGCGCGCGGGTATTCCGCAACTGGTTGAGCGGGTGGCGGAGATCGAGACGATCGTGACTCGCAACGAGGTCGAAGCGCTGCACCTCGAGCAGAACCTGGTCAAGCGCCATCGCCCGCCGTTCAACATCCGCCTGCGCGACGACAAGTCCTTTCCCTACGTCGCCGTGACGGTCGAGGACGAGTACCCGCGCGTCATGTTCACCCGGGAGCGGCACCGCCGCGGCGTCCTCTACTTCGGCCCCTACGTGAATGCCAAGAAGGTGCGCAGCACGCTCGACGTGCTGAACCGGGTCTTCCGCTTCCGTCCCTGCGAGGGACCGAAGCCGGGGCGACGCTCTGGCATTCCCTGCCTCGATTACCACATCGACCGCTGTTACGCGCCCTGCGTCGGGCTGATCTCGCCTGTCGACTACCGGGCCTTGACGGACGCCGTGATCGAGTTCCTCTCCGGTCATACCGAGCCGATCCAAGCGAGCCTCGAGCGCTCGATGCAGGAGGCGGCCGACGAGCAGCGCTTCGAGGAAGCGGCCAGGTATCGCAACAGGCTGGTGGCAGTGCAGCACCTGCTCGAGCGCCAGGCAGCCGACCTTCCCGGCGAGGGGAGCGTGGATGTGCTGGGCCTCGCGCTCGAGGGTGAGCGCGCCGCAGTTCAGGTCTTCCCGCTTCGCGGCGGGCGCATGGTCGACGCTTTCGCCTTTCACCTGGAGGGCGTTGCCGGGCAGGACGAGGCGGCGCTCGTGGAGGCTTTCTGCCTCGAGTACTACGGATCGACGCCGGTGATCCCACCGCTGATCGTGGTTCCGCCGCAGCCCGGCAACCTGCAGCCCCTGGCCGATTTCCTGAGCGAGCTGCGCGGCGCACGGGTCGAGTTGCGCGTGCCGGCGCGGGGCGAGAAGCGGCGCCTACAGGAGCTTGCGAGCGAGAACGCCAGGCTGGCCCTGGCATCCGAGGCCCGCGCCCGCGAGACGGGGCGCCTGCGGCGAATCGAGGCGCTCGAGGAGTTACGTGAGGTTCTAAACCTGGAGAGCCTGCCGATCAGGATCGAGTGCTTCGACGTCTCCAACCTGCAGGAAGCCTCACCGGTCGCCTCGATGGTCGTCTTCCGCGACGGGACGCCGCTCAAAGCTCACTACCGCAAGTTCTCGCTGCGCACACTGGCCGGCCAGAGCGACGTTGCCGGCATGAAGGAGGCGCTCGGCCGGCGCTTCGCACGCCTCGACTCAACCGGCGAAGGTTCCTTCGACGAGAGCTTCGCGGCGCTACCGAACCTAGTCGTCGTGGACGGCGGCAAGCCTCAGTTGGGCGCGGCACTCGAGGCGCTCGGCGACGCGTCCGAGACCGAGCGCATCGCCGTGGTCTCGCTGGCCAAGCGTGAGGAGGAGGTTTTCGTACCCGGTCGTTCGAAACCGGTGCGCCTGGATCGCCATTCGCCCGGCCTGCAGCTTCTTCAGCGCCTACGCGACGAAGCCCACCGTTTCGCCATCGGCTACCACCGCCAGCGCCGCTCGAGTGAGTCCTTCGCCTCGCTCTTCGACGAACTGCGTGGAGTGGGCCCGGCACGGCGTCGCGCAATCCTTACGCACTTCGGCTCACCCGAGCGCTTCCTCGCAGCGAGCGGCGAAGAGCTGGCCGCAGTTCCCGGACTGCCCGAAAAGACCGCGCGGCAGATCTACGCGCAGTTGCACAAAACAGGCGGCGCCTGAGCCGCGCCTATCTCCTCAAGGCGAGCGCGAGCGGCCGCTTTCCGGACGCGGGCGGGAGTCGTTTCGCTCCGCGTCGACGTAGCGCCGGAAGCGGAAGGTGCGGAAGAAAATGAAGATCGCGGCGAAGCCGAGCACGATGTTGATGGCACTAGTAACCAGTCTCGTGCCGACGCTGTAGGCCACGATCATCGTGCCCGGGGCGACTCCGTGAAGAACGGTCACCAGCAGCGCTTGCTCGGTGCCGATGCCCGAGGGGCTGATCGGCAGAAGGGTGGAGAGGTTCGAGGTGGCCTGCGCGAGGAGGGAGTTGTGCACCGTCGCGGGCATCCTGAAGGCCTGCAGGGCGAAGTAGACGATCGCTATTCGCAGCACCCAGTCGGACAGCTGCCAGGGGAAGATGCGACGCAGGTAGAAGCGCCAGTCGAGCAGCCCGTTGATGCCCTGGCGCACCCGCTGCTTGAACTCGCTGATCGCCACCCAGGCCCAGAGGAGTAGCGCTGTCAAGACCAGGACGATCGTGCAGACGATGATGATCGCCTCCTTCGGGTGGCCGAAGAACCAGCTGAAATCGAAGGCCGGGCGATGGGGGAGAAGGGAGCGGCCGGGCAGCACTCCCTGCTGGAGGAGGAAGAGGAAGAAGACCAGCGCCATCAACATGTCGAAGGGGGCGCGGACGAGCAGCGTCGAGGTGATCGTCGTGTAGGTGCTGTCCGGGACGCGCCGCTTGACCATCACGATGCGAACCGCGTCGCCGCCGTGCGCCGGCACGACCGTGCCGACGGCCACCCCTGCGCTGAAGGCGCCGAAGACCGTCGGGAAGTGGACGCGCTTGCCCGGGTAGGCGGCAACCACCGAGTTCTGCCAGGCCTTTGCGGCGCAGCCGATCTTGACCACCTGCAGGCCCGCGACCACGCTCAGGAAGCGCCAGTCGACATCCGTCAGGTGGTCGAAGAAGACTCGAATGCCGCGAACGACTGCGTGGAGCGAGAAGGCGAGCGGTATGAGCACAGTTCGCTACCGCCTCGCGTGTTTGTTTACCCGAGTCATCGCCGGCAAGAGCTAATCGTCGGCGTCCATGAACGGGTAGCGGTAGTCAGTCGGCGAGACGAACGTCTCCTTGACGGCGCGCGGGCTCAGCCAGCGGATCAGGTTCCACATCGAGCCGGCCTTGTCGTTGGTGCCCGAGGCGCGAGCTCCGCCGAAAGGTTGTTGTCCCACGATCGCCCCGGTCGGTTTGTCGTTGATGTAGAAGTTGCCCGCCGCATGGCGCAGAGCCTGCTCGGCTTCGGCGGCGGCCGCGCGATCGGTGGCGAAGACCGCTCCGGTGAGCGCGTAGGGGGAAGTACTGTCGACCAGCTCCAGCGTCTCGGTCCAACGCCGTTCGTCGTAGGGGTAGACGGTCAGAATCGGCCCGAATAGCTCCTCGCGGATATGCCTGCAGTGGGGATCGCTTGTCTCGAGAACCGTCGGCTCGATGAACCAGCCAACGCTCTCCTCGTAGTCGCCACCGGCCACGATCTCCATCTTGGGGGCAGCTTTCGCCTCGTCGATAGCGCTCGAGAGCGAGTCAAAGGCGGCTTTGTCGATCACGGCACCCATGTAATTGCCGAAGTCAGTGACGTCGCCCATCTTGATCTTCGGCACTTCGGCGGCAAAACGCTCACGCAGGGCCGGCCAAAGGTTCGAGGGAACGTAGAGGCGCGAGGAGGCCGAGCACTTCTGGCCCTGATACTCGAACGAGCCACGCACTGCCTGGGCAAAGACGGCGTCGGGATCGGCAGAGGGATGGGCAATGATGAAATCCTTGCCGCCCGTCTCGCCGACGATGCGCGGATAGTTCTTGTAGCTCTCTACCTGGCCGCCGATCGTTCGCCACATGGCCTGGAATACCGCGGTGGAGCCGGTGAAGTGCACTCCGGCCAGATCGGGGCTGGTGAGCGCCGTCTTGGAGACCGAGGCGCCGTCGGCGAAGACGAGGTTGATCACGCCGTCGGGAAGTCCGGCTTCCTTCAGCAGCAGCATGATCTGGTAGGCGGAGAGCGCGGCACTCGAAGCGGGCTTCCAAACCACGGTGTTTCCCGCCAGCGCCGGACTGGTTGGGAGGTTGCCGGCAATCGAGGTGAAGTTGAAAGGCGTGACGGCGAGCACGAAGCCCTCCAGCGGCCGGTACTCCATGCGATTCCAGACTCCCGCCGCCGACTTGGGCTGGTCGTCGTAGATGCGCTCCAGGAAATGGACGTTGAAGCGCCAGAAATCAGCCAGCTCGCAAGCCGAGTCGATCTCGGCCTGGTGGACGGTCTTCGACTGATTGAGCATCGTGGCCGCATTCAGGCGCTGGCGCCAGGGGCCCGCGAGGAGCTCGGCGGCGCGCAGGAAGATAGCGGCTCGTTCCGTGAACGAGGTGCGCGACCAGGCCGGCCAGGCCGCCGCCGCCGCCGCAATCGCCTTCTCCACCTCGGCGCTGCTACCGCGCTGGACGTTCGCCAGCACGTGGGCGTGCCGGTGTGGCATCACAGCCTGGTACGGGCTGGAGCCCTGGACTGCCTCCCCGCCGATGATGCAGGGAATGTCGATTACCTGGGCTGAGATCTCCTCGAGGCGGGCACGAAGCTCACTACGCTCGGATGTTCCGGGCGCGTAGGTGAGGTTGGGCTCGTTGATCGGCGAGGGAACGTGAAAGCTGGCGTGATTGGACATGACTCGGGATTCTAAGGCCCATGGGTCAGGGAAGGGAATGTGGACATCAGTTGCGATAGATGCCGGGCCGCGCGAGGCCGGGTCGGGTCCCAAGGATCTCAGAAGAGGGAGCGGTAACAGGCGTCTAGCATGTGCGCCGCAGGAGCTTCGCTGAGCCACGTGCGTTTATGGCCCAGAGCGTGCAAGGGCCTGCAGTTACGAGTAGCGTGGGCAACTTCGGTGACCACGCGAATCCATAAACGCGCCCAATCGCCGTGCCGGTCACGGATTTCGCTCGATGAGTTCCAACAGTGACGACAATGAGGCGCTCGCTCTGGTCGAGAACGGCGACCCTGCGCGAGTCCGCTGACCATGCCGGACGGAATGACAGGTTGTTGACGACGACGCCCTGAAGTAAAAGCACGTTTGACCGGCCGCCGGCCGAGACCATTCGGAGATTGGAACCGTCGATGTAAACGAGCCGCCGCCCGTCGGGCGACCAGCTCGGACTGGAGCCGTTGCGTGTTAGTTGCCTCAGCGGTCCACCCGCCGTGGACGAGACCAAGATCCCCGCAGGTCGGTCATACTCGCCGACGGCCTTGTCCCAGAGAGCGCGGGAGAATGCGACAAGGCGACCGTCCGGCGAGAGCGTCGGCGAGTCGTCTGCCACTTTCCCCCCGCGGACGCTGGTCGTCGAGCGGCCCGCAAGCGATCTGACGCTGATCGGTCCGCCACACATCGGGCAGCCGGGTGAACCCACCGCGACGATCGTACCGGCCCGGTCGATCGCGAAGGACATATCGTTGACGCGGCCGAGGAGGACGGGACGCAGGGTTCTCAGCGACAGGCGAAAGAGTTGGAAGTTCGCGTCGTACAAGAGCTGATTGCCGGGCAGCCACGCAAGCTGGGCGAGAGCGTCTATCGGTCGCGTGACGGGGTGGGAGTTCGACCCATCCGACGACGCAAGCCATATCTTCGCGCGTGGCGACTGTAATCGGCTCTCCGCCCACGCTATCTGCGCGCCGTCTGGCGACCACGTCGGCATGCTCATTGATCTGGCTGGGACCTGCGCTTTTCTTCCGCCGCAACCGCCAACCGCCACCGCGCCTACCAGAAGAAGGACTAAGAATACGAGTCGCAACTTTCGCACGGGCTTATCGTATGTCACCGTCGAACGTCCTCTCGCCCCTCCGGGGCCGTACGCTTCCTTCGGTGCCGCTATCCGATGAACTGCACGAGGAGCTAGCCCACGTCGGCCTCCGGCGCGACTGCGATCGCCTGGCCGAGCTCTCGGCTCTCTTCCATAGCGCCGGTAGAGCGCACCTCGAGGGCAAGGGGAAGATCTCCGTCCATCTCGATCTGGCAAAAGGGGCGGTGGCCCGGCGAGCCTTCTCCTCACTGCGCGCCTTCGGTGTCTCCTCGGAGATACGCACTTACCATCAGCGCGCCTTCAACCGCGCCAACCGCTACCAACTTCACGTTTCGGGCTCGCCGCGGGCGCTTCAGTTTCTTAATGAGGCGGGCGTCTTGGACGCTAGCCTGGCGCCGATCGAGGTGCCTCCCGCGCGGGTGACAGCCCGTGCCTGCTGTCGCGGCGCCTATCTGCGTGGCGCTCTGCTGGGCTCGGGCTCGCTCAGCGCACCACCCTCGCTGCATCTCGAGATTCGAACGACCAGCCTCGATGGGGCGAGCTTCCTGGCTGAGATCGCAGCCCGAGAGGGAGTCGAGCTACAGGTCGTCGAGCGCGACCGGCATTCCGTCGCCTATGCCAAGGGTACTGACGCGGTTGCCGGCTTGCTGGCGCTGACAGGCGCATCCGAGATCGCGCTCTCCCTGGCCGAGCACTCGGTCATCGGCGAGGCGCGGGCGGGCGCCAACAGGCTCGCCAACGCCGATCAGGCCAATATCACCCGGGCCAGCCAAGCGGCCCAGGCTCAGCTTCGCGCTATTCGCCGGCTCGAGCGCCTGGGAATACTGGAGCGCCTCTCGCCGGCGTTACGCGAAGCGGCCCGCTTGCGCTTACATGGCCCACAGCGCTCGGTTGCGGAACTGGCCGAACGGGCACATATACCGAAGCCGACGCTACACGGCCGTCTGCGCCGTTTGCAGGAGTTGGCCCAGAAGCCCGGCCGAATCGGTTGAGCGCTTTAAGACGCGCTCGGAACGGCTCTGATCAACAGATATCAGTTGCCCGTCGCTACACTCGACAGCGAGCTTAGAGACAGAAAAAAGACGAAAGGGAACTCGAATGGCGATTCGCGTTGGCATTAACGGTTTTGGACGTATCGGGCGCAGCTTCTTCCGCGGTCAAGCGGAGATGGGCGCTGACATCGAAGTCGTCGCCGTGAACGATCTCGGCGACCTCAAGACAATGGCGCATTTGCTGAAGTACGACTCGGTTCAGGGAAGGTTCCCGGGCGAGGTCAAGGTCGAGGGCGATCACATCGTCGCCGGCGGCGAGTACTTCCCCGTCTTCGCCGAGAAAAACCCGGCCGACCTGCCCTGGAAGAAGCTGGGCGTTGACGTGGTGCTCGAGTCGACGGGCGTTTTCCGTAGCCGCGAGCAGGTTCAGGCGCACTTCGACGCCGGAGCGAAGAAGGTTGTCATCTCGGCTCCCGCTACCGATCCCGACATCACGATCGTGCTCGGCGTCAACGACGAGCTTTACGACGCCGAGAAGCACAACATCATCTCCAACGCTTCCTGCACGACTAACTGCATCGCGCCGATGGCCAAGGTGCTGCACGAGAACTTCGGCATCGAGCAGGGCTTCATGACCACGATCCATGCCTACACCAACGATCAGTGCATCCTCGACTTCCCGCACAAGGACTTGCGCCGTGCCCGCTCGGCCGCAATCAACCAGATTCCGACCTCGACGGGTGCTGCCCGCGCGATCGGCCTGGTGCTGCCCGAGCTCAAGGGCAAGGTCGACGGTATCTCGATGCGCGTTCCGGTCCCGACCGGCTCGATCACCGACTTCGTCGTGCGGATGACGAAGGAAGCGACCGTCGAGGAGATCAACGCCGCCTTCAAGAAGGCTGCCGCTGAGGGCTCGCTCAAGGGCTATCTCGAGTACAACGAGGATCCGATCGTCTCCACCGACATCATCAACTCGCCCTACTCCTGCATCTTCGACAGCCCGCTGACCATGGCCAGCGGCAAGATGGCCAAGGTCTTCGGTTGGTACGACAACGAGTGGGGCTACAGCTGCCGCCTCGTTGACCTGATCGGCAAGCTGCTCTAGTCCGGGAGGTCGAAAATCGTGCATAAACCACGTTCCGTCCGCGACGCGGACGTCGCCGGCAAGCGCGTTCTCGTTCGCGTCGATTTCAACGTTCCGCTCGAGGAGGGCAAGGTCGCCGACGACACGCGCATCCGCGCGGCGCTGCCGACAATCAAGCTGCTGCTCGAAAAGGGCGCCTCGAACGTCATCTGCTGCTCGCACCTCGGGCGGCCGAAGGGCATCGCCGATCCCAAGTTCTCGCTCAAGCCCGTGGCAGCTCGGCTCGCTGAGTTACTCGGGCGCGAGGTGGCCTTCGGCGATCCGAGCGCCCAGGTCTGCGTGCTCGAGAACACCCGCTACGTCGCGGGCGAAACGAAGAACAACCTCGAATACGCCAAGCAGCTGGCGGCGCTCGCCGACGTCTACGTCAACGACGCCTTCGGCTCGGCTCACCGGGCGCACTCCTCTACAGAAGCGGTTGCCCACCTGCTGCCGGCCTATGCGGGCCTGCTGCTCGAGAAGGAGCTGGACGAGCTGGGCAAGCTGCTCGGCGAGGTCGAGCGGCCCTTCGTGGTGATCGTCGGCGGGCTCAAGGTCGAGGACAAGATCGGCGTTCTGCGCAAGCTGGGCGAACGAGCCGACGATCTCCTGATCGGCGGCAAGATGGCCGAGCAGGTGTACGCCGCGAATCCGGTCGGGCGTGAGGTAGAGCTGCCCGACGACACGGTGATCGGCGATCGCT
>Ga0209226_10000505_pt1 | contig 20943 bp, 20 predicted proteins | sample BarGraNGADG00212_2_FD_184497 | JGI IMG/M metagenome (GOLD analysis project Ga0209226, IMG submission 184497) | Arctic peat soil microbial communities from Barrow, Alaska, USA - Barrow Graham LP Ref core NGADG0011-212 (SPAdes) (version 2) | ecosystem: Environmental > Terrestrial > Soil >...
AAACTCCGCGACTGATAGTTCATAATCGGGCATGGTAAACTCCGGGGCGTAGTATAACATGCGCAATTGGCTTTGTCATTACCATCGGTCTCATGTATAATAATAGCGTACGGATTGACCCCAGACAGGCCTGGTCTGGGCTTTTTATTGACGCAATTGGTCGGGCTCTGCTCGACATATCATACGGGGGAGTGGCACTTGTTCGGACGATTTCGCAAGCCGGCGGAAGAACAGGCCGAAGATCAGGCAAAACTACAGGCCAGCCTGAGCAAAACCCGCCAGGGGTTCTTCGGGCGCATCGGCACATTGTTCCAGGAAAACGAAGTGACGGAAGCGACCTACGACGAGCTGGAAGAGCTGTTGATCCAGTCGGACGTCGGTATCAACACAGCGCTCGAAGTGGTCGAAAAGCTGAAAGCCAGGGTGAAGCGCGACAACCTGAAGCGCGTACAGGACGTGCGGCAGGCGCTCAACGAGGAGCTGGCGTCGCTGTTGGCCCATCCGGAACCGCTCACCATTGACGAGCCTCGCCTGCTGACCGTAGTGCTGATCGTCGGCGTCAACGGATCGGGTAAGACGACCAGCATCGCCAAGCTGGCCCAGTACTACAAGCGGCGGGGCAAGAAGGTCGTCCTGGCCGCAGCCGATACATTTCGCGCGGCCGCGATCGACCAACTCAAAATCTGGGGCGAGCGGACGGGTGTTGAGGTCATCGCCCAAGTCCCTGGCGCCGACCCCGGCGCGGTCGTCTTCGACGCCATCCGCGCCAGTCAGGAGAGCCGCCAGGGCGACCTGCTGATCGTGGATACGGCCGGGCGGCTGCACACCAAGTACAACCTGATGAAGGAACTGGAAAAGGTGCATTCGGTGTGTGCCCGCCAGGTCCATAACGCGCCGCACGAGACACTGCTGGTGCTGGACGCGACGACGGGTCAGAACGCGATCAGCCAGGCCAAGCATTTCAAGGAGGCGGTCGCGGTCAGCGGCATCATCCTGACCAAGCTCGACAGCACCGCCAAGGGCGGGATCGTCTTTGCGATTGAAAAAGAGCTCGGCGTACCGGTCCGCTTTGTCGGCACCGGCGAGAAGACCACCGATTTCGCCGAATTCGACCCGCAAGCCTTCGTAGAGGCTATCCTGGGCTGAGTCAGAAACCGAACAGAAAGAGGAGAGATCATGGACGAGGTTCGCGAACAACTAGCCACCCTTGCCGACCAGATCGACGCCATGCGGAGGCGTCTTTGACTTAGATGGCAAACGGACACAGATCGCTAAGCTAGAAGAGCAATCCGCCGACCCGGCCATTTGGGGTGACCAGCAAGCAGCCAAGGTGGTCATGCGCGACCTGGCGGACCTGCGCGAGCAGGTCGGCACCTGGGACAAGCTGCAGCAAGACGCGGCCGACACGCGCGAGTTACTGGAAATGGCGGCCGAGGCCGAGGACGAAAGCATCCTTGCCGAGGTGAGCGCCGAGGCCGAGAAACTGCGCAAGCGCTACGATCAGCTCGAATTCCAGTTAGCGCTGGGCGGCCGGTACGATCGCAGCGCTGCCATCCTGACAATCCACGCCGGCGCAGGGGGCACCGAGGCGCAAGACTGGGCCTCGATGTTGCTGCGCATGTTCCTGCGCTGGGCCGAGCGCAAGCGCTACGAGACTGAGATCACCGATCAGTTGGAAGGCGAAGAGGCGGGCATCAAGACGGTCACCGTGGAGATCCACGGACCTTGGGCGTACGGCTACCTCAAGTCGGAGCGCGGCGTGCACCGGCTGGTACGCATCAGCCCCTTCGATGGGTCAGCCCGGCGCCACACATCCTTTGCCCTGGTCGAAGTCGTACCCGTCCTGGACGATGACATCGAGATCGACATCCGGCCCGAGGATGTCAAGATGGACGTTTATCGCTCGGGCGGCGCCGGCGGGCAGCACATGCAGAAGAACTCGACGGCCGTCCGGCTGACGCACCTTTCCAGCGGGATCGTCGTGACCTGCCAGAACGAGCGCAGCCAGTTGCAGAACCGGGAATCGGCCATGCACGTGCTGCGTGGTAAACTATATGATATCGAGCTGCAGAAACTCGAAGCCGAACAGGCCCGCTTGAAGGGCAAGCATGTGGATGCAGGCTGGGGCAACCAGATCCGCTCCTACGTCCTGCACCCTTACCAGATGGTCAAGGACCTGCGCACCGAGGTAGAGACCAGCAACACTGGTGGCGTCCTCGACGGCGACCTCGATGCCTTCATGGAAGCCTGGCTCAAAAACCAGGTCGGGACGAGGGACGGGGACGGCAGCAATTAGGCTTTCGCAGGCGGAAACCGGGCTTCTGCGAGGAACCCGGTTTCCGCCTGTTTTGTTTATTCCTCTAGCACTACGATCTCCCCCTGCAGCTCGCGCCCGCGCACGTGGAGCAGGGCCAGGCTGGCTGCCAGGCTGAAACGGCGCGGCCCCGCGCTGCCAGGATTGAGATACAGCACTCCGCCGCGCTCCTTGACGGACGCCTGATGCGAGTGCCCGCTGACGACAGCGCTGAAACCGCCCCCTGCCGGGTCAATGTCAATCTCGTGCAGATCGTGCAGCACATAAAGAAAGACGTCGCCCGCCAGGACCACCCGTGTCACCGGTAGATCCTCGTTCCATAGCTCGCGGTCTACATTGCCGCGCACGGCCATCACCGGCGCCACCGTGCGCAGTCCTTCAAGCACTTCCAGCTTGCCGACGTCGCCCGCGTGGACGATCAGCTCGCAGCCGTGCAGTGCCTGCAGCGCGGCGGGACGCAGCAGGCCATGGGTGTCCGAAATCACGCCCACCAAGAGTTTTTTCACAGCGCCGCCAGCAACTGCGCGCCGAACTCCGCCGGTGCACTGCGCTCGATCACCAGGTCGCGCGCCGCGTGCTGCGCCAAAAAACTGCGCATGGCGGCCGCCAAATCCGCCACCAACTGGCCGGTGAGCTCGACGCCCGGCTCCAGGTAGAGGGCCTTCAGACGCAGCGTCCCTGAAGCTCGTTCGAGCTTGGGGTTAAACCGGCCGACAAACCGGTCTTTGTGCAAAACAGACATACTGAAGTATCCCCACTCACGCTGCGCCTCGGGCTTGTAGGCCTCCAGGCGTTGGGTGAAGCCCCAGAATTGCCGGTCGCGATCGGCAGGCCAGAACAGATTGTCGAAAGGACTGAGAAAGGTGGTACGCGCGGCCGCCAGGTTACCGTCAGCCGCCTGTTCCAGCAGTGGCAACTGCTCGCGGACAACCAACATTGGCTGCACCCGGCCGTCGCTTAGTGCGACCTGCACCCATGCCAGGACGCCCTCGGCCAGAAGTTGCTCGATGAACGGCCGGGCGCGGGTTATCTTGGCGTGGTAATCGTAATCCCCCACCTGTCCGGGCAAGCAGACGCCGAATGTGCGCACCGCCTCGGCTACCATATGACACATCAACTCTGCGTGCGTTGGCTCGCGCGTATCGACCCAGGCCGGCAATACCCGCTCGGTCAGGTCGTAGGCGCGCTGAAAGTTGGTCCGACCGGCGATCAACAGATCACCCCAGGCAAACAGATTCTCGAGCGCGCGCTTGGCCGGCTTCCAGTCCCACCAGGGTCCGCGCTTGGGGCCGTCGTACTCGAAATCGGACACGCGCAGTGCACCCTCTTGTCTGATGCGCTCCAATACTGAGGCATGGAAGGCGGCGCGGCTGGCCGGATCGATCCAATGGTGCATCGACATCGGGAAGGTATTCTCGCGCACCTGCCGCTTCTGGGGCAGCCGGTAGCGAAATTCGCCGAGTGGCAAGATGGTTGCGGCATGCAACCAATCTTCGAAAAGCCGGCGGTCGTTAGCCCCCTCGATTGAGGCGCCGTATACCAGACGATCAAGATCCCGCGTGTCGTAGCAGCCGAGCCGGCTCCATAACACCAGGTAATGGCTCCTCTGCACGACATGCAGCGTATCGATCTGTACACAGCCGATACGTGAAACCGTATCGGCGATAGCGGCGGCGTTCGCCGCCGGTTCCGAGTCCAATCGGCCCGTCAGGTCCTGGGCGTGCAGCGCCAACGCGCGCACAGACGATAGCGAATAGATTTGTTCAGTGCTGCTCACTTAGCCCTATCCTGTCTGTTGACCATCTTTTGTTGATAATCGCCGGCCGAAACCGGGCCCCGCCCAAGCCCCGAGCCACTATGTTGCCACCTTTTAGCCATTTGCAGAAATCAGAAAAGCGGCATTATAATCGTGCCGTCAGGGCACAAACTGCTTTAGAACACGGGCTACAGGTCGGGGCAGGTAACTGCGCGGGGACATGGACTCACGGTCATGAGCTGAGTAACCCCGCCGTGCCGGTGGGCACTAGTTCTTCTTTCAACTGCGGAGGTTTCCGTGAGTCGGTACTCTGACAAGGTATTGGTCTGCCGCGATCGCGGTAACAATTTCGTCTTCAGCCGCGATTGTTACGAGCAGCGGAGCGGGCGGCGCTAATTATCGAGGCGCCATTGTCAACTCCCCAGCGGGCGCTCCCACTGACAGGTCAGCGTCCGCTGGTGTTTTAAAGCGGTGTAACAGATTTGCGCTTCCTCAAACGACTACATGTCCAGGGCTACAAGAGCTTTGCCGCCCGCACTGAGTTCATATTCGACGCCGGCGTGACCGCGATTGTCGGGCCCAATGGGTCGGGCAAGAGCAACATTGGCGACGCCTTGCGCTGGGTGCTGGGCGAACAGAGTTACAGCACGCTGCGTGGCAAGCGCACCGAGGACATGATCTTTTCGGGCAGCGAACAGCGCTCCCGGTTGGGTATGGCCAACGTCGTGCTGACCCTCGACAATTCCACCGGCTGGCTGCCGATTGACTTCGCGGAAGTGGAGATTGGCCGCCGCGCCTATCGCTCAGGCGAGAACGAGTACTATTTGAACGGCAATCGGGTGCGCCTGCGCGATGTCGTGGAATTGCTGGGCAGTTCGGGTCTCAGCCAGCGCACCTACTCCATGATTGGCCAGGGATTGATCGACCAGGCGCTCTCGCAACGGGCAGAGGAGCGGCGCCGGCTTTTCGAGGAAGCAGCCGGCATCACCGTCCATCAGAGCAAACGCGACCAGGCTGAGCGCCAGTTGGGCGAGGCACGCACAAACCTGACGCGCGCCCAGGATATCATCGGCGAGCTCACTCCCCGCCTGCGCTACCTTAAGGGACAGGCCCGTCGGGCCCAGGAATACCAGCAGTTCAAGGCCGATCTACAGTCGCATCTGCGCATCTGGTACGGCTACAAATGGCGCCAGGAAATTGGCGAACTGGCGGCAGCGCGCGTCCGCGTTGAGGACTCGCTGGCCATCACAGACGAGGCCAACCGCACCCTTAACGTGCTGCTTGAAGGGCTGGCGTCACAGCGGGCGGAACGGGCTGTGCTGCGCGACCGGCTAAGCGATTGGCACCGGGCGAGCAGCCAGTTGCACCGTCAGGCTGAGAACGCTCAGCGCGAGCTGGCGGTGCGCGCCGAACAGACGCGGCTGCTGGGCGAACAGTGCGAAGACCTGCAACGCGAGGTCGTCCACCTGCGCGCCGCGCTCGACGACGGCAGCGAGCGCCTGCAGCAGGCGCAGGCTGAGCTAGCCGAAGCCACCGCGGCTTACGAGGCCAGTGCCGGCCAGGTGACCGCCGCGCAGCACGAGCTGGACGAGCGAGAACGGCAACGCGCGGCCCAGGCACGCCGGTTGGCCCAAATGGAAGAGGCAGTCCTGGCGCACAAAACCCGGCTTGCCGACCGGCGTGCTCGCCTGGCACAGATGGGCGAACGCAGGGAGGAACTGGCCAAAGCCCGTGACGAGCAGAGCCAGGCAAGCCAGGTCGCGGCCGCTCAGCTGCGCGAGATCGAAGCACGGCTGGTCGGGCTGGACGAGAAGATCGTGGTGGGCAAGTCCGAGGCGAGCGCACTGGATCAAGAGCGCGGCAATCAGGCGCGCGCCTTGGCCGCGGCGCAGGAGATCGAGCGAGCCGCACGCGAGAAGCTGAGCCTGAGCCAACGGGCCCTGGGGCGCCTGCAGGACCAGCAGCAAATGCTGCTGCGCCTGCGCGATGAAGGCGCCGGGCTGGGGCCCGGACCGCGCAATGTGCTGGCGGCCGCGCGGCGCAATGAGGCCAGGCCCGGCAACGCGGCCGCGAAGACAGGCAGCGCCGGACAGAACCGGCCGGGCACGCTCGAACCGGCGTTGCGCGGTATCGTCGGCGCTTTGGGTGACCTGATGGAGGTACCAGCCGAGCTGGAGCGCGCCATTGAGGCGGCCCTGGGCGGCCGCGTGCAGGATGTCGTCGTCGAGCGGTGGGAAGATGCAGAGACCGCGGTTGCGTTCCTGAAGCAAACCCAAGGTGGGCGCGCGACTCTGCTGCCGCTCGATACTCTGCGGCCCGGCCGGCAGGCCGACGTTCCGCGCCTGCCGGGCGTGGTCGGGCTGGCCAGCGAGTTGGTTAAGTACGATGCGCAGGTTGGACCGGCGGTGGAACTGGCGCTAAACCATACGCTGGTGGTCCAAGATCTGCCGACGGCCCGCCGGCTGCTGCAAGGCCTGGACGAGCGCCGCGGCGGGTCATCCGCGACACTGGTCACGCTCGACGGCGAAATCGTGCGTCCTTCAGGCAGCGTCACCGGGGGCAGCGAAGCCGGGCGGCGCGATAGCGGCCTTCTCTCGCGCGCGCGTGCCCTGCGCGATCTCCCGGCACAAATCCAGGCCGCCCAGAAGGAAGCTGCCGCGCATGAGGCGGTGGTGCTCGAGGCGCGCAAGCGGCAGGAAGCGGCGCAGCTTGTCATCAATACGCTGCGCGCGCAGCAGCGCGAGCTGGGCGCGGCGGCAGAAGGGCAGGCCGGCGAGCGCAATCGCCTCGAGCTAGAGGCCGAACGCGCCCGGCAGAAAGCGGGCTGGCACAACGAACGGGACTCGCAGGCCGCCAGTGAGCTCGAGCAACTGGACGGCCGCGAAGCGGGCCTGCAGAAGGACATTCAGGCTCTGACCGGCTGGCTGGGGCAGGCCGCCGGGGAAGCCGCGGCGGCCCGCAAGGACCTGGCGCAGCTCGACACCGACGATCTCGTTGCCGCGCTGGCGCGCGTGCGCAGCCAGGCCGAAACCAGCGCCGCTCAACGCCAGAGCTACCGGTCACGAGTGGCTGAGCTCCAGCGGGTGCAGGAGCAGCGCGCCACCGATATCCGCGCGAAACAGCAGCGCGTAGCCACTCTCAGCCAGCAGCAGATCCAGGCGCAACGGGCGATCGGCGAGTACGGGCAGCAGACCCAGAAGCTTGGCGGCGAGATCGCGGTCCTGAGCGCACATATCGATCCTGCCGAAGCACGCCAGGCGCAGATTGAGAAAGAGCAGCGAGAGGCTGAGGCACGCGAGCGGTCGCTGCGGGAGCAACTACGCCATTCGCAGATGCGCCAGAGCCAGGCTGAGCTGGCGTTGCAGCGCGCGCAGGACGGCCTCACTCACCTGCGAGCCGAGATTGAGAAGGAAATGGGCCTGGTGGCACTGGAGGACGATGAGCTCACCGACAGCCAGCCTCCGCTGCCCCTCAACGGCATGGTCACGCGTCTGCCGGTCGTCACCGAACTGCCGGACGGGCTCGAGCGGGACGTGCGCGAGCTGCGGGCCCAGATCGGCCGCTTGGGCCCGGTCAACGTGGAAGCGTTGAACGAATACACTGAGGTCGAAACGCGCTACAATTTCCTCACCTCCCAGGCGGCTGACCTGCAGAAGGCGGTGGCTTCTTTGGAGGAAGTCGTTCTGGAGCTCGACCGGATTATGGAGCGCGAATTCCTGGCCACCTTCAAGGCTGTGGCCGCCCAGTTCCGCGAGGAATTCTCGAACATGTTCGGCGGCGGCGCCGCCCGGCTGGTGCTGACCGATCCCGAAAACCCCAACACGACCGGCGTGGAGATCATCGCCCGCCCGCCCGGCAAGCGGGAACAGGGTCTATCGCTGCTATCGGGCGGCGAGCGCGCGCTAACTGCCTCCGCGCTGATCTTCAGTATCCTCAAGGTGCGCCCGACGCCCTTCTGCGTGCTTGACGAAGTCGATGCGGCCCTGGACGAAGCGAACGTCGGCCGCTTTCGTGACGCGCTCAAGACCCTGAGCCAAAAGACTCAGTTCCTATTGATCACGCATAACCGGGGCACGATCGAGGCCGCCGACACAATCTACGGTGTCTCGATGGGCGCCGATAACACCTCGCAGGTCCTTTCGCTCAAGCTGGATGGCCAGGAGATCGCCCAAGACTCGTTGGCGGAGGCTGCCTAGTTGAGACGCGACGCTGTCGGCAGAAAGGCGCCCGCGCCAGAGACGGCCGGGACCGGCGATGCCCTGCCCGGCAGCAGGGATGCGGCGCTGGCGCGCAAGCCGGATCGGGAGACAGCGCGGCGGCCGGCGTTCTCGGCTCGACAGGCGCGACGGATCACCCTCTACTTGCTGGCGCTGGGCACGGTCGCCCTGTGGGGCGCCAGTTTCCCGCTTACCAAGCTGGCCCTGCAAGGGCTGGGCCCGATGGGCATTGCCTTTGTTCGTTGGACGATCTCAACCCTGGCGTTGGCCGGCTGGCTGGCCGTTTCCGGGCGGCTGCCACTGGCGGCCGGCCTGGTGCGCCATAACCTCCGTACCCTCTCCTGGGTGGCGCTGGCCGGCATCACCTTATTCTATGCCCTGGAAAACCTCGCCCTCCGCTACACGTCCGCCACCAATGCGGGCATCCTGGCCAACCTGACCAGCGTATTCATCGCCCTGCTGGCCGCAGTCTGGCTGCGGGAGCGGGTTGGGCCGCGCGGCTGGCTGGCGATGGGCGTGGCCTTCCTGGGAGCGGCGCTGGTCAGCCAGGGCTCCGGCCACCTGACTATTTCGGGTACCGGCCTGACCGGTGATCTGATGATGGTTCTAGCCACCTTCTTCGGCGCGCTGTTCAGCATCGGCGGCAAAGGCTTGACCGAACACTACCCCTCGGATGTGGTGACGACGGCGATCGCGGCGGCGGGCGCGCTGTTCCTCTTGCTGCTTGCCCTGTGGGAGGGCCTGAACCTGGCGCTGCCTGCCACTGTTTGGGTCGCGTTGATCGTGCTCGGGCTGGGTTCCGGGGCATTGGCCAACCTGTTTTGGCTCCATATCCTCTCTCATATGCCCGCCACGCGCGCCGGCATCATCCTATTCCTGGTACCCGTGACATCCACTCTGTTGGCAGTGCTTCTCTTGCATGAGCCGATCACTGCGGGCATGTTGGGCGGCGGCGCGCTGGTGCTCGCCAGCGTCGCGGTGATGCAAAGGTAACGACGCTTACTGTTTGCGGTTTGCCTTGGCGTCTTACTCTCTTGGGAGCGGCATTGTGACCGAGTTTAAAGATCCTAAAGAAATCTACCGCGAGGCGTTGGAACGCATACCACTGACCGTGGAAGAGCATCTGCCGCTGATCGAGCGCGCCGAAGCCTGGCCCTATCCCGAACTCGACCGGTTGTGGGTGCGGGTCGAAACCAGCGCTTTCGCCGCCTACCCCAACCTGGGCTGCACCCTATTGGGACCGGAGGGCGAAGTAGTATCGAGCATGTTCATGGTCGAGATCCGCAACCCGTACCAGTCGCTGACCATGCACCTGCGCCGGCCCCCGTTCGCCGGCAAACCTTACCGGCTCGAAATTGTGCTCAGCCGGGATGACCAGGTGCTGGATCAGCGCGCGCTCGACTTTGACCTGGTCTACCGCGATCCGGGCGAAACAAAGGACCCTAAGTGACCTCGGCGTGCGCGCCAGAAACGGAGCCCGCTCATGACGGACAATGAAATTCGCAACATCCTGGAGACAGCCAAGACTGTGGCCGTAGTCGGCATCTCGGATAACCCGGACCGTCCGAGCTTTGGTGTAGCCGGCTTTCTGCAAAAGCATGGCTACAAGATCGTGCCGGTCAACCCGACCCTGGACCAGGTCCTCGGCGAGCGAAGCGGGGCCGGACTGTGCGACATCCAGGGACCGATCGACGTGGTGGATATCTTCCGCCGCCCGGATGCGGTCCCACCCATTGTCGAGGATGCGATCGCCATCGGCGCGAAGGTCGTGTGGATGCAAGAAGGGGTCGTGAATGAGGAAGCCGCTGAGCGGGCGCGCGCAGCCGGCCTGCAGGTGGTGATGGATCGCTGTATGAAGAAGGAGTACGCGCGACTGATTGGGTGAGCGGCCAGGAGTTTTACACTTCACCGCCGCGGGCCGCTAGCAAGTAGGCCCGCGGCGGCATTTTTTGTCGACCGGCAACTGCTAGCGCGTGATTATGACCGGCATCCCGATCCATGCCATGTCGTAAAGCGTTTTCGCGTTCGTGTCGCTCAGAAGGATGCAGCCATAAGTCACCGGGGTACCAATCCGGCTGGTCCAAACCTTAACACCGGTCGCGGCGTCGGACGGAAAGCCATGGATGCCATTCTCGGTGCTCCCGGCCCAATAGATGCCCAGCCAATAGGGCATCCAGAAGTTCCAGGCCGAGCCGTAGGCACGCGGTATTTTGGACTGGACGCGATAGCTGCCCGGCACTGTCGGCGCGCCCGCCCGGCCGGTAGAACAGCCCCAGCTATAGACCACGGTGCTTCCCTGGTAGAGCCAACAGTGTTGCTGTGAGATACTGGCCACAAAGCGCGTCCCCTGGCCGGTCGCTTTGGGAGCCGAACTCGTGCTGCTTGTACTGCCGCTGCTGCTGCCCGGAATGCGCAGCCTCATGCCTGTGTATATCACGTCAGGGCTGGTCAAGCCGTTGGTGCGCGCGATAGCTGCGGCACTGGTGTTGTAGCGGGCCGCGATCTTGCCCAGCGTATCGCCGGATTTCACAGTGTAGTAGCCTGAGCCGCTGGAGGATGAGCTGCTGCCGGATGACGCAGACGACGAACTACCGGACTGAGAAGATGAAGACGTGGCTCCGCCAGGGATCACGAGGCGCTGTCCAGCGTAGAGCATATCCGGGTTGTCAAGACCGTTAGCCCTGACCAGAGCAGCCACTGAGACGCCGTGGCCGGCCGCGATATCGCCTAGCGTATCGCCCAGGTGCACGACATATACGCCGCCGCTGCCTGCCGAACTGCTTCCCGCTCCACTGGCTGCCCCGCCGCTTCCGCCCGAAGCACCGGGGATGATCAACGTTTGGCCCGCCCAAACGAAATCTGGGTCAGTCAGGCCGTTGGCCTGCATGATACTCGAGATGGATACCCCGTAGGCCTGGGCGATGGATCCCAGACTATCTCCCGACCGCACGATGTAACGGGCGCCGCTGTCTGCTGCCGCCATGCCGGGCAACAACAAAATGGAAACGAGGACCAGGGCTACAGCCCCGCAACGAAACCGTATGCCACGCATCGCCAGCCTCCCGGAAACGTGGTAAAATGAGGACCAACCGGTATTTCAAGTAAAGCATACTCGCAAATCATCCTCATGTCAAGACTTTTGCAAGCATTTATGTAGGAAATTCGAGGCAAAAATGCAATCATGGCAAATTCTGGCCAGTCGCGCCGCACTGGCCCGTCCCCCTTGGCTCTCGGTTTGGGAGCAAGACGTTGAGCTCCCGAATGGCCACGTGATTCATGACTACCTGGTCACAGTCGCCCGCGACTACGCAATGGTCTTCGCGCTATGTGAGGATGGCAAAGTGCCGTTGGTGCACCAGTACAAGCATGGCGTGGGCCACGTACTCCAAGATCTGCCCGCCGGCTACCTGGACAGCGAAGAACCACCGCTCGAGGCTGCCCAGCGCGAGCTACGTGAAGAGACCGGCTTGACTGCCCCACAATGGCAAGCGCTGGGCAGCTTCGTCATCGATAGCAACCGCGGCAACACGCGCGCCCATCTCTTCCTGGCCCGGGCGGCCCGCCTGACCGATCCCCAGGAACTGGATGATACCGAGGACTTAAACGTGTCTTTCCATAGCCCCGACGAATTGCGCGACCTGGCCTTTGGAGGTGGAATCGAGTCATTGGCATCGATGGCCGCTATTATGATGGGACTGGAAGCGTTACGCGCTAGCTGAGAGGAAGCAGGTATGTTATGCGGCAAACGTGTCATTCTACGGGCGATCGAGCCGCCCGACTTGCCCAACTACGTACGCTGGTTCGCCGATCCTGAGGTCCTGGCCTATTTCGGCCTCTACCAGCCGCAGAACCTCGCTCAGGAGCAAACCTGGTACCAACGCCAGAACGAGAACTCCAGCAGCGTCAACTTCGCGATCGACTTTGAGGGGCGCCACGTCGGCGACTGCGGCTTCGCCAACATCGATGCCAAAAATCAGCACGCCGAAGTTGGTCTGTTCATCGGCGAGAAAGCGCTCTGGGACCAGGGTCTGGGCAAAGATGTCCTCGCCACCCTGGTCAACTACGGTTTCGATTTCCTCAACTTACACCGCATCTATCTGCGGGTATTCGCCAACAATCAGCGGGCCGTGCACGCCTACGAGCAGATAGGCCTTGTCCACGAGGGACGCTTCCGCGAGACAAAGTGGCGGCACGGCCGCTGACTGACTTGCTGTACATGAGTGTCTTACGCCCCGAATGGGGGACCCGGCGGGAGGAGCCACGGCCCTGATGCCCCTTCTGCCATGTCCGCGCGCGCCTGCCGCTATAATCGCCGGAAAGACGCGCCGGCCGCGGCCCGCGTGGGATATAGCGCCGGCGTCAGGTTGGTGCGGGACTGGTAAGCCTCGGCCACGATAGGTATAGCGGCTTCTAGCGCTCCGGCCGCCATGAGGGCCACGGCGCAGCCGCCGAAACCCGCGCCAGTGAGGCGGGCGCCGTAGCAGCCCGGCTGCTCGCGCAGTAGCTCCACCATGGTGTTCAGCTCAACGCTGCTCACTTCATACAGGTCACGCAGGCTGCAGTGCGAGGCATCCATCAGGCGGCCTGCCGCGGCCAGGTTCCCCGCGCGCAGCACGGCCACACATTCGAGCACGCGGTCATCCTCGCCGATGATGTGACGCGCCCGCTTGTCAATCAAGGGCTCCAGGTGCGCGGCATCCAGCATCTGGAGGGTCGCGTCGCGCAGGGAGGGCACTCCCAAAGCAGCCGCGGCGGCTTCGCATTGCGCGCGCCGCTCGTTGTATGCCGAGCTGGCCAATTGGCGGCGCACGGCGGTGTCGGCGATCAGGATCGCGGCAGCGGGAGGTACCGGCACGGGCTGGAAGCTCAGGTCGCGGCAGTCGATCAGCAGCACGTGATCGGGTTGGCCCAGGGCGGAGGCCAATTGGTCCATGAGGCCGCAGTTGGTGCCCACGAAAGCATGTTCGGCCTGCTGCCCGATGCGCGCCGCCTGCTCGGGAGGGACGGTCAGATCGCTGACGGCGCTGAAGGCCTGCACCGCCGCCATCTCGACCGCGGCCGAAGAAGAGAGCCCGGCGCCGATGGGTACATCCCCCTGCATCAGTACATCCATGCCCCGCAGCCGGTATCCCGCCTTCAAGAGGCCCGCGGCGACACCGCGCACGTAGTTGCTCCAGCGCTCCTCACGAGAAGGGGTTACGGTTCCGTCCGCCAGATCGAAGGTCGTCTGCCGGCCTAGATCCAGCGCGCTCAGTTGCACACGCCCGTCATCGCGCGGCGCAACCAGCATGCGCGTCTCACGCGTGATTGCCGCCGGGAGCACGAACCCTTCGTTGTAATCAGTGTGCTCGCCAATCAGATTAACCCGGCCGGGAGCACGGGCCAATACGGTCGCCGTCCGGCCAAACGCTTCCTGGAAACGGGACTGTAGTTGCTCGGCGGTAAGCAGTGAGGGCATTTTACACCAGACTCCGATAATGGACTTCCGGCACCGAACGAAGCCTTTGAGCAGCCGCCTCGGCCGGAATGTCACGCTGGGGCTCCGCCAGCATTTCAAAGCCGACCATGAACTTACGCACGGTGGCGGAGCGGAGGAGGGGTGGATAGAAGTGCGCATGCAAGGTCCAACCCGGATGCTCCTGGTCGTCGGTCGGGCGCTGATGCCAGCCCATACTGTAGGGGAACGACACTTCGAACAGGTTATCGTAGCGAGTTGTCAGTTGCTTGAGAATGGCCGCCAGCCCGTCACGCTCGGCATCGGTGAGTTCGGCCAGAGTGGCCACCTGGCGCCGGGGCAACACGATCGTCTCAAACGGCCACACCGCCCAGAAAGGCACCAGTACGACCCAATGCCCGTTGGCGCACACCAGGCGCCGGCCATCCTTCAGCTCCAGGTCCAGGGTGTCACCCAGCAGCGAACGCCCGCGGTGGGCCTCGCTGTAGGCCGCCTGGGTGCGCGCCTCCTTGGCCGGCTCATTTGGCACCCGGCTGGTCGACCAGATCTGCGCATGCGGATGGGGATTGCTCGCGCCCATCAGCGCGCCGCGGTTTTCAAACACTTGCACGTAGTCGATGAACGGCAGCGCGCCCAGCTCGCTGGTCTGGGCCGCCCACGCGTCCACCACCCGCCGGATGCTCGCCGGATCCATTTCCGCGAGAGTCAGATCGTGACGCGGCGAAAAGCAAAGTACCCGGCAGATGCCCTCCACCGGTTCGGCACGCAGCAAACCGCCCTCGTCCACCGCCCCGCTGACCCGCACCGGCATCAGGGCAGCAAAGTCGTTCTCAAAGACGAAAGTGTGCTCATACTGCGGGTTTTGGGCGCCGCCGGCGCGTGCGTTACCGGGGCATAAATAACAAGTCGGGTCGTAGATCGGGCGGATTTCAGGCTGCGTCTTCTCGACCTGGCCCTGCCAGGGCCGCTTGGTCCGGTGCGGCGAGACCATGACCCATTCATCGGTGAGGGGATTGTAGCGGCGGTGCGGATGCTCACGGAAGTCAAAGGATTCCAAGGCAGGCTCCTGAGTGACCGGAGGAAAAACCAACATCGGCGAAAGACCGCGTCTCATAGCCGGAAGAGATTATACCGCCGCCGGCTGCCAAACGCGAAAAAGCCCCGCGCCCTCAATGCGGGGCCGGCCAGCTAACAGCGTAGGGCCAGCCGCGCTACGCGCTGCGACCGGCCCTACGACGGCGGCAGACAGGCCAATCAGCGGATGCCGCTGTCGTACTCGATGTCGATCTTCACGAACATTCCCTTGAGCACGTGGACGGTCTGTTGTCCCGCGCGCGGGAAACGACCGGCTGATTCGGGGCGGATAACGTAGGCGCCCGGCGCCAGGGCAACGCGGAAGAGGCCCTGGGCATTCGTCCCAAACCGCGTCACAAGCTGCCCGCTCTGGTCGAGCACGTCAATCGTCGCCTGGTAGGGGCGAGTATTGCTTTGTCCCTCCCGAGTGGTTGGCGTGATGGGCCCGATCATAACCACGCCCTCGATGCCGGAGCCGGAGGCGCCAGACGCATTGGCCGGCGCCGCAGTAGCGGACGGTGCGACCGATTGCGGGGTCGGAGCAGGCGCGGTTGACAAGAACCCACCCGTGGTCCCCGGTTTCAGGATACGCGCTGGGGTTCCGGCGGCGGCGGTGTGCACTTCAAACTCGCCCTGCGGTCCCCTGAGCATGATCCGATAGCCTGGAGTGACCACCTGCGCGCACATCATGCCGGGGACTACCACGCCCAGGCAGGCGTCGGGCCAGTCAACGGCTTCGTACGAGATCAGTGTCAACACGTCGGGCGTAACGCCCAGTTGTTGCGCTGCGCCGGCGATAGCGGCCGTCACCGCTGCCGGCGTGCCGGCGGGTGCGGACAGAGTCGGTTCAGACATGGGAGTGGGTCCCTCAAGAGCAGGCGTCAACGCCCCGCTGATTGGCGAATAAGCCGGGCCGGGCGTTAAGCCGGCGCCGCCGGTAGGCGACAGTGTTCCCTCAGCCGTGCCCGTGGCTGCCGCTGCGGCTCCGGGTGTGAGTGCAGGCTGCGTCGTCGCGAGGGTGGTCGCTGAGAGCTGAGACAGGGTATCGACCCCGGCCGCCGGAAAACATGCCGCCAGTAACGCCGGCAGAACAAGCGTAAGAAGCACGATGAGATATTTGCGCATGAGTAACTCCTCGCAAGACCTGATTGACTGCCATTAAGACGGCAGGCAGATGCGCGGAGTTCCGTGTCCGCCAGGCAGGCGTCAAGCAGGCCCTAAGCATCTTCTTGCTCGATAGCCTCCCCAGTCACCCGATACACATCTTCCAGGCTGGCGCCGCGGGCACGCTCGAGGCGCTGTCCTCGCTTCTCAAATTGTCGGGTGGCATAAGCCAGCATCTCGTCGAGTTCCAGGTCAAACGGCATATGACCTTCGTCGCCATAGGCCGTGAACGCATCCCCGATCACGCCCAGGATGGCCGGCAACAACTCGTTCATGGTGTCCTCGATGACAGCCCAGACGGCAGGGTGCTCGACCAGCAGGCTAGGAAAGTAGTCAGGTACACTTCCTCTTCCAAGCGGCCTTACGCGCGCGATCGCCATCACGAGGGGCAGAAGATCGAGTGTAACCGCTTCCTCCCCGGCCTGGAACAGGCTGGTCAGGCGCAGGATAACGTCTCTCTCATCATCCTTCAGCCGGAGCCAATCGCGCGCGTCCTGGCTAAAGTCAATATCGCTGGGGTTCCAGATGCCCAGGCGCTTGGCCTTCTCGAAAAGCCGCATGGGCGGCATATCTCTGAGCAAGCCACGGGTCGTGGTCGTAAATGACTCGTGCATATGGACGTCCTCCAGAGAACCCAGTCTATGTGCGAGTATAGCACAGGCGAATAGCGCAAACCAGCCCTGTTATTATGAGCGGAATAGCAGTAAATGTGACTTACAGGAGTTTCGCTGGCTTGACTAACGATGGTAAATGACGCATGATGTGCCAGACGGCGCGTTATGTGTTTGTGGAAGGAAGGACCATGAAGCGTTCCACTGGCCTCTTGGATCACGGCTGGCCGGTCGTGGTGATCCTGACACTTTTGGCCGGCGCCGCTCTCGGACTGATCCTCGGCGATCAGGCAAACGCTGCCTGGGTGGTCGGGCCGACTTCGCCTCTGGCCTGCTCCGCACCTGCTCCGAACGTCCAGGGCACACCCATCGCCGCCCGGCCCGCCTTCGAGGCAGCCTCAAGTATGTCCCAGAACCCCGGCGCGTTGTCTCTGCCCGGCCGCTCACTCCGCTGGACTGCTCCGACCCCTACGAGCCCGACAACACTCCGGCCAGCGCGCACACCTTGCCGCTGGAGCGCAGCAGCCAGAGCCACACGCTTCACGCCACCGGCGACGAGGATTGGTTCCGTTTCCAGTCGAGCGCGGGGGCGGTCTACACCGTCACCACGTCGAACCTGCTATCCGTCGTCGATCCGCTGGGCGGCATAGCGCGCACCGACACGATCATGTTCCTCTACGATTCGGACTCGACCAGCGAATTGGCGCACAACGACGACTTCCTGCCTAACAACCTGGCTTCCCGGATTGTGTGGTCCGCCCCGCATAGCGGCCAGTTCTACATCCGCGTAATGGACTTGTACGGTCGCGGCCTCTGCCTGGGCTATACCATCACCGGCAGCCATGGCCCGACGCGGGTCTTGCTGCCAATGTTGCTCAATCAACCGACCGCGTCGCCTACCCCGTCGCCCACGCCTTCACCGACGCCCTTCCCTACTCCCGCCGTCACCAGCGTGCCGGTTCCCGGGCTGCTGCATCCCCCAACGCACTGGCCGTCAACCCGTCCACCCAGCGCGTCTATGTGACCAGCCGGGACAACAACAAAGTCCTTATGCTCGACGGCCGGACCTTTGCGGTACTCAAAGAAGCCGCTGTCTGCGCCAGCCCCTGGGGCGTCGCCGTGAACCCGGAGACAGGCAAGCTTTAGGTGCCATGTTACAAAAGCGGGGACATCTACGTCATGGACGCTGCCACTCTCGACCTGCAGACTGATATCGCCCTGGGCTCCGGGCCAGACTGGGAACTGGCCATGATGGCCATCGATCCGGGCCAGCGAAATATCTTCGTGGCCAGCCATGCGCGGAACGCGCTCGTGCTGGTGAGCGACTCGGCCACCTATCGACTGGCGGACGCGAATGGGGGCGGCACATGGGGCGTTGCCGGGGATCCAGGCCTGAAACGCGTCTACGTCACCAACCGTGATACGGCCAACCTTTCGGCCCTCGACGCCGCCTCCGATTACAAGTATATAGCCGAATCCAACATCTTACCGTGTCGCGATGAGCGCGCGGCTCCGTATGGTTTAGGCTTCAATCCGGCAAACAGCAAGCTATACGTGGCCTGTAGCGTCAACGGCTCCGTCGATCGGCTGACGGTATACACCGCCGGTGCCACCGGCCTGCACTACGTCACAACGATCCCGACTGGCAACGGCGGACGAAATGGCGGCGGCGGGATTGCAGTCAATCCGCTCACCGGTCATGTGTTCGTGACCAACAGCGCGGCCAATACGGTCAGCATCATCGACGGCAACACCAACAGCCACCTGGTGGAAGTGCCCGTGGGCAGCGATCCTTTCGGAATCGCCGTCGACCCGTTGACCGGCCTCATCTTCGTGGCCGATCGCGGTGACAGCAACATTCACGTGTTCACCGACCCGCCCACGCGCTGACCGGCGGCCAGGCGGGGGCGGTGCTGTCTTTCTCTTGTGTTGTATAATGCCTCCGATAAATATCGGAGGCTGTTCATGACTCTATCGCTTGCTGACCTGGGATCGGCGCTGGCCGCGCTCGAGCGGAGCGGGCTCAAGCTGGGCGGCGGGGGACTCGCTTCAATTCAGATTGTCTCGGCCAAGACGCTCGCCGGCCAGCACTATCCACAGATCGACCCGGCGCAACCGGTCCTTCTGGCCGGGCTCGACGGTCCCGAACTGATCCAGGCCGTGGTCCGGTCGCTGCTGGCGGTCTACCCGGCAGATCACCCGGTTCAACTGATCGGTGACAAGGTCATGCGTCAGCTGTCCCTGGCGCAGCTTGGCCCGGCAAGCGCCGACTTCGGCGGCGCCCAAGCCGGCGCCTCGTTATATCTACCTCCCTTGAGCAAGCCCAGCGAATACGCTGCCTTGCAGGAGATCGTCGCCCGCCTGCGTGCCCCCGACGGCTGTCCCTGGGATCGGGACCTGACGTGGGACAAGCTGCGCCCGTCCCTTCTTGAGGAAACCTACGAGCTGCTGGCCGCGTTGGACGCCCGTGATCCGGCCAGGGTCGTCGAGGAACAGGGCGATCTGCTGCTGCAGATTGCCCTCCAGACCCAAATTGCCATCGAGGAGGGCCTGTACAAGTCCCCTGACGTGATCGCTGCCATTGTCGAAAAGCTGGTCCGCCGGCATCCGCACGTGTTCGGGGATCTGAAAGTCAGCGGCACAGATGAGGTACTAGCCAACTGGGAGGCCATCAAACGGGCCGAGCGCAAGAACAGCGCCCAGAAACGCTCTCCACTGGCCGGCATCCCGGCTAACCTGCCCGCCCTATCCCAGGCCGATGCCTACCTCGATCGCATGTCCCGCCTGCAGACACAGGAGACACCCGAAGCGCCCTGGGCCGAATTGTCCGCGCTGCCCGCCGGCGCCGGGATAAGCCCCGAGATAGTCGGCCGGGCGCTCTTCGGCCTGGTGGCCTGGGCACATGCGCGCGGTGTGGACGCCGAGAGTGCGTTGCGGGCCGAAAACGCACGTTACGCCGCGCTCGTCACGGACGACCATCCAGGAGGAGATCAATGACCGGCAAACGCTCACCGCAACAGATTCTCGAGCAGCGCCTGGCCTACGACAGCCCGTGGATTCGGCTATGGGTCGCACGCGTCTTGCTGCCCGACGGCACGATCATCCCCCAGTACCACTTGCTTGATTATCCCAAGGAAGCCGTGTGCGTGGTGCCGGTTGGAGATGACGGCCGGGTACTAATGGTCTATCAGTACCGCCTTGTCCCGCAATGCTACGACTGGGAAGTCCCCGCCGGGGCAATCGAGACAGTGGAGAGCGCCGAGGCGGCTGCACGGCGAGAACTGGCGGAGGAGGCCGGTGCGACAGCGTCCGAGCTAATTTACCTGGGGCGCTACAACCCATCGAACGGCACCAGCAACCAGGCGTTCCACGTCTTCGTGGGGCGCCATGCCCTGGTCGTCGGCGCGCCCGCCGACCCGAATGAGATCGAGAAGGTAGGCTGGTTCCCGCGCGCTGAGATCCGCCAGATGATCCGCAGCAACGCGTTGAAAGATGGGTTGACACTCACCGCCCTTTTGTGGGCGATGCAGGAGGATCACCTTTAGGCCTGTGCCCCGGGGAACGCGATAGGTAGGCGACGCGCGATAGCCGCCATTACCTGCCCGCTCACCGATGCGTCCCGTTCGGCGCGGGCAGAAGGCAGCGCGGGGATAAAGGTGGGGCCGAAGGAGATGACCAGGCGATCGTCCGCCTCAGATACGCCAACCGGCAACACCGGTAACCCCACCGCGGCCAGGAGGCCGATAAATTCTCCTGCCCCCGCCGGCGGCCGGCCCAGGCCGTCGGGCATATCACCGCCCTCCGGCGCCAGTCCGACCATGCCCCCGCGGCCGGCCAGCGCACGTGCGAGCCGCACCGTCTGCAAGACGGCGGAGGCGCGCGCGGCCACTTCATGCGGGCGTGGCGGCATAGGCGGCATGGAGACAAAGTCGTAGGTACGCGCGACCCGGCGGAAGGCCCAGCGAGTGGCCGGAGTGATGAGGTGCGAACGCCAGCGGTCGGGGTAAGTCCAGGCGTCGGCTATCACCCAATGGACCTCGCGCTCGGCGCCGGCCGCTCTGCAGGTCGCAACGGCTGCAGTGACAGACAGGGTGAGCCACCAGGAGCCGAACCCGGGGCGTGTGTAATGGTTACAGGTAACGATGCAGGGGCCACGTCGGGGGATATTCTCGGCGCCGACCAATTCTGGCGCTTCGACGGTCGCCATGACTCGCAGTGCATCTGAGACGAAAGAGCGCCTGCGCCTCGCCAGGGCCGACCAGACCAGCCCCGCTACCAGGTGACGAGGTAGAACGTATTGCCCGCCCACTCACCCGCTCGCCGCTTCATCATTGTGCCCATTCGCCGCATCT
>Ga0209226_10000506_pt1 | contig 20926 bp, 21 predicted proteins | sample BarGraNGADG00212_2_FD_184497 | JGI IMG/M metagenome (GOLD analysis project Ga0209226, IMG submission 184497) | Arctic peat soil microbial communities from Barrow, Alaska, USA - Barrow Graham LP Ref core NGADG0011-212 (SPAdes) (version 2) | ecosystem: Environmental > Terrestrial > Soil >...
GTCAACGTCGGGCCGTTGTCCAACTCGATGGTAATCGCTACTGGTTTGAGCTTGCTCGCCAGGAAGTCCGGCCACAGCGCACTCCACACCTCAGTGGTTACCGGAAGCTCGCCCGTGGTGAAGTTCATCTGCGCCAACGGCTGCCGAAAGCAGCAGCCCTGTAAGTGCTTGGGCCACCAGACGTAGCGCGCCGGGCGACCGCCGAGGGTGGCAACCCGCGCGTTCTCGAACAACGCCGACCGCACGGTCGCTTTCGGTTTGGCCGTGCGCAACACCTGCATCGGCTCAATACGTTGCATGATTTCAGCGATCGTTAAAGGCTCCGTGGCCGCTTGCAGGACCTCGGTTACCGCCTGAGAAGTCGACCTGGTCATGGATAAGGCATCCGTTTTCCCTTGGGCATGGCTCGTCACCGGTCATCCCCTGCACACGCCCCAGGCTCGCAACACAACGCGTTCGATACTGCAGAGTTGCAGTGCCCCATCGTTCTCCTAGCTCTCGACCTCTAACAGCACGTCGATCAGCCGGTCGCAAAATGCCTCTACCTCCGCGTCGTCGCCGGCGCTAGTAGCCTGCCGGATGTCGGCGACCAGCCCGTTGATCTCATCGGCCAGATCCGCATCCAGATCTGGCTGGGCCAGTGCAGTTTGGGCGCGGTGCAACAGCGCTGCCGTCCCGGGATCGATTCCCGACGCCGGCGCAGCAGGCTCGAAGCTATCGTAAGCCTCCACGAGCCTGGCCTGGCTCAGAGCGATCTCCTCGGGACTGAGCCGCTGCCTGCTGGCCTTGAGCTGCGCGCTGACCTGTTTGCCGGTCGTACGCTCCGTCACTTTCACATCCAGAATACCGTTCACGTCAAGCTCAAACGTGACCGTCACGTCGGTCAGGCCGTCCGGCCGGTTAGGTACGAGGTCCTCCACCATGAACTCGCCCAGGAGCACATTTTGTGATGCGACCGGGTTCTCGCCCTGGTACACCTTGATCTCGATGGCATCCTGGCCGGGGTAGAGTGTGCTGAAAGCCTGGCTGCGCTGCACGGGGATAGTCGTATTGCGCCGTATCAGTGGAGCCAGGCGATCGACCTGCAGACGTCCGGTAAACGTCATCTCGGCGGTCTCGATACCCAACGACAAAGGAGTCACGTCGACCAGCACGGCATCGATCTCTTCCCCGGCGATGATCCCGGCCTGCACGGCTGCCCCCAGGGCCACGGCCGCGTCGGGGTCGATCTCGATGTGTGGTTCTTGCTGCATGCGCTCGGTCACCATCTCCCAGACGGCGGGGATGCGGGTCGAGCCGCCGACCAATAAAACTCGATCGATATCGGTGGGTTCGAGGTGGGCATCGGTCAACGCCTTGTCGATACAATTGATGGTCCGGGTGAGCAGGTCGTCGATCAGTTCTTCAAATTCCCCCTGCGAGACCTCGTGGCGGATGTGCAGGGGGCGCCCGTTGTTATCGTCGGCGACGTACTCGAGGCTAATAGTGGCATACGGTACTGAGGAGAGCGCGATCTTGGCCTCCTCGGCGGCGCGTAAGAGCCTGGCCCACGCCTGGTGATACTCGCGCAGATCGATGTGGTGCTCACGCACGAACTCATCGGCGATCCGGCCGGCCAGGCGTTCGTCGAAGTCATCGCCTCCCAGGTAGTTGTCGCCCGCGGTGGCCAGGACGTCTACGACGCCGCTATCGAGTTCGATAATGGAAACGTCAAAAGTGCCGCCGCCAAGATCATAGACGAGAACCCGCAGGTGCTGGTCGCCTGCCATACCGTATCCGTAAGCCAGGGCCGAAGCCGTGGGCTCGTTAATGACGCGCTCGACTCGTAGGCCGGCAATCTCGCCGGCTTCGATGGTGGCCTGGCGTTGTACCTCGTTGAAGTAGGCTGGCACGGTGATCACTGCCCGCTCTACCGGGTAACCCAGGAGTTCCTCCGCGCCTTCCCTGAGCTCGCGCAAGATGAAAGCCGAGATTTCTTGTGGGGTGTAGGCTTTCCCTGCCATCGTCACCGTCTCGGCCTTGCCCATTTTGCGTTTGATCGAGCGGATGGTGCGCTCTACCGCGACGACCCATTGGTTGCGCGCCGGCGCGCCCACCAACACTTCGCCGTCGGGCCCGATGCCCACGACCGAGGCCAGCAAGCGCTGTCCTTTGACGGGCAGGATCAAGGGTGCGCCATCCTGGATTACGGCGAGGACAGAATAGGTTGTCCCCAGGTCGATCCCCACAACGGTGTCGGCAGTATCCTTCACGATTCTTGCTCCTCATGCGCCGGCAAAGGTCCTGCACCCGGCAGTTCATCTTCCGAAGTCCTGGTTTCTTCGACCGCCGGTCCTTGTGCTACACCCGCTGCTGCTCGTGGCGCTCGGGTGACCACCACCTCTGCGTAACGCAACACGCGCTCGCGCAGACGGTATCCTTGACGTAGCACTCTGACGACCGTCCCCGGCCTCACGTCGGCCCGCTCTTCCGCCTGCACTGCGTTGTGCATACGTGGGTCAAAAGCCTGTCCTTGCGCCTCAATCGGCCGGATTCCTTCCAGCGCCAGCAGGCTCATGAATCGCTCTTGCACCAGCTCGAGGCCGTGCAGCCAGCCCTCCAGCGCGGCCAGGCTTTCGGCCTCTTCAGCCGGCGGGCGTTTTATGTTGGGGATCGGCTGAGGCAGGAGCGGATCGCCGAGGAACGCCTGGCGTAGTCTTTGCCACGTGCCTCGCAGCGGGGACTCGCTGCTCGCACCCGCCTGGGCCGGTTCAGCGGCAGCGAGCAACTTTTGGCGTTGCCGGGCAAGCATCGCTTGCCCACTTTCGAGGGCCATTTCCAGGCCATCCGCACCGGGCAATAATTCTACGGCCAGTTCGCTGCGCGCCGAGGCACGCAGTTCGGCCAGGCGGGCATTGCCTTGTGTGATATTCGCGCGGCCGGCCTCCTCGCGTCGAGCTATGATATCCTGTAGCGTAGCCAACGCCGACGTCACCTGCTGGTCCTTGTTCTCCGTCAGGGTGTTGCTTTTGAACTGCGTCCGCGCCAGCTTCGTCACTGTCCCATTCAACACCTCCACCTGGCGCGCCAGGTCGTCCACGCGTTCCTGGCCGGCCTCGAGGCCGACAGCTACCTCGGCCAGGCGCTCATCAAGGCGTTGCGTTGCGCTGGGATCGGCCATGTAGCGCGTCAACGCGGCCACCTGCTCGCCGCTCGCTTGTACGTTTGCCGCCAGCCCATCAAATCGCATTTGCAGGCGATCGGCCTGATCGCTCAACCGCAACAGATAGCCGGCGAGTCCCACCTCATCGCTTTCTATGGCTGGCAGCAAGGGGCCCGGCCGGTCCCGTTCGTTATTTGGGGAGTTCGGGCTCATGAAAATCCTCATGTAGGGACAGTTGGGCCAGCGCCAGTTCTCGGGCCAGGTTAATTATGTCCTCAGGATGCACGCTAAGATCGGGTTTGCTGCGCCGTCGCTTTGGCAGATCGGGCGGCGGCTGGAGCAGAAACAGTTCGGCCCTGGCGCGGCCTTCTGGCGTGCGCAGTTCTTCGTAGGCCGCACGAATTTCTTGAAATTTTTCCGGCTCGCGCTCTGGCGAGTACTCGCGTACCAGCCGGAAGTAGGCTCGTTTGATCTCGTCCTCGCTCGCGCGGCGCTCGAGGCCAAGCACGGCATACGGATTGGCCGGTGATGGACCAGGAGGATCAGTTGGCATTCAAATGCTCCTGAACAGAAAGGGAGGCCAACAATGCCGCGGCGCCGCTCACCTGAAATCCTTCAGCATATCCAGGAGCTCTTTCGGCAGGCCGCGTCTGCTCAGCTGTGCTTCAATGGCCTCGGCCATCAGCAAGACGCCCTGGTCTTTGGCCGCGCGAGCTGCTTGCTGTGCCTTGCGCAAAAGCTTAAGCGCGGCCTTCGCGTCGTGCTTGCGCTCAAAAATGCGGCGCGCTTCCAAGTATTCGCTTGCGCCACTCGCCGGCGCCTCAGCAGTGACACGCTCTGCGTAGGTCGCCGCCAGATCCTTTGCTCCAGAGGCGTCGGCCGTCTCCACCATCTGTAGCATGATCCCGGCCCACGTGTCGTCTACCCACGGCCGCCCGACAAGCTGAAGGGCTTCATTGAAAAAGCGCTCAGCCCAATCCTCACCGAGCTTACATTCTAACACCGTCTTACCCTGGTGAATCCAGAAGGCCGGCAGCAACCCCGGGATCTGGCGCACTTGGGGCAGCCGTTTTGTTACCTCGTCTGAGGCCTTCGCGTGGAGTAACTCGTGGAGGACGTTGCCCACAACTCCGGTGTCGGTTGGAGCGGCATCGTAAGCCTGAATAAGTAACGGGAGGGCTTCCTTCTTCTTGCCCGTCTCCATTAGCTCGAAGCCCATCTGGTAGAGCAGCTTCGGATGGCCGGGCACCTCCTTGAGCGCCCGTTCCAGCAACGAGATTTTCTCCCGAGGCGTGTGCGGTCCATAGAACATGAGAGGCTGCGGCTCTCCGAAGTCCGGGGTCACCTGCGCCAGATAGGCCTCGGCCAGCTCTTCCCTGGCTTCTGTGCTGGCAGGGTTGGCCGCCAGCACGCGCCGCCAGATCGGCATGGGGTCTTGCCGCCACGACTGTTTGTAGAGCGCACCCAGGCGCATCAGCGCATCCTCGTGTTGCGGGTCTAGCTCAAGGATGCGCCGGAGCTCATTGATAGCTGCCTCGTCGCGCTCCTCACCTACCAGGGCATCGACCAGCTTCAGACGCCGGTCCACACTCTCGGGCGCATATTTGGCCGCGTTCTTGAGGGTGACTAAAGCTTCCCCGGTGACCCCGGCCCGCTCATAACATTCGGCAACGTGATCCCAGATGACGGCAACCTGAGCATCGCTCAGGTAATCGGCATGCTCCGGCTTGCGCGGCCGGCGCCGTATCATCTCCCGCCACGCATCGGCAGCCTGCTTCCAGTGGCCGAGCTTTTCTTCGGCCAGCGCCAGGTTCTGCGCCACGTTGCGGCTCCCGTGCAACTCCTGCGCCTGCCGCCAGTGCTCTACGGCTACGTGCCACCGGCCCGCCTGCGCGGCAGCATAACCGGCGTGGTAATGGGCGATACCGACCAGCTCTGCCAATAACGGTTCGCCGGGCGGCAGTGGTACCTGGTGGGCAGCATCGAGGAATTCCTGCCAGCGGCCCGTCAGTGCGTCCTCTGTAGCCTGTCCCTGCAAGAAAACGACCTGGTTCTGTCGCAGCCAGGGCGTTTCCAGGCCCACCGATCGGGCCTTAACCCACGCGCTGCTCGCCTCGCCGGTTGCGCCCGCTCGTGCGGCCGCAACACCCAGGTAATACAATAGGACGGCCTGGACGGGTCTGCGAGTATTCTCTGTGGTGGCCTGGTGCAACAAATCCACCGGTGCCGCCGAGGCATCACATCGCATTTCCAGGAGGGCCTGCCACAACGCGCTGCCTTTACCCAACGTAGGCCCCGGCAAAGCAGCCAGAGCCGGCTCCGTCGTCTTGTCCTGCAACAGTTTCGCGACGACATGCAGCGTATTAGCTTCGGCCACCGGCAGTTTATCCGCATCCCAGGGCTGGCCGCTTGCCAGGCGCGCCAGTTGACGCAAATAGGCCAACCGCGGCCGCTGCGGCTCCGCCGCAAAGGCTGCATCCAGTTCGGGGATGGCTTCCGGAAGGCGACCCAGTTGCCAGAGCGCGAGGCCACGATAAAAGTGCAGCTTGCCCAACCCGGGCGCATACCCCAGCGCCTTGTCGAGGTGATCGAGGCGCGACACAACCTCAGTTGTACCGGCAGCCGCGCGAAAGTGCGCTTCTGCAAGCAACTGCCGCGCCGCCTCGACGCCCGTCGCATAGCCATCACGTTGCACTGCTTCTAGCGCGTCATTCCCCATGCGGATGGCCACAGCGAGCTCACCACGGCGTAGCCGGCGCAAAACCTCCCGAAGCTGCCCGCTTGGGCTGTACGCCGACGTCGGCGGTTGCGATCGGTTTTTCGGCAATTGAGCTTTGCGTTTCTTTGTCACCCTGCCTCACCGGAAGATCGCTACCAAGACACGATACTGAAATTATACAGTTTATTAAGTTCCATTCCAAATCCGAAGTGCCCGGCATCTAAATGGCCATGCTCAGGAACTCTTGAGCGCAACATCATGCGCGCCGACCGTGCGCAGGATCAGCAGGTCGCCGTACATTTCAGAATATTGCAGACGCATCAGCTATCTTGCTGGCGCGCCGCTCGCAAGCCGGCCATCAGGTCGTCCACGTTGTCGAACTCCTGCACGCGGCCGTCGGCAATACCGGCGCTTGCCTCATGCTCGGCCGCCTGCCATTCGGGCGACCAGAAGTATGCCTGGCTCTTGTCGATCAAGGCTTTGGGCGCCAGGATGATGCTATCTTCGGTGACGCGCACCTCCGTGTAATCCCCTTTCTCGACGCGCAGCCGGCGGCGCGCATCTGCCGGCAGCGTTACCTGCCCAATATGTGTCACCTTGATCAACGCTGTATCAGCCATGGCTATTGCTCCATGACCATTCGCTCATTTTCAAAGCGACTTTTGAGATTTCAGCTTATCCGACGCCGTCATTCGGTGCAGAGGGCGTTGCGAACAGGACGAAAGGCTGTTTCGACAGCAGGCTGGGCCTAATGCGAGCGCTTTTGCATGCAACCGACGAACGAAATGGCGCTATTATCTGCTCACAGGCCTAACAAACGTCACATTTCGTTGATGATTCTTCATCGACAGCTGTGAACTTTACCAGCACAAGCAACATTCCACAGCAAATGCAGGCTGCTATTGCAGAAACAAATCTAAAAAGCACCAGAAAAATCGGCGAAAGGCAAGTACTTAGATAACATTTTCACCGAGCGCTTCTGGCGCACGATCAAGTATGAAGAAGAGTACCTGAAAGAGTAAGCGGGCCCGCGTGACGCCCGGCGCTCCCTGGCCGAATATCTCGACTTTTACAGCTATCGGCGGCGGCACCAGGCGCTAAACTACGCAACGCCCGCCGCCCTCTACTACGGTCAACCCGCACAATGCCTGACAAAAACCCCCATGTCAGCCGAAGCGGGTCGGTCCATGTAAGCCAGGGTTGTGGACAAGTAGAAAACCGCAAAAAAGAGTGCAGTTTACCACTTGACCACAGCCCCTACTACTACGACGACGACTGCGCCTACCCAATCTTACAGACGAAAGGAGTTCGGTACCTTAACCAAGGCCCTTTGTTTGTCTTGACAAACCCATCCGCCCTACGCGGCCCGGTGCTCGGGGTCGCTCATGAAAGGGACCAGGAGCCACATGGTGCTCACCATCCACGGCGATAAGGATAGCGCCTTGACTTGCTCGGCATTAGTCTTAGGGCATACATTCATCACTATTATTATGAGATAACCTAATTATTTGAAAATGAGAGTGAACAGAGGAAGGAATCGGATTCATGAGGAACAGACCGTGCCCGTCCAGGCCGGCGACGTTACCTTGGAGGGCGACCTGGTCATCCCGGATGGCGCAACCGGGATCGTTTTGTTTGCGCACGGCAGCGGTTCCAGCCGGCACAGCCCGCGCAATCGTTTCGTGGCCAATGCGCTGCAGGCAGCCGCCCAACTCCAGGCCGAACATCAGGTAAAAATCATCCCGGGTGCCACGCATCTGTTCGAAAAGCCGGGCGCGCTGGAACAGGTGGCGAGACTGGCAGCCGGCTGGTTCAGCGATCACCTGTCACGGTGATATTCCAAAAACGCTTGAAGATCAGGAGTTGAGCCAGCCGATGGCGCATACCTCATCTTGAAAGGAACAGCACGTATGTCTCCCAAACCGACCTGGAAACCCCACACCGAACATGGCGATCTGAGTTCCAAGGAGCGCGAAGAACTGCCTGAGAGCGTCTTTGCCTTTCCCAAGCAGCGTAAGGAGCCGCTGACCGACGCCGCGCACCTCAAGAACGCATTAGCCCGCTTTGACCAGGTTGAAGACGTCTCCGATGCCGATCGGGACCTGGCTTTTGCGAACATCCAGGCTGCGGCCAGGCACTATGACGTTCAGGTTGAGGAGAGCGACTGGCGCCAATTGGGCAAACGCCCACACACGAAAAACACAGCCCACGAGTAAGAACCGGGGCACGCGTAGATCTATAAAAGGAGCACTCCCTTGCCTTTCGAGCAATACCATGAGCCGGCCGGCGAGCTGCCGGCGGAAGTACGCACATTCGCCCGCATGATCCTGTCAATGATCGAGGAAGCCGAGGCTATTGACTGGTACGAACAGCGCCTGGCTGTAGAAAAGGATCCGCAGGCGCGCGCCATCATGCAGAACGCGCAGCAAGAGGAGTTCAAGCATTTTGGCATGGACCTGGAATTCCTGCTGCGCCGTAAGCCGAAATGGCGGGTAGCCATGCAGAACATCCTGTTCAAGCAGGGCGACATTGTGCAACATGGGGAGACAGCCGAAGAGGACGAAGACAAGACCGGCTCCTAGCGTGCCGGGCGCGGTTGAGGAGGACAAGTTGACTGGGCCTGCCGCCTCTGCGGCAAAGCCTTCGTGTGGCGCCGGCTTGGAGATATTGGGGAGCCGCCATTACTCTTCGTCTGCTCGTTGGTAGCGGAGGTAAACCACTCCGGAACCGAACGTCCGTGCTTCAATCAGCCGCAGGTTGACCGTGTTAGCCGGGACCGGGAACAATGGCGTTCCGCGCCCCAGGATGACCGGGTGAACGAAAAGCCCGTATTCGTCGATCAAGCCGAGCCGCATGAAAGTCGTTGCGAGGCCGGCTCCGCCGACTGCGAGGTCTTTGCCGGGTTGCTGTTTCAGCTCCCTGACCTCTTTGGCGCTGACCTCCCTGACCAGCGTGGCGTTCCCTTCGACGCCCTCCAGGGTCTTCGAGAACACGATCTTGGGCATTTTCTTCCAGATGCGGGCGAACTCGAGTATGTATCCCGGGATTGACGGGTCCGTATCTGCCGTTGGCCAGTAGTCGGCCATATTCTCATACATCCGCCGTCCGTACAGATAGGCGCCTATCGCGCTCTGCTGACCATTGATGTAGGTGTGCAGTTCTTCATCGACAATGTGCCAGTCGAGTTCTCGGTTCGGCCCCTCGATGAAGCCGTCGAGTGAGACCATCATCGAGTAGATCAGTTTTCTCATTTCACTCTCCACCGATTGATATCGCTCTGGTCCTCGCGTGTCAGGCGTTCGCGAGTGAACAACGATTTCCTTCTGCTTTACAGCCATCGGGATTACTTTCGCACAAATATTCGCCAGATCAAGCGTGAATACCATCAGAACAAATCTGGCCTTCTGTGCTACCCTTTTTTTCTCAGATTTGGATTATAGTGGGCTGGTATTATACTATCCACACCCGTGGCATGGCCGCTCGGCGGGCAGCGATCCCCCCACGGCTCGTCCAGGTCTCCGTCTAAATCACACCATTCGGTGATCAAGGAAGTTCATGAGGAGGATTTATGTGGTGAGTCCAGAGAACAGAGTTGTCACTGTCACCATCAATCCGGCCATCGATCAGACCGTCGTCATCCCCAACTTCGCGGCTGGGACAGTGAACCGGGTCCAAGCTTCACACTTGGATCCGGGCGGTAAGGGCATCAACGTGGCTTCCTTCCTCGCGGACTTCGGCCAACCGGCCACGGTTACTGGGTTCCTCGGGGCTGACAATGATGAGATCTTTCGCCAGTTGTTTGTGCAGAAGGGGATCGAAGACCGCTGCGTCCGCATCGCGGGCAAGACTCGTATCGGCGTGAAAATCAGCGACGAGGCGCTGCGACAGACGACGGATATCAACTTCCCTGGGCAAATGCCCAGTCCGTCCGACATCGAGCAGCTTTTCGGCATCTTAGGGGAACTGGCGCTCACCCACGAATGGTTCGTGCTTTCGGGCAGCATTCCTGCCGGAGTACCGGCCGGCATCTATGGCGAGATGGTGCGAACGCTCGCAGGGAAGAAAGTCGTACTCGATACGAGTGGTGAAGGGTTTCGCCAGGCTGTGGCCGCCGGGCCGTGGCTCATCAAGCCGAATGTGGATGAGCTGCGCGAATTCGTGGGAGAGCGACTGGACACAGCGAACGCTATTCTTAAGGTTGCGCGCTCTCTCATCGAGCGCTACAAGATCGCGACCGTCGTCGTATCCATGGGAAAGGAGGGAGCCATCTTCGTCGAGGGCGAGGAAACGGTCTGGGCAGTGCCAGCGCCGGTCGAAGTTAAGAGCACGGTCGGGGCCGGCGACGCGATGGTCGCCGGCATCGTCGCCGGCAAAATCCGGGGGCTCGCCCTGACCGAGTGCGCCCGTCTGGCGACTGCATTTTCGATGACCGCGATCAGTCACATCGGGTCGGGCCTGCCCTCCATCGAAGCGGTTCAGTCAGCAAAGGAGCAGGTTACCATCCGCGAGCTTTCAAAGGCATAATCCAACATCAAAGAAGGAGTTGTCAGATGGCCAAGATTGTAGCAGTCATGGCCTGCCCGACGCGGATCGCCCACACCGTGATGGCGGCGGAGGCGCTCGAGAAGACCGCTAAAGTCATGGCGGCACACCCTCCGCGCGGAGATGCAGGGCTCGGCAGGAGCGCAGAACGTCCTCACCGAGCAGGAGATCCGTGAAGCCGATGTAGTCATTATCGCCACCGACATCCATGTGAATATGGATCGGTTCGCAGACAAGCCCATTTACGCGACCTCAACCAGCGACGCGATCCGCAAGACCCGGGCCGTGATCGAGGCGGCAATGGCGGAGGCCGAAGAGCTGAAAGCGGCAGCGGTAGCGCCCGTCGCAGCGCCGACAGGTCCCGCGGCGCCGCCCCCCTCCGGATGCCTCCAAGTTCCTGGTGGCTGTCACGTCGTGCCCGACCGGCATCGCGCACACCTTCATGGCGGCCGAAGCCCTGGGCTACCAGATGAAGGTCGAGACCCAGGGTTCGGTGGGGGCACAGAACAGGCTGACGTTCGAGGAAATTGGCCGGGCCGACGCGGTGATCATCGCGGAGGACGCCTTTGTTGACAAGACCCGTTTTGCGGGCAAGCGCCTCTATGAGACCTCGACGAAAGTCGCCTGGCACGAGGGCTAGGAGGTAGTGAAGAAAGCCCTGGCCCTACTGGAGCCAGGAGGAACCGACCTGGCCGACCTGGCCAGAGAGATGAAGAAAGCCCGTGCCGCCAAGATCACCGGTCCCTACAAGCAACTGATGACAGGCGTTTCGTACATGCTGCCCATCGTCGTCGCCGGCGGCATCCTGATCGCCCTGGCGTTCGCCTTCGGCGGCATCACGACCAAGGGGTATCCTCAAGGCTCACTGGCGTGGGCTTTGATGACGATCGGTGGCACCACCGCCTTCGCCCTGTTCGTACCCGTCCTGTCGGCTTTCATCGCCTACTCGATCGCCGACCGCCCGGGCATCACATCCGGCATAATTGGCGGCATGCTGGCCTCGACCGTGGGAGCCGGGTTCCTGGGCGGCCACGTGTCCGGTTTCCTGGCCGGGTACCTGACTCTGGCCCTGAACACCTACATCCAACTGTCGAAGAACCTGCAAGGTCTGAAACCGGTCCTGATCCTGCCACTTCAAAAACCGCTTCACGGCCGATGAACAGGAAGCAAGCAGCGCGGCGCTGGTCCTGGGCATCTCGTTCATCACCGAAGGGGCGATCCCCTTCGCGGCGCGCGATCCACTTCGCACGATCCCGAGTCTGATGACCGAGTCGGCCATCGCGGGCGCGCTCTCGATTGTCTTCGGCTGCCAGTTGATGGTACCCCACGGCGGTGTCTTTGTCCTGCCCATTCCTAACGCGGTCGTGAACCTGGGCGGATACGTTGTGGCCAACCTCGTGGGAACCGTGGTCACGACGGGCATGCTGTTCCTCCTGAAGAAGCCGCTGGCGAGCAAGGAACAGGCATTCGCGCGCGAAGCAGCCGTCGCATAGTCACGCTGCTTGAGACGGCGCCGGTCGGGCCGGCAGCACCCGAAGCGGTCGAATGATAAGAGTGGGTGAGGCTTCTCTGGAAGCCTCACCCACTGCACGTGCAGGCCAACCTGGAGAACGACCCAGCCACATGGTATACTCTGTTTGGCCGGTGGTCGGTTCACTCCTTTACGAGAAAGGCTGTAGAGATGACCTCATCCAAGAACTACTTGATCGATATGGACGGCGTGCTCCTCAACGGCTCTGTCGTCATCCCGGGAGCCGACGCGTTTATTGCGCGCCTGAAAGAGCGCGCAATACAGTACCTGGTGCTGACCAACAACCCCAAATATACCCCCGGCGACCTGGCGCACCGGCTGCAGACCATTGGGCTCGATGTGCCGGCCGAGCGCATCTTCACTTCGGCTATGGCGACAGGCCGGTTCCTGCACTCTCAGAGACCCAACGGTACAGCCCTGGTCATCGGTGAGAGCGGGCTGACCGAGGCCATCCACGCGGCCGGCTATGTGATCACCTCGCTCGACCCAGACTATGTCGTGCTGGGCGAGACTTACAGCTATGATCTGGATAGGGTCACCCGGGCAATCCGTCTGATTGCCGGCGGCGCGCGCTTCATAGCAACCAACCCCGATCCATCCGGCCTGAGCGAAAGCGGTCTCGTCCCGGCCTGCGGTGCGATGGCCGCCTTAATTGAGAGGGCGACCGGCGTCAGCCCATTCTTCGTGGGCAAGCCCAACCCGCTCATGATACGGACGGCGCTTAACTACCTCGACGTCCACTCCGAAGACACGGTCATGGTAGGCGATCGCATGGACACCGATATTGTGGCGGGCGTGGAAGCTGGGCTGGAGACGATCCTGGTATTGTCGGGCGTGACGCGCCGGGACGAAGTATCGCGCTTCCCTTACCAGCCCACTCGCATCTGCGACTCCGTTGCAGACATTGAGCCCTGATATTCGATCCACGCGGAGGTTACTCTTTTTTGTCAGGCTGGTAGGAAAGAAGAACGATGCCTGAACTGAACGTCCTTGTATCCACAAGTCTCAGAACCTTCATATCACTCCCGTCCGGAAAGAGACGCTTTCCGCTGCCGAGAACTACGGGACGGACCATCAGCCGATACTCATCGATGAGGTCATGTTGCAGCAACGTGTGTACCAGCTCGCGACTGCCGGCCACCAAGATGTCCTGACCGGGCTGCCGCTTCAGCCTGGACACTTCTTCCGGGATGTTCTCTCTGATCAGCCTTGAATTGTTGCACTCAGCCTTTTCCAGGGTCGTTGAAACAACAAACTTGGGAAGGCCATTCATCCTGTCCGCAAAACCCAGTTCATCAGTCATGGATGGCCAGGCTTTGGCGAAGCCTTGATAGGTCACGCGCCCCAGTAGCAGAGCGTCGCTCGCAAACAGTTCATCCGGTTTGACCTTCGCCGCTTTTTGGTTCCAGAACTGGAAGCTCCAACCCCCGTGTTTGGTTCCTTCACTGCCGCCTGGGTCTTCCATGACGCCATCCAGTGTCACATACTCGGTTACGACTAGCTTTCTCATGTTGTTGGTATCTTCTCAATAATTCGGGGGACAGTTCTGCCCTAACTGAAAAAGGCAGCGGGACACTTACTGCATCTTGTGTGTCCATATCGGACGTGTACAACAGGCGGTAGTGGCTGGCGCATACGTGATGATCATCGGAAGTGGTTCCCCCGATTTATTGAGAAGTTACGCGGCGGGGCCGCCTGGCTCAGGGCTGCGGGCCGCGCAGCTCGGCCAGATTGGCCTCGGTCGGATCGCGCAGGGTAGCCAGGGATGCATCGCACTGTGACGCCGCCGCGAACTCAGCCCCGACCTGGGTAGGCTCATCGCGCGCCAGCAGGACCGTGGCCAGGGCAAAGTGAGCCTGTGGCCACTGGGGCATGAGCGCGAGCAGGTCCTGTCCGGCCTTGGCTGCCTGGTCCAAAGCCGCCGTGGCATCCTCGCGCTTGCCGGCCCGCGCCAGGGCCAGCCCGCGCCGCATGGACAGGGCCACGGCCAGGAGGCGCGCGTTATCAACCGAGCCTTGCTGGGCATACGCCGGCAGCAGCGCGCCGGCCTGCTGGTAAGCTGTGAGGGCCGCGCCGGTGTCGCCGCTGCGCAAGGCGATATCCCCTAGCCCGATCTGGGCCTCGGCGTTGGAATCCCAGGCGCTCAACGCGGTCTGGAATTCGCTTTGGGCGGCGATGAACTTCTTCTGTGCGTAATAAACCTGTCCCAGGGCGCTATGGGCGAAGGAGGCGATCACCGGCGTATCTTTGGCGGCCTCCAGGCTCACCTCCAGCTCGTGCACGGCCTCGTCGAGGTGCTTCCCGTCCTTATCCTTATAGTAAGCCGGGTCAGGTTGGAACTCACCATCAAGTGCGCGAGCACATCGCTGGCCGGCGCACTCTGCAGGCTCGCGTAGACCGGCACGGCCTCATCTTCGCGCCCCTGGGCCTGGTTCAGCCCCCCGAGTTCGCCGCGATAAACTGACAGTTCCGGCGCCAACTCTACCGCGTTGCGCGCCTCCTCAGTGGCCGCGCTCAAGTTACAGCACTTGTACTGCAGCAGAGCCATCTCGAAGTGCGCGTCGGCGTTGCCCGGCTGGAGCGCCAATACCTCCCCGTAGCGCGTCGCGGCCTGGTCGAGCTGTCCCTTCTGCGCCAGCAGGTTGCCCAGCATGAGTCGGGCAGTGGCATTAGCCGGGTCCAGCGCGGCGGCCTGGCTGAACTGCTCCGCCGCCGCGTCAGTATTGCCCTGCCGCAGATAGACGAAGGCCAGCAGCCCGCGTAGAGTCGGATCGTCACCGTTCGCCAACGCCTGCTGGTAGGCGGAGGCGGCATCGGCCAGCTTTCCCTGCCGAGCGTAGAGCGCTGCCAACGATGACCAGCCCATCTTGTTGTGCGGATCGAGGGCAAGCCCGCGCTGGTACTCGGCGCTCGCCGCGTCATTTCGGCCCAGCTTCTCGTGGACCTGCCCGAGGAAGATGCGCAGGTTGGCATCGTCGTGCAGGGCCAGGACCTTCTGGTAAGCCGCCGCGGCGTCCTCCCAGCGCTGCAGGTCCCAGTAGGCGTGCGCTTCAGCCGCATCGTAGGCGGATTCCTGCGGTCTCTGCTGTGCTACGGCCTCGAACGCCCCGGCCGCCTTATCTGGCTGGCGCAGGTCCGTGTAGGCACTGCCGAGGGCGAAGTAGGCCTGCGGGAAATCGGCGCGCAGGTAGAACGCATCAGCGTTGCGCGGGTCTGTGCGGGTAGCAGCCTGGTATTCGGCGATGGCGTGGGGGTAATCGGCGGCGTCATAGTAGGCGCCGGCCAGCACAATGTGCTCGGCAGCGCTACAGCCCGCCAAGTCCGCCGCCTGCTCCAGCTCGGGGAGCGCCTCAGCCTTGCGTCCCTGCTGCTGGTAGAGCATGCCCAGCAACAGGCGGGCCGTCGCGTCCTGGGGCGCCAGTGCGGTCCAATGGCGATACTCACGCTCAGCATCGCTCAACTGGCCCTTCCAGAAATAGGCGTTGCCCAGCCCGCGATAGACGCGTGAGTCGCTGGGCGCCGCCTTTTGCGCCGCCTGGTACTCGGCCAGCACCTCGTCGTACTTGCCGGCGGCCGTGTAGGCGTCGCCAAGACTGAGGTGCGCCTCCAGCGGATCGGTTGCCCGAGAGCCCTTCGCCGTTAGCGCGCTCTGGTAGAGCGCGATCGCCTGCGCCCGCGCGGATTGCGCCTTGTCGGCATGGCCGGCTTCGTCGTAAACACTGGCCAGCAAGCTCTTGCTCAGCGCGCTGTTGGGGTCGAGCCTGGACGCCGTTTCGATCTTGGCGACAGCCTCGACCGGCCGGCCAGCCTGGCCATAGAGGTCGCCCAGGAGCTGGTGGGCCTCCGCGCTGTCCGGCTTGAGCCGGGCCGCCGTCTGCGCCTGGACGATGGCCTCATCCAGGCGCCGGGCCGGGCGGCAGGTCGCGGCGTACAAGATCGCCAGGTTGTGGTGCGCTTCGTAAAAGTCGGGTTTGATGGACAGGGCTTGCTCCAAATCGGCCTGCGCTTCGACCAGCCGGTTTTGCTGGTAGTGCACAACCGAGCGCTGGAAGTGGGCCACCTCCTGGCCGACGATCTCGCCGCCCCCCGCGGGCGCGTTGGCCAGCGCCTTGTCCAGGTAAGCCAGCGCATGCTGTGTATCGCCGTTCGCGTAATAGATCAGGCCCAGCAACATCGTCGAGACGTAGGCCATTTGCTGTGGCCCGTCCTTGACGAATACATCCACGGCCGGCATGGTCAGCGGGGTGCAGATGTAGTGCGCCACATCGCTCAGCCGCAAAGCCGGCGACGCGGCTGCCGGCTCGGCCGCAAAGGCGCTCGTAACGATGAACGGCAAGTCGAGCGGTCGCGTTGCCAGCGAAGGGATGCGCAGCAGCTCAATGCGCGGGCTGACGCCGGCGTCGTCATACCAGCCCCAGATCACCAGGGTCGCCTTGAGCGCCGCGCCCTGCGCCTGGGATTGCACGCCGTCGGAATAAGCCTGAAAGGTCCGCTGCAGGACCACCTTGCCGCCCGAGTCGGAGACCTCGCCCTTGAGTCCTTCGTAGATACGGCGCGCAAAATCCATCTACCGTGACGCCTTACTCTCGAAGACACCGACCGCAATAATGATGCCGCTGGGCGGGCGGGCGCGGTTGTACAACGTCCAGGTTCCCCACGCACCGCCTATCAGCACCAGGCTGGTCAGGAGGATGACCGCGCGACGGCGCGCGCCAGCCCCAATACACGGACAGCACGGCCGCCGCAGCCAGCAGAATGCCGATGAGGTATGGCAGTACCATGGCCACCCGGGCAAGGCTGCGCGTGACCAGGTCGAGCGCGGCCACCGCGAACTGGAGCGCGGCCAGCAGAATGCCAAGCATGCCCAGGATCGTCGCCACCAGGCCGCGGCGGTCGCGGGCCATCGCGTGGACGGCGGGAGCCTGGCGGCCGATCAGCGGCGCCAGGAGCTCGGCGGCGCCGGCCAGCGGCTTCACCCAGCCGGGCACCTCGCCGGTTGGCAGTTTCTCGCCCTGCACGGAGACAGGCTCGCCGCGCACGGCAGCCGCGAAGGCCCGCACCAGCTCGCGCGCGCTGCCATAGCGCGCGGCCGGGTCCTTGGCCAGCGCCCTGCCCAGGACACCGGCCACCCCTTGGGGCAAGCCGGCGGCGGAGCGTTCCGGCGAAGGCGCCGGCTCGGTCACGTGTTGAAGCATGACGCCGGCCGGTGAATTGCCGACAAAGGGTGGGCTTCCGGTGACGACCTCGTACAGAATTGCGCCCAGCGAGTAGACGTCGCTACGCGCATCCAGGGGCTTGCCGCTGGCCTGCTCCGGCGAGACATAGGCGGGGGCGCCGCCGATGCCGGTCAGGTTGGTTAGCGAGAGCTGCCCCAGGGTCTGCGCGATGCCAAAGTCGATGAGCACCGGCTGGCCACGCGCAGTGAAGAGAATGTTGGCCGGCGAAAGCGCGCCGTGCACGATCCCTTGCCCGTGGGCCGCGTCAAGGACATCTGCCAGCGGCTCGAAGATGTGCACCGCCTCGGGCAGGGCCATCCGCTCGCCGCGTGCGGCGTGCTCGGCCAGGCGCTCGGCAAATGTCCCGCCTTCCAGGTATTCCATCACCATATAGAGCAGGCCGTCCGCCACGCCGAAGTCGTAGACCTGCACGATGTGCGAGTGACGGAGCGCGGCGATCAACCTGGCCTCATGGCGAAAACGTTCATCAAACTCGGTGTCGGGGAAGGCGGGGCGATGAATAACCTTAACGGCGACGCGGCGCTCAAGTTGGGGATCGCGCGCTTCGAAAACTTCCACCAAGCCCTGGCCGGTCAGAGGCCTGACCACAATAGATCGACCAAAAGCTCGCGCGGCCATGGGCGGATCCTCCTCACTCGCTGGGCGCTGCTAGCTAGATTTTAGTCCGCTTCGCCGGTCTGTCAACTGCCGCTTAAGAAAATGCGTACGCCATCCTCATCAACGCGTCCCAGGGCCGGGTCTACGGCGGCGACGGCGAAGGCAACCAGGTCACGCGCCTGGCGTTGAAGTAGAGGGTTGTTGTAGAAATGCTCCCGTCTCCACCGGCCCCAACGCACGCAGTAGGTGCTCGGTGCGCAGGATGACCGCCAGGTAGCGCACGCCGGATCCCATCGAAATCTCCTCCTCGGCCAGCAGGCTTTCGTCGACCAGCACACGCATGGGAGCCGGCAGGCCAAATGGGGCGACCGCGCCGGGAGGATAGCCGGTCGCCGCCAATAGCTCGGCTTCGGTCGCCATAGTCATGCGCGACTGGCCGAGATAACTGCGCAGCGCGGGCCAGGAGATCTGCCCCGGCCCACCAACCAGCACCATAACGAAGGTGTCTTGCGCCAGCCGGAACACTATGCTGCGCATCACCTGTTCCGGGCGCTGCCCGCGCTCGCTCGCAGCCTGGGAAAGCGAACGCACCGGGCCGGGATGGCGAAATAGCCGGTAGGGCACGTTTAAAGAATCCAAGGCCCGTGTAACGGACGTCGAATCCTGCGTTATGTCAAGCATCTGCTGTCACCGCCGGGCTGGGATCGGCCGATCAACCGTGAATTGTCGGCGGTAGTTCCTTGCCCTCAGGCACAAAACGGATGGACAGCGAATTGACGCACTCGCGCGTGTTCTGCGCCGTCAGACGCTCGCCTACGAATTCATGCCCCAGGTGCGCACCGCAGTTGGCACATTCAATCTCCGTGCGGTAGCCATCGGGGTCTCTCAGGCGCTTCAGCGCATCCGGGTAACTGGCATCGAAAGCCGGCCAGCCGCACCCCGCATCAAACTTGCTCTGGGAGGAGAACAGGGGGGCGTTGCACCTGCGACATATGTAAGTTCCCGCCTGGTAGAAATCGTCATACTCGCCGGTGAACGGCCGTTCTGTTCGTTTGTGGACTATGACGCGCTCCTCGGCTGGAGTTAGCTTATTCGGACTCATCGTATGCTCCTCGTATACTGCAAATATGCGTTTTCATTCCTCCTCGTACTGTACCGTATCTCATGACCCGGGGACAGGCGGCAGATTCCATTTGAGAGAAACACGCCAGGAGCCAGACCGGGCGGGGGCAAGCAGCCTCCCGCCCGGTTCTGTTAGGATCTTTCAGCAAGCAGCCGGGCGGATCACCTGGCCAGCCGGAAGCCGCGCAGCCGCAAGGAGTTCGTGACCACGAAGATGGACGAGAAAGCCATTGCCGCCGCGGCCAGCCAGGGAGCATTGTGGAGCAACCCGGCTACTGCCACGGGGACCAGCAACAGGTTATAGAAGAAGGCCCAGAACAGGTTCTGTCTAATCGTGTGCATGGTGCCGCGGCTGAGCGCGATCGCGCGCGCTACGCCACGCAGGTCGCCGCTCATCAGCGTCACCCCAGCGGTCGCCATGGCAACGTCCGTCCCGGTCCCGATGGCCAGGCCGACGTCAGCCTGCGCCAACGCCGGGGCATCGTTGATCCCATCCCCTACCATGGCAACCACGGTGCGCGGGGCAAGGCCGGGCTGCGTCCGGCCTTGCCCCGTGGCAGAGCCCGACCCGGCCGGCCGGTCCTGGGGCGCCTGCTGTAGCGCTTTCACCTGCGCAGCTTTGTCTCCCGGTAGAACTTCCGCCAGCACCCGGTCGACCCCCACCTGCCTGGCGATCGCTTCGGCCGTGCGCCGGTTGTCGCCCGTCAGCATGACCACGCTCAGACCCTGGCGGCGCAGGCCGGCAATGGCTTCGACAGAGCCATCTTTGACTGTGTCGGCGATGCCGAGCGCGCCCAGGGCCAGTCCGTCCACGGCGCCGATGACCGCCGTCTTGCCTTCACCCTGCATTTTGTCGATTGCGGCATCCAGGCCGCCGGTCGGGATCCCCTCGGATGCCAGCCAGCGCGGTGTGCCCACCAGCACACTGTGACCGTCAACCTGGGCATGGATGCCATGCCCGGCAACGGCCTGGAACCCGTCCGGCTCGCTGAGCAGCAAACCTCGCTCTTGCGCTGCCGTCACGATCGCCTGCCCCAGCGGGTGCTCGGAGCCCCGTTCGGCCGACGCGACCAGACGCAAGAACTCGTTCTGCGCGTTCCCGTCCGCCATCACCACGTCCGTCAGGGCTGGTTTGCCGCGCGTGATCGTCCCCGTCTTGTCCAGCACGACCACCTGCACCTGCTCGGTACGCTCCAAGGCTTCGGAGCTGCGGAACAGAATGCCGTTTTCGGCGCCCTTGCCCGACCCGACCATGATGGCCGTCGGTGTCGCCAGGCCCAGCGCGCACGGGCAAGCAATGACCAGAACGGCCACCATGTTGATCATCGCCAGGGTGAAGCCTCCCTTAGCGATAAAGAACCAGCCCAGGAAAGTCAGCAGGGCAATGCCGATCACGATCGGCACAAAGACGCCCGAAACGCGGTCGGCCAGAGCCTGGATCGGCGCCTTGGACCCTTGCGCTTCCTCCACCAGGCGAATGATCTGCGCCAACGCCGTCTCGGCGCCGACCTTGGTGGCCTGCATGCGCAACAGTCCGGAACCGTTCAGCGTCGCGCCAATGACCTCGTCCCCGGCGCCTTTCGAGACGGGCAAGCTCTCACCCGTCAACATGGACTCGTCGACCGTCGAGCGGCCATCCAGCACCACGCCGTCCACCGGGATCTTTTCGCCCGGCCTGACTAGCACGGTATCGCCGACCTGCACCTGGTCGATCGCCACGTCCTGCTCGACGCCGGCACGGATCACCCGGGCAGAGCTCGGTCGCAGACCCATCAGCGCCTTGATGGCTGCGCTGGTGCGACCCTTAGCCACCGCTTCCAGGTACTTGCCGACACGGATAAGCGTGATGATCAAGGCCGACGTCTCGAAGTAAACCAGGTCGCCGAGACGCGGCATCAACAAGAGGGCGACGACGCTGTAGAAGTACGCCGCCGACGAGCCCAGCGCAATCAGTACGTCCATGTTGGCGCTACCGTTCTTCAGCGCCTTGTAGCCGCCCGTATAATACTGCCAGCCCACATAGAACTGCACCGGTG
>Ga0209226_10000507_pt1 | contig 20899 bp, 16 predicted proteins | sample BarGraNGADG00212_2_FD_184497 | JGI IMG/M metagenome (GOLD analysis project Ga0209226, IMG submission 184497) | Arctic peat soil microbial communities from Barrow, Alaska, USA - Barrow Graham LP Ref core NGADG0011-212 (SPAdes) (version 2) | ecosystem: Environmental > Terrestrial > Soil >...
CCCGGACATGCTCAACCATTCCACCGATCTCCTGGCTGAGACGCTCATCCATTGAGTAGTCCTTGCCCGTGGCGCTGTAGCTTATGCTGGTGCCCTGAGCGTCCTGGATCAGGTTCGCCACGGCCTGGGCTCGCGCATAGCTCTTTGCCTGGAGATACGCCTTTGCCCGGTTCGGCTGCTCCTGGGCTGTAGGCATGGCGCCTTCGCCGGTGGCGGTGAGCGCGCTCGGCTGCTTGTCCAAGCTCCGCGGTTTGGTGGGGGCGGCGGCCAGCGAGGAGATGGCAAGGGCCAAAATCAGGCCGCCGATCACGAACGAAAAGAAGACAGTGCGCATGGTCATCATCCTTTCTGTGAGGTTGCCGTGATAGGATATAGTGCTATCCTCAGACGACATTGTGCGCTGCAGATTGCCATGGACTGGGAGAAAAACTTTCAGTGGTTGAGGCAGTTGAAACCTCGGGCCGGTTTTCTGATATACTATTATATCGAATCAGCTTTAAGTCGAGGAAGGGAGCATCAGGTCATGATCATACGAGATCCTAACTGGGGTCTGCTGCAGCCGGTGGTGAAACGCGAGGTGCGGGATGTGGTGGAGCCTAACCTGCTGCGTGAGATGTTCCCATACCTCGAAGTGCCTCGCATCCTTTTCGACGGCAGAAGCGTCCCGATGGAGCCGGCCAGGGAGATTTTCATCACGGACACGACTTTTCGTGACGGCCAGCAGGCGCGACCGCCATACAAGGTGGAGCATATCGTCAAGCTCTACGATATGCTAAGCAGGCTGGGAGGGCCGAATGGTATTATTCGGGCGACCGAGTTCTTCCTCTACAGCGAGAAAGACAAAGAGGCCGTGCGAAAATGTCAGGAGCTCGGGCACAGATACCCCGAGGTCACCGGCTGGATACGGGCCAACAAGAACGACTTCAAGCTCGTCAAGGAGATGGGGCTTCGCGAGATCGGCATCCTTACGTCGGCTTCGGACTACCACATTTTCCTCAAGTTCAATAAGAACCGCTCGCAGATACTGGATCTCTATCTTGGCCTTGTCGAGATGGCCCTCGGATCGGGGCTGGACAGCGTCCGATGCCACCTCGAGGACATTACCCGCGCCGATTTCGATGGGTTCATCATCCCCTTCGTGCAGAAGCTTATGAGCCTTGCCCAGGAGTCGGGCAAGATCATCAAGATTCGCCTCTGCGACACGATGGGCTACGGTCTTCCTTACCCGGAGGCCGCTCTGCCGCGCAGCATCCCCAAGATCGTGCACACGATGATCCACGAGTGCGGCGTTCCGAGCGAGTGGCTGGAGTGGCACGGTCACAACGATTTCCACAAGGTGCTCGTCAATGCAACCACCGCCTGGCTTTACGGCTGCTCGGCGGCGAACTGCGCGCTGCTGGGCTTTGGCGAGCGGACGGGCAATCCGCCGCTCGAGGGCGCGGTGATGGACTACATCTCGCTCAAGGGTGATACGAACGGGATGGACACGCGGGTGATCACGGAGATCGCGGAGTTCTTCAGGACGGAAGTCGGCGTGGACATCCCGGCCGGTTACCCATTCATCGGAACCAACTTCAACGTGACCAGCGCCGGCATCCACGCGGATGGTCTGCTCAAGAACGAGGAGATCTACAACATTTTCGATACCGACAAGATCCTCAACAGGCCCGCGCGGGTGAATGTGACGGACAAGTCGGGCATCGCGGGCGTGGCGCACTGGGTGAACAGTTATCTGGGCCTGAAGCCGGAGTCGGCGCTGGACAAGAGGCACGCGGGCCTTGGGGCGATCTACGAATGGGTCAAGGAGCAGTATGCGCTCGGCAGGGTGACCTCGATCTCGGATGACGAGATGCTGATGCAGGCGCGAATGCACTTGCATGAGTATTTCAAGAGCGATTTCGACAGGCTTCGGGATCACGCTCTCAATCTTTCCGAAAAGATCATCGAGAAACTGGCTGCCGACGCCGGTGTGCGCGGCATGGACGCCAAACGCATCGAGCCGGTTCTCATGGAAGCCGTGCACAAGCATCTCTTCATCCAGTTCATCTACGTTACGGACATGAGTGGCAAGAAGGTCACGGAGAACATAACCCAACCGGAGTTCCGCGAGAAATACGGCACGTTCGGGCTCCACGAGGACTTCTCGGACAGAGAATGGTTCAGCGGTGCGCTGGACGAAGGCGGGGTTTACATTACCGATTTCTACAAGTCTCGCATTACGGGTGCGTTGTGTATCACCGTATCGGCGCCGCTGCTTAATGATGACGGCAACCCGATAGGCGTGATAGGAGCGGACCTGCGGTTCGAGGAACTCGCGAGAATGCACGAGGCGCTGATCTAGCCATCGCGCCAACCTTCAACCTCATCCCTCCAGGTAGGATACCTGGAGGGATCGCAAAATACCCATTGCCAAGCCCCAACCTCTGCGATATAATGCAAGATAGAGGCGTCTTCTTGCACAGCCCTTGACAGTGCCGGTGCGGACTCTGGGCCCGCAGGCAGTATAGGTTTGACGTCAAGACCTGGACGCAGTTGGACACCTCTGGAGGAAACGATGGGATCCCGTAAGTATTTTGGCGATTCTCGCTACGATCGCCTGCCGGACCAGATTGTCATTAAGCTCGCCCAAGCAGGCGACATAAGCGCGTCTGAGTTCATGCTGTATAGATACCGCAGCCTCGTCCGCACCAAGACCCGCTCCTACTACCTGACGGGGGCCGACAAAGACGACCTCCTGCAGATCGGGATGATCGGCCTTTGGCAATCGATCATGGACTACTCACCGGACAAGGGCATCTCGTTTCTGTCCTTCGCCCGTATATGCATCGAGCGCCACGTTATCACGGCCATCAAAACAGCGACCCGACAGAAGCAGTCCCCCCTCAACACGGCGATCTCGCTGGAGTACTGCGCGGAGGAAAGCGACCTCGATTTCAACCTCGCGGAGGTTCTGGTCACCGGCGCGGACCTCGATCCGGAGGAGATCCTGATCCGCAGGGAAGATGGCCGGGTGTTGCGCAAAGCCCTTAGGACGCTGCTCTCGGACCTCGAGTGGGAAGTGTTGAAGCGGTATAACGTGGGCAAGTCCTATAGGGAGATCGCCCTCGATCTGGAGTGCAAAGCCAAATCCGTAGACAACGCCCTAGGCCGCATCAAACGCAAAGTGGCGGGCAGCCCGCCCGGAACGGCGAATTCTGAATGTTGAATTGTAAATGTTGAATTATGAATGCACCGCGCACTGAACCACGCGTCCCTTCCCCTATTCATAATTTATAATTCATAATTCAGCATTCTCCCTTCCTGAACGTCAGTATGTATTGGTGGTGGATGTTCGAGACGAAGGCAAACGGGATGCCGTAAGGGTAGAGGTTTTTGCTGTCTTGAACGAGTATTGTGATTCCCTCCAAGCTGAACCCCACCGACTCCATCACGCGGGTGATGTCCGAGTGATAGGCAATGAACTCCGATTTGTGCCTGAAATCCGAGACCACGACGCACATGTATCGCTTGGGCGCAAGCACCCGCCTGCACTCCGCGAACACTTTGCCGAGTTGATCGAGGAACTGCTCGTAGGACTCGGTGTTGCCGAGGTCGTTGGGATCATCGCTGTAGCGGGTTTGCAGGCCCTTTGACTTGCGCTCGGCCTTGACTTTGTGGTCCCAGTCCTTGCGCAGTATGTTCCAGTAGGGTGGGCTGGTGACGATGAAGTCGAAGGACCCTTCCGTAAACTGGGGCATCAGTTCCCGGGCGTCGCCAATGAGGACTTGCTGATCCACTTCTACAAACGTCGTAGTGGCCGGACTCTGTTCCGGCCCTGTCCGAGACGGAGATCGGACACTACTATCTGCCACGCGCTGCCTGGCGATCCCGGCCCAATGCTCGATAAGCTCGATGCCTACCCCGCTCCTGCCCGCGCGCGCGCATGCGACCAGCGTCGATCCACTGCCCACGAACGGATCGAGCACCGTCCCGCCGGGCTTCGTGAAGAACTCGATCAGGCGGACGATGTCCGACTCGGCGAATGTGGCGGGATGCTGAGCCTTGAGTTTATCGCGCGGAGGCGGACGGCTAAACCACACGCTCTTGGTCTCCACCATCCACTCACGATTGGCAAGCTCATTAATCTTGTTTCTGGGGTCTACGGTCTCGCTCATACTAAGAGATAATTAGCCTTGCGGGCGCATTCATCCTACATGAGAGGTGAAACGACAGTATTCACAGAGGATCGTTTCAAACGATATGTCCGAAATGTGGTTTACCCAACGCTGCGGAAGCCAATAATATATAGTGTGGAAATGGTGGGAATCGGGTGGGCGGTGTTTCCATTTCCACCGAGTGGGCAATAGAGGCGCCGACGCGGTGTTCACATAAGCGAGAGTTAGCTCAAAGCTGGTTCAGGCCTCGCATCTTCAGTGTGCGAGGCCTTTGTTCGTACCCCCGCAAGGGGAAAATCTGCGTTACTGGCCGGGCTGCTCGTCCCCGTAGGGCTGCTGCTGATTATCCGGATTGTTGCGCGCGGGGAGGGGAGGAGCCTTCGGCGTATTCGTAGTGGACACCGGAGGATTGACCTTTGGGTTCGCATTCGTAGATGGCACAGAAACCGGAGGGGTCGCCTGAGGGCTCCTGGCAGACACCAGCCAAGCGGTCAGGAGCAGCACCAGCACCGCCACCGCAATGATAATCATCGACAGCTTGCGGTCTTTGACCCTGGTAGCGCTGCGGCGGTCTTTCTCAAGGTCTGCCGCCTTGCGCTGCTTCACTTCCTTGGTGGCAGCTTCGACATCCTTGCGGAAGTCGCCGGCTACTTTATCCAGATCTCCATTCAGATCGAGTCTGTTATCGTCAGGCATGGGATGCACCTTTCATCGTCGATTGCACACCCACTATTCTACCCCAGTTCGGGCGGCAACTCAAGTCGGAGGCAGCCCGCCGGCTGTCAAGTTATCACCGATCAGCCGGCAGACTGCCCATTGGTTATTTGACGACGCGGGGCCGGATGATGTTCACCATGCATGCCGCCTGCTCGTAGGGGCGAAGCATTTGCACGCAGGCGCTTCGAGAATCGCAAGGCTAACCTGCAAATGCTTCGCCCCTACAACTTTACTATCACCCCTCACCTGTGCCATAATATTGCCTGTACAAACGAGCAGGCTGGGATCAAAGACACCATGAGCAACAACGTCAAGCAGGTCTCCAAGACAACTGAAGTTGACGAGCGACTGGCCGCGCTGCTGACTAACTCGTCGGCGATCAGTTCGCTTGCGTCAGCGGTGGAGGGCACCATCGGCCCCAAGGGGCTTGATTGTATGCTCGTGGACAAATACGGCGACGTGACCGTCACCAACGACGGCGCCACGATCCTCGACAAGATCGACACCGCGCACCCCGCCGCGAAGATGCTCATCAGGACCGCGCGCGCGCAGGAAGAGGAGGTCGGCGACGGCACCACCACCACGACAATCCTCGCGAGCGCGCTGATCTGCGAGGGAGTCGCGCACATCTCACGGGGAGTGCCGGTGACGAAAGTGATCGAGGGCATGCGGCTCGGCGTGCGCGAAACGCTCCACTACGTGGAGTCCAAGTCGGCGCAGGTCGGCCTGGATGATGAGGCGCTGGCGTCGATAGCGCTCGTGGCCGCGCGGGGACATGCCGACATATCCGATCTCATTGTGCGGGCTGCACGGCTCACGGGTGAGAAGTGCCTCCGCGACGCGGGCTATCGACTCGCCGACGCCGTGCTGGCCAAAGAAGGGGCAGCCAATGAGGTCTTCGCGGGGATCATACTCGATAAACAACGCGCGAGCAAACAGATGCCACGGGCCGTCGAGAATCCCTCGGTGCTCATAGTTGATGACGCGCTGGAGCCCCCGAAAATCGAGGACGACGCGCTGGCGACCGAATCCGGCTTCGCGCGCCACGTCGCATTGGAGGAAGAGTTTCGCGCGAATATCGAGAGGATTATCGCGCTCGGGGTAAGGTTCGTTGCGGTCGCCCAGGGGATCGACCCGGTGGCCGAAGAGCTGTTTGTGGACGCGGGGGTGCTCGCGGTGCGCAGGCTGAGTTCGCGCGACATCGCGAAACTCGTCGAACTCACCGGAGCGCGGACCATCAAAAGATCGGGTTTGCGCAAGGACGCTGATGAGCTGAAAGGTTTTCTGGGTTCGTGCGAGGGGGTATACGAGGATGAACGGCTCGACCATATCCGAGTGGTCGGCGGCGGAGGCGCGAGCGCGGCCACGGTGCTGGTCGGCGCATCGACCCGTGAGGTCAAGGATGAGCGCGAGCGAATAGCTCGCGACGCGGCGGGCGCGGTGCAGGCGGCCGTCACTTCGGGCATGGTCCCGGGCGGCGGGGCTATCGAGATCGCCGCAATGAGGCATGTGCAGTCGGTGAGGGACTCCGTCAGAGGCATGGCCGCCTATGGGGTCGATGCCGTGATCACGGCGCTCAAGAAGCCGCTGGGCCACATTGTGGCGAACGCGGGGTTCAACCCGCTGGAGAAAGTCGAGGACGTGATCGCCGCCCAGCAGGAGAGCGGAACCTGGGCGCTGGGAGTCGATTGCGATACGGGCGAGATCGTGGACATGACCGCGCGTGGAGTGCTGGACCCAACCGGCGTGAAGCTATACGCGCTCAAATCCGCGTCCGAGATCGCCGAAGCCATATTGCGAATCAACACGATCATAAGAAAGCGCGAGGAGCCGGGGGAGAGGGAACAGGGAACAGGGAATAGGGAATAGAAGGGAAGGGAGCTTCCCTGCCGCGCGGCGTGTGAATAGAGGTAGACATGACTAGAAAGAGGGACGAGACTAAGAAGGCGCCTATCGAATTCGAGGCCCCGGTGGAGGAGACGGCAGTGGAGGAACAGGTGGGCCAGGACAAGCTTACATCGGACATCGAGGAACTCGAGCGCGAGATCGAGCTTCTCCGAACGAGTGTCGAGGAGACTCAAAACGCCTATCTGCGCATTATGGCCGACTTCGACAACTTCCGCAAGCGGCAGCGCGAGGAAACGGCTCGCCTGACGAGCTGCGCTCGCGAGGAGCTTATTCTCAAACTGCTTCCCATGGTCGATAACTTCGATCGCACGCTTCAAGCCGCCGAGGCCGAGCACAGCTACGAGTCGCTGGTCGAGGGTGTGACACTGACCCTCAAGCACATCCGCGAAATGCTCGAAAAAGAGGGACTGGAGCCGATAGAGGCCGTGGGGCAACAGTTCGACCCGGAGTTTCACGACGCCCTGATGCGCGTCGAAACCGACGATTACCCCGATAATACGATCATCGACGAGATCGAGAAGGGCTACACGCTGAACGGGAAGGTCCTCCGTCCGGCAAGGGTGCGCGTGGCTGCGTCGGAGTAGTGGCCGGTCTCAGTGCCGGCCTTTGCGATCCTTGGCGGCCTTGGCCAACTCTGATATCTGCTTCTCAATACCCGCTCGCGTGGCGCTGATCGCCGCCAGGCCCTTCGTGATCTGAGCATCGGCCTCGTCAAATCGCGACAGAGTCTCACGGACATCCACCGCCTCGGATGATCCCGCAGCCGCGGTAATCGCATTTCTTCTGACCATGAGGCCGTTGGTTATGTTTTGCTTCGCTTCCGCGAGTCCGAGCGGCACGGAGAGTCCGCTCAGCTTCTGCCATGCCTGATCGGCGCCGGCAGATCGGGCGGCCGACTGTATCGCAGCCCTGTTGGCGGTGCGGACCGCGGCCCTGAACGCATTCGCTTCGGCATTGGCCTTGCCGAGCGCCTGTCGAACCTCACTTTGGTAGTTCGAGACCGCGATTAGCTGCAGCCGCACGCTATTGAGTTCACCTGATCCACGGGATGATCCGCCGGCAGGAACCGGCACGGTCTGCACTTCATGCAACGGTGCCATCACAGCCATCCCCACGAACACCAGCGCCGCCAGCACGCCGAGCGCCACGAGGAGCCCATTCGGCCCGGATACGCGCTTGCGTATGGGCTTGGGGAGGAGTGGGTTCGGGTTCACTCTGGTCAGCGGAACGAGTTGTTCCTCATCCTTATCCTCAGATTCAAGCTCAGCCGCCCAAATGACTGGTACGACCTCAACGGCGTCTTGCGCTTGCGCGACCGGCTCGGGCTGTGACTGCGCGACTTCGCTGTAGATCTCCTCGGCAAGGGATCTGGGCTCGCGCCCACCTTTGAGAGGCTCGGTCGAGATGACCTGTTCGACAACGGGTTTGTCCGCGGGCTGCTCGACGCGGGAATGCGGGTCGATGCGATTCACGGACTTTCCCGCTGCGGACTCGATTGTCGCGGCGAATGCTTCGGCCTTCTTCACCCGGCCCGGGCCTGTAAAAACAACCACATTGTCCGGTCTTGGGTTCTGGACGGGGCCTCGGGCATCGTCCGCGCAAACCTGGATGACCGCGCCAAGCGGACCTTTGCGCAGGTTGATGGCCGTGACGGAGTCGAGCGCATAGGCGCTTGCCCTGTGTCCGTTGAGTTCGCCCGTGGCGGCAAGCCCGACCTTGAGTATGATTATGCGAGACCCCGTGAGCACGATCGCCTGCCCCTGATCTCCCACTTCTTGGGCGGTCACTTCTTCGCCCCCAATCAAGGCGCCCTGGAGCGCCTCCGCAAGGCGTTCGTCGAAGTCGCCGCGGGAAGTGCCGTTCGTTGAGGCCATTATGAAACTACCTCGCTTCGAGTCGGATAAGTGCAATGATGCAGGTTATATACTATATTGTGGCGAGTTGGGCGGCTGGCTGGAGAGAAGGGAAGTGATGAGTTACGAGTTGGCAGTCCTGACTGATCCTTCCCAACTCGTAACTCGTAATTCGTAACTCGTAACTTGTTTCAGAGCAGCGGGTCGATGCGGCTGGTGATGTCGTTCTTGGGCCTCAGTCCCACGATGCGATCCGCGACCTCCCCGCCCTTGAACAGCAGCAGCGTCGGGATGCTGGAGACGCCATATTTGCTCGCGAGAGCGGCCTCGGTCTGGACATCGAGCTTGAAGACCTTCACCTTGCCCGCGTATTCCTCGGCGATAGTGTCCACGGTCGGCGAGAGCATTTTGCACGGGCCACACCACTCGGCCCAGAAATCAACGATCACGGGGATGTCCGACTTCAGGACCTCCGCCTCGAAAGTGTCGGCAGTGACATCAGGGGCTGCGCTCATGTTATCCTCCAGAAGATATCAGTCATTAGTTTTTAGTTGTTAGTTGGGACAGGGTCGCTACTCTGGGCCGCGCGCCCAGGCGAAAAGGCGGCGGGCGCTGCCTTCGAGTATGTTGCGCTTGTCGGCGTCGGTTATCTCGGCGTCCTGCACCAGGCCGATCACCGCTGACGGATCGACATACGGAAGCCCGCTTCCGTAGACGATCCTGTGCGAGCCTATGTGTTCGGAGGCGAACTGTATTTTGTCCGGGCTCGAAGAGCCGGAAACCTCCAGCACAAGGTTCAGAGTCCGCTCGGCCAGCAGCGTGGCCATCCGCCAGTCCTCGCCTCCCATCCCGATAAGCACGAACTTCATGATCGAGAATGCTTTGGCGATCTCGTTGGCGGCAATGGCGGCTTGCTGATTCGGCGCGTGCAGGTAGACCGGTTTCACGAACCGCCGGTGCGCGTTAAGTATCTCCTCGGTCTCGGTCAGCGTGACGTGCCTGCCGCGCACGCCGGACGTCAGCAGCAGCGCCGCGAACTGGTCCGACCCGACGTAGGCATGCATCTCTTCCTGCGACTGCTCGGGGTAGTTCATATTCACCACAACGCAGCCGAGCATCGACGGGTTTGACTGGACCACTTTCGCGATCTGGGCGTTGCCGCGCCGAAAATCGCAGGAGTTGCCGATGGTCGATGAGATGATCGAGCGTTCGACGCCGTATTTCTGCATGCTGCGGGCGAGGTTCGCGTCGGTGAATGGGACTCCCCACATGGGGGTGGTGCCGATCTCGGCATGGACATCAATAGTAGCCATTCTAGGCGCCTCCCAACAGACGCTTGATATTGCCGCCCAGCACCGCGGCCTTGGCCTCGTCAGCAATCTCGGCGTCCATCACATAGCCCAGCGCCGCCGCAAGCGAGCTTCGCAGGCACCCCGAGCCGAAGATCACGCGGTCCGCCCCGACCTGATCCACCAGAAATCGCAGCGCGCCCGGCACGCGCAACTCCCGCGTGTCGCACATCACATTCTTATGCTTGCGCATGACAGAGACGGCTTCCGCCATATTCTCGAACGAGATCCCCTCGAGTATGAACGTGGTGTTCCGGCCGCCAAGCACCCTCTGCAGCGCGCTGGGACAGCCGGTCTCGCGCGCCTGAACCATTACGGGGACACTCACCGACTCCATCTCGTCGAGAAGATCGCAGAAGCTCGCGTGATCCAGCGACCACTCCTGCTGCAGCGGGAAGAAGCGGAACATCTTGAAGCCCGACTCCACCAGCTTGGCCGCCAGCCCCTTCGCGCCGAAGTAGCCTCGCGGGTCAACGGTCGCAATCGGGATCAGCGCTCCCCCCTGCTCAGAGCACACCCGCAGCGTTTCGGCGTTTCCGTCGCCGTAGTTGTGCAGCACGCCCACGGTCGAAATCGCAAGCGACTTCGTCACGCCGTGGTTCTTGAGCGCCGCCGTGAGCCGCTCCACGGGCATGTCCGCGCGCGTGATAGGCCATGGGCCAAAAACAGTGTTAGCGTCTATTATTTCGAAGGGCATTTCTTACCTCGTTAGAAGGTTGGAACGTTAGAAGGTTACAAGGTTGGGAAGGTGTTGGTGACCCTGTCAACATTCCAACCTTCTAACCTTCTAGCTTTCTAACGTTCCTCCCCTTCAAGTAGTTCGCGAAACCGGCGATCATGCTAGACGTTCTCTCAGCCGACGCGCGGAGCTGATCAAAAGCCTGTTGGTCGATATATCCAACGTCGAGTGCAACATAGAGTTGGCACCTTACCTCGCCTGACGACCCCTTGGCCATTGTCAGAAACCTCCCGAACTCAGCCGTTCCGCCTCGTTCAAAACCCTCTGCAATGTTGGACATGATGGAAACCGCAGCTCTGCGAATCTGATCGCGTAGGCCATAATCCCGGTTCCATAGCCCATCCGCTGTGATTTGATAGATCGACTTGGTAAGCTCTCTTGCCTTCTGCCACGCCTCGATCTCCTCGAACCTCTCTATGGTAGCCACAACACCCTCCCAACTCCCCAACCTTCGAACCTTCTAACCTTCTAACCTTCCAACGGCGCGCTTCAACCGCGCTAAGCATCGCTCCCGGCCGATCACTTCCATCAGCTCGAACAGCCCCGGCCCCCAGGTTCGGCCCGTGATCGCCATTCTGGTCGGGTGGATCGCGTCAGCGGCTTTGAGTTCAAGAGCCTCCGCTACGCCTCTCAGCGCCGCCTCGATAGCCTCGACCGTCCAGGACTCTATGCCCGCCAACTTTCCTATTATCGCCTTCAATATCGCGGGCGCCGTATCCTTCGCAAGATGCTTCCGCGCGCCTTTTTCGTCGTAATCGATCTCGTCGGAGTAGAAGTACGACACCAGCTCAGGCGCTTCCTTGAGCAGCACCAACCTATCCTGGATCAGAGACGTAACGCGGCGCAGGTAGCCAATCTCGGTGTCCGACGGCGACTCGCTCACATACCCCGCCGCCTGAAGCCGGGGCAGGATGAGATTGCTCAGCTCCTCCACGCTCATCATACGCACATACTCGCCCTGCAGGTCGTTGAGCTTAGCCAGGTCGAAGATAGCCGGATGGTTGACAATACCCTCCAGGGTGAACTTCTCTATCAGCTCCTCGCGAGAATATAGCTTCCGATCCTCGCCCGCGCTCCAGCCCATAGTTGCGAGGAAGTTAAGCATGGCGTCGGGCAGATAGCCGTCCTCGATGTAGGAGTGGAACCGGGTTTGGGTGTCGCTGCGCTTGCTGAGTTTTCGGCCATGCTCGTCGAGGACGAGCGGTGGATGGACCCAGATCGGCGCGTCCCAACCAAACGCCTCATACATCTGCAAGTGCTTGGGCGCGCTCGATAGCCACTCGTCACCTCGTATGACGTGCGTGATCTCCATCAGGTGGTCATCCACGATGCTGGCAAAGTGGTATGTCGGGAACCCGTCGGCTTTGATCGCGACAAAATCGTCCTGCAGATCATTGCGGAAGCTCACGTGTTCGCGCACAACGTCGTCGATCTCAGTCGTGCCCTCCAACTTCATTCTGAAGCGGATGACCGGGTTGGGGTTCTCGCGCGCGCGCTCCTCGCGCTCTTCGTCGGTGAGATCGCGGCAGCGGCGGTCGTAGCCGGTCGGAAGCTTGGCCGCTTCCTGTCCCTTACGAAGATCATCAAGACGTTCTCTCGTGCAATAGCAGTAATACGCCTTGCCCTCATCAATAAACTGCCGCGCGTATTTGTGATATATGTCCAACCTCTGGGATTGGAAATAAGGCCCGTACGCGCCATCGACCTCCGGCCCCTCATCCCACTGCATGCCAAGCCAGCGCAGGCTCTGCATCATGTCCTCGAGCGAACCCTCGACGAACCGATTGCGGTCCGTATCCTCGATGCGCAATATGAACGTCCCGCCGGTATGCTTCGCGAACAGATAGTCGAATGCGGCAAGGCGCATGACACCAACGGTCGCGGCTCCTGTCGGGCTAGGCGCTAGTCTTACTCTGGGTTTGCGATCAGTCATCAGTTATCAGTCCTCAATGATCCATCTCGCAGATGCGAGTGCGGTAGTACATATAGTCCTCGAAGCGCACGTTCAACGGCACGCCGTGGTCGCAGGTCGGGATATAGCGCCCCCTCGCGACCATCGCGGGCATGATGTGTCGCAAGTGCGCCTCGATGGCGTCCTTGCCCGCGGCGAGCACGCGCTTGTCGATCCCGCCCGACATGATCAGCTCCGGGTATTGCCGCCCGATCTCGACCACGTCGCAGCCGCTCGCGACCTCGAACGGCGACATCATGTCCATCCCCGCTTTGAGATACAGCGGGATCGCGGGCATGCACTTGCCGTCGGTGTCGATGTGCACATAGATCCGCGTCTTCTGCCGGCGGCGGGCGTTGCCGATCAACTGCTGATAGTGCGGCAGCAGGAACTCCTCGAACATCGCGGGCGAGATCAGCATCCCGGCGTTGTAACAGATGTCTTCCGCCACGCCGATCTCATCGAGTTCGACAGCGCCCTGAATACGCGCCAGCGACGCGTCCATAAGCTCGAACCAGCGCTCCATCATCGCGCGGATAAGCTCGGGCTGGTCGTGGAACGCATATAGGACGTCTTCGGGGCCCATCAGAGCGCGCAGATACATATACCCGCCGATGAGGCCCTGGCTCATCATCAAGCCCTCCGCGTCGGCGCGAGCGCGAGCGTCCCGGCACCGTTCCTCAAGCCCTGTCCATCGCTCTGGATTGGCCGGATCGAGGCGCGGCGCAACGTCTTCGGTCCAGTCCTTCATGCTCGTTACCGGGTGGCGGATGTAGTCGGGCATGAACCCATGCCTGCGGCCCGTAAAGACCTTCAGCCAGCGACCGGCGATGTCCTGGATGATCTCGTAGTCGCCCAGGCTCTCGATCACTTTTTGTTCGTAGCCCGGCACGAACGGAGGCTCGCACCACCCCATCTGCCAGCCCGAGCCGATCTTGCCGGGCGGGTCGTAGTTGAAAAGATTGCGCTCGGACCAGTCCTCGGGCAAGCCCTGCTCGCGCCACAGCTCCAGAGCTTCCGGCCAGATGGAGAACTCCTGGCGCGGGAGATGATCTACCGGTTTGCCCTCGTATATAGCGCGCATGCGCTGGCCTGGTGTCATGGGAAGTCCTCAGTTGTCAGTTAGCAGTTGTCAGTCTTGCCGATGCGACGAATGACCTCGCTGGTGATCTGCTGGATGAAAGCTTCGCTTTCCTCGGTGCCCAGATAGCCTTCCTTCTCCGCCTCCCGCGCCTTCGCGGCCCATGCCGCATCCTCCATCGCCTCAAGCCGAGCATACTCTTCACTCGAAACAACCACGACCCACGGCCGATTATGCTTCGTTATGGTCACCGGCTCCCTGCGCGCCGTGTCCATCAGTACCCCGAATCTATCCTTTGCCTCTTTCGCACTGATTACCACCATCGTTGTGGTCTCCGGTTGCAGCAAGGGTGGCGATTCGGAAATCGCCACCCAGTGTTGCCGTTGACTGATGACTAAGGACTCATGACTGCCAACTAGTCCTTCTTCACATACTTCCTCTTCGTCTTATTGAACCCCTGGCTTCTCTTCTTCTCGTCGAACTGCCACAGGCCGGACTTGCCGCGGGTGTGGAAACAGTGATAGGAGCTCAGAATCGACGCGATCACCAGCCGCGAGGTGCGCCGGATGATGTTGACCTCGTTGACGAGTTGCGCGAAGGTCATCCCCTGCCTGTGCTGTTCGAGGATGTCTGTTATGACGTCGAACAGCGGCATGTCCTGGCTCTCGAATTTGTTGCGGATTTCGAGCAACTCCAGGCTGCGGTCCGTGTCGATCACAAGCTGCTCGTCTGCCTCGCCGTCAACGCGATACCTATACTCGCCGGGCTTGGGAGTCTTCTCAATTACGAACACCGCGCCGGAGACCTCCGTGATGTCCTTGAAGAAGTCTTTGAGGCCATAGATCAGGCGGGTGGTGTTGTTCACATACGCCTGCTTGCGCTTGCCCTCGTCTGTAAGCGTGATTGGGATGATCTCCGGGCCAGCGCCGAAGAACTCCGGGTTGATCTGGCACAGCGGGAACGTGCCCTCCATCTTGTGGTGATACTTGAGCACGCAGCGCTGAGAGTCGCCGTTGGGCTGATAGTTGGTCAGCGCCGGGTCCTCGTCGGTCACGTCCTCGACCATCGGATTGTAGATCGCGGACTTGAGATCGCCCTCGAAGCCGTCGGTTTCGAGCTCCTGATCGTAGAGGTCACCCTCGGGGGTCTCGAACTTAGGCGTCGCGGGCACCACCAGCGATGCCGGTATTTCCTGGACTTCGTCCGGGAATGTCTCGACCTTGCTCCAGCGCGTTCCGCCGACCCACATAATGCGCTCGTCAGCGGCCAGGGCTTCGTTCAACAGCGCGAGCGTGCCGGCGAACGCGGGCTCGTCCGAGGTGACCTCTACAACCGCCTCGAGGAGGTCCGCCGCCGACGCGCTGCCCTTGTCGAGGATCATGGCAATGATCTCCTCTTTATCCGTATCGGAGAGCGTAACCGGGCCTTCGGCCTCCTCCTCCTCCTCGGCCTCCATCGGCATCGCGGCGACTTCCGCGGCGAGCTTGCCGAGTGTCGCGAGGAAGTCCTTTTCCATGGTCGCGGGGTAGGCTTTCTGGTCCGAAAGGAGCAGTATCTGATCGCCGGAGACAAGCTGGGCGTAGAAGTCCATGGGGTCGAAGTCCTCCCGCAGGCTGCGCCACGCCAGCAGCGCCAGGATCTTTACCGGCACCGGCTGCTTGCATTTCTGGAGCATCTCCGCCGCGGACTCGCTGATCTTCTCGGAGTCCCACTTGATCTCGGCACAGAGGTTGGAGTATTCGTCCACCTGGTCCTGCGAGAGGTAGTTATCGAAGATCACGTCGGCCTCTTCGTCCGAGGTGGGCATCAGCAGCCACTGGGCAAGGCCGAAGCCGAGCGCACCCGCGTTGAAGAAACGCTCTGTGTCCGATAGTATCCTTGGCAGCATCTGGTCGTAGGCTACCGCCGGGCGGCCGTAGATCTGCCCGAGTTCCTGCGCGATCAGATCAAGCGGAACCGGCACCCCGGCGCAGATCAGCAGGTCCGCCAGCACCCGCTCGAACGGCCTGCGAGTGTCCCCGTAGCGGATCGATGGCGCCCACCTGCGATCCACAATATCAATGCGGTCGCTTTCGGCCATCACACTGCGCACAAGGCGAGGCGTCGCCCCCTTGATCGAGATGGCCTTCGCCACCTGCCGCAGCTTGACGGGCTGGGCCTTTCCCAGCAGGGCAAGGTAGATCTTGTCCGCCAGGTAGAGCTTTGCGGTCTCGCGCGCGATATCTTCCTTAGTCAGCTTAGTTGCCGTGTTGCTCATGGTTCCTCCGTTCTAACGTTCCAACCAAATCATATTCGGATGCCTCGGTGATGGTGGCCTCGACGAACGAGCCTGGTTCGGCGGCGCTCGACGGCAGGTAGACCAGGCCGTCGATCTCGGGGGCGTCACGGTAGCTCCTGCCGAACATGCCGGTCTGGGCCGATCCCTCGACCAAAACCTCCATCTTCTTGCCAACAAACGACCGGTTGCGCTCCAGGGATATGCTCTGCTGCAAGCGCATCAGCCGGTCGTAACGCGCCGCGGCGACCTTTCGCGGCACGCGCCCCATCAAAAGCTTAGCGGCGGGGGTTCCCTGTTCGCGAGAGTAGGTGAATACCCCGACCCTGTCGAACCGAATCTCTTCCACGAAGCTCATCAAATTCTCGAACGCCGCGTCGGTCTCGCCCGGAAAGCCCACGATGAATGTGCTTCTCAGCGCGATCTGGGGGCACTTCGCGCGCAGATCGCCGATCAGCCGAATGTAATCGCTCGCGCTCCCTCGGCGGTTCATCATTTTGAGCACAGCGTCATCGCCGTGCTGGAGCGGGAGGTCGAGATACTTTACGACCCTCTCGCATCCGGCAATCGCGTCGATAAGCTCCCGCGTCACCTTTGTCGGATAGCAATACATCAATCGAATCCAGCGCAGCGCTTCGATCTCATTCAGCTTCCCGACCAGCCCCGCAAGCAAGTTCGACTTCGTTCCTCCGCCTCCAGGTATCTTTCCTGGAGGGGTGGGGGACCTGCCGAAATCCTCACCATACTGCGTCAGATCCTGCCCGATCAGGATGATCTCTTTCACGCCGGCGTCGGCGAGCCGCTTCGCCTCATCAATGATCAGATTCTCCGGCCTGCTGCGATACGGCCCTCGAATGTCCGGAATCGCGCAGTAGGCGCAGCGGTTCGAGCAGCCGTCCGAGACTTTCAGATAAGCCGTCCACGGCGGCGTCGATTGCACCCGCGCACCAGGCTCAATCCACTGCTCGGTCGGGCATGCCACGTCGTGAACTCGCTCACCGCCAAGCGCCCGATCGATTGCATCGGCGATCTTACCCTGGTGGCCGACGCCCATCACGACGTCCACTGCTTCTTGATCGGGCGCGATTTCAAATCGCGCCCGATCAAGAAGCCGCTGCGGCAGGCAGCCTATGACCACGACAGCTCTACAGCTACCGCTCTTCTTCTGTGCAAGCGCCTCGCGGATAGCCTCGTTCGACTCCTGCCTGGCGCTCTCTATGAATCCGCACGTGTTGACGACAATCACGTCCGCGCGGGACGCATCCGTCACTATCTCATGCCCCGCCCCGGCAATCTCGCCGAGCGCGCCCTCGGAATCAACCAGATTCTTCGGGCAGCCGAGGCTTACCAAGCTAACTCTTGCCAAAAGACCAGTTTGGGGAATTATGAGTTATGAATTATGAATTATGAATTGCGGCTACAACCCTCGGCCTGCCCATAATTCATAATTCAACATTCATAATTCTTAATTCTCTTCCTCCTCTTCCTCGTCATCATACTTGACGATCTCCGCCGGTGGAACGTCCTCATCCTCCCCGTTCTCGAATGGCAGTCCCAGCTTGCCGCCGAGCACGGTTTCGAGGTCCGCCTTGGATATCAACACCTGCCGCGGCTTCGCGCCATCCAGCGCGCCGACGATCCCCGCCGTCTCCATGGCGTCCACGATGCGCGCCGCGCGCGTATAGCCGATCTTGTATTTGCGCTGGAGCATCGAGGTCGAGCAGTAGCCCGTGCCTACCACAAATCTTACACTCGGCTCGTAGAACTCGTCCGTGAAGGCATCCTCGTATTCGCCTCCACCAGCTCCGCCACCGGGCGCCATTCCGGGCTGGATCGTGTAGATCGGCTTGCGCTGGTTCTTTAGGAATTCGCAGAGGGCCTCGATCTCCCGCTCGGAGACATAGCAGCCCTGGATGCGCACCGGCTTGGGCGCGTCAATCGGCAGGAACAGCATGTCCCCACGGCCCACGAGCCTTTCCGCGCCTTTCTGATCCAGAATCGTCTTGCTGTCGTGATATGAAGAGCAAGCGAACGCCATCCTCGACGATATATTGGCCTTGATAACGCCCGTAATCACGTCCACCGACGGCCGCTGGGTAGCGATCACGACGTGAATACCCGTCGCCCTCGCAAGCTGCGTGAGCCGCTGGATGGAGCCTTCCACCTCCGCCGCCGCCGTCATCATCAGGTCGCAGAGCTCGTCTACCACCACGACCATATACGGCATCCGCTCTTCTACGCCAACCCGCTCGTTATACCCGTCGATGTTGCGCACGCCGCTTCTGGCAAATAACTCATATCGCCGGTCCATCTCCTGGACCACCGACCGGAAAACCCCCGCCGCCTGCTTCGCGTCCTTGACCACCGGACAGGCGAGGTGCGGAATACCATCGAACATGCTCAGTTCCACCCGCTTGGGATCGATCAGCACCAGCTTTAGCTCATCTGGCGTCGCCCTAAACAGCAGGCTTGCAATGAGCGAGTTCAGCCCGACGCTCTTGCCCGCGTTCGTAGCGCCGCCGACCAGCATGTGCGGCATCTTGGCCAGGTCCGCGACCATCGGCTTGCCCGCCACGTCCTTGCCGAGCGCGAAGATCAATTTCGACTCCGACTCCACGAACGGCTTGCTCTCGACTATCTCGCGCAGCACCACCGTGCCGCGGTTCTTGTTCGGAACCTCGACGCCTATCGCGGCCTTGCCCGGAATCGGGGCCTCCACGCGAACATCGATGGCGGCAAGCTGCATCGCCAGGTTATCGGCCAGCCCCACGATCTTATTGACCTTGATCCCCGGCGCAAGCTGGATTTCGTAGCGCGCGACCGTCGGCCCGCACGCGATTTCAACCACGTTCGCCTGGACCTTGAACTCCTCGAGAGTGCGCTCGATGATCTCTATGTTGTTCTTGAGCTCGCTTTCCACCCGCTGCTGCGGAGGAGGCGGCTCGTCGAGCAAGCTCGTGGGCGGAAGTTGGAACTCGCCGTATTCGATAGGCTCGGGCTCCTCGGCCGCGCCGTTTCTGGGCGTCCGCTCCACAGTGGGAACGTGGATCTTGACCGGCACCCTCTCCGATTCGGCCTCAGCGGTCTCCTCCTTGCCGAACATGCTCGCGAGTGTGCGTTTCTTGCTCTCGGCAACGACCTCGGCAGGCTTTGGCTTGCCGGCGTTACGCTTCTCGCGGGCGTGTCTGCGGAGTTCAGCCCTCTCAGCCGCCGACTCCGACGCATCGCTCCAGGTCGCGCGGATCAGGTCGATCAGGTTTGCAAGCGGCTGATCAACAATCGTGATCGTGCCAATGACGGCAAGCGCGCCTAGCAGGATATAACCCACAATGTCCCCGCCCGCCTTTCGAGCAAGCACCGCTATCGCGTTCCCAAGATATCCGCCGCCTGAGCCCGGCGTCTTCCACAGAATCCCGATGGCGAGCGAAGCCCACCCGACAATCGCGAGAAACACCATCACGCTGCCGATGAGAATGTTGCGCGGGATGATCTTCAGCGGCCCGACTATGCAAAACGCGCCAAACAGCGCGATAAGAAACGGGATGATATAAGCGCCCATGCCCACGCCAACACGCATCATAGGGACGATATGGCGGCCTATAGCGCCGGTGGAATCCTCCGCGAAAAGCGAGATGAGCGTGACCAGCCCGAAGATGATCAACAGCACCCCGAGGATATCGAATATCGGTATCGGGTTGCTCTTTCTCCTCGCCGTCTTCCTGGTGGTCCGGCGCCTGGTTGTGGGTGTTTGCGTCTTGCGCACAACGTATTATACTCAATCCACGCAAGCGCGGTCAACGGAGGGGTGTTCGTTCAGTTCTGCGGAAACAGGATGTAGGGGCGAAGCATTTGCAGGTTGGCGTTTCGAGAATCGCAAGACTGATCTGCAAATGCTTCGCCCCTACAAATCGCTAATAGGAATCCCGCAGCGAGTAGGCTTTCACCTTCGCGAGCGCAGCGTCGTCTATTTCTGACTCGATTCGCACTGTAACGGTCCGGCCCGCGGGGAGATCGAAGTAGTTGTCGGAGAAGATCACGTCGCGCTTGGGTATGCTCAGGCAGACCCAGCGAGCCGTGATGTGGGAGCTGATTTCGAGATATGCTCCGTCGTCGTCCCTATTCGTTTCCACCTTGATCTTCGCGTGCTTCAGATCGAGGTGCTTCGGCGGCACGAATGAGGTCATCGTAAGGCCCGCGGGTCTGCCATTCACGACAAGCTCGGTCACGAGCACCGCTTGGCGGATCGTGTCCCCCGCAAGCTCCTCGGCGAAGTCCAGTCCGGCAACAAGCCTGTTCTGCTCACCGTCGATCTTGGTCTTGATCTTGCTCTTTCGCAGCACCGTGCCGTCGAGATTCTCCAGCGACCACTTGACCTCGATCTTGGCGGGCTTCACGGTGTCGTTGGTCACGTGAATCTCGGCGGATGTGTCCTTCTCGGCGACCGAAAGCAGGATCGGCGAGTAGAAGCGCTTTGCGGCATAGTGCAGCGCCTTCCAGCGTCCGAAGTAGTCGAGGCTCGCTCCACTGATCACGGGATAGCAGTCATTGATCTGCCAATACAGCGTGCCCATGCACCGGCCTCTGTTGCGCCGCCAGTGCTCGACGCCGCATCGCATCGCCTCCGCATTGACCAGTTGAGTGACACAGCACATCATCTCGAAGTTGCGCGGGAACCGGAACGTCTGCGCCAGGTAGTGGAGGATCAGAGCATTGCCCGCGCCACTCTTCTGGTGGCATTCCATCACGTAGCTGGTCATGTTGAGATCGCCGTTCACGGCGAAAGACTTTACCGTCTCCAACGCGGGCAGCGACTGCAGACCGAACTCGCTCATGAAGCTGGGGTGGATCTCGCGATATGCCGTGAACGGCTTG
>Ga0209226_10000508_pt1 | contig 20866 bp, 24 predicted proteins | sample BarGraNGADG00212_2_FD_184497 | JGI IMG/M metagenome (GOLD analysis project Ga0209226, IMG submission 184497) | Arctic peat soil microbial communities from Barrow, Alaska, USA - Barrow Graham LP Ref core NGADG0011-212 (SPAdes) (version 2) | ecosystem: Environmental > Terrestrial > Soil >...
GCACGGCACACGTCACATTCTCGAGCTGCTGCATCTCGCGGTCGATACGGAAGATGCGGTTCTCCCCCCTGCCGAGCATGATCAATTGTGCAGGGTTGAGCCGCGCCACCTGCCGGACGATCTCGGACCCGATGGAACCGCCCGCGCCTGTCACCAGGATGCGCTTGCCTTCCACATACGCCCGCACTGGCCCCAGGTCTGTGGACACCGGCGTCCTGGCCAACAGGTCCTCCAGCTGGATCGGACGCATGTCCTCCACATGGACGGACCCGTCCACGAGCTCCCACATACCCGGCAGGGTCCGCACCTGCACATCGGTATCAGCCAGAGTGGACAGCACAGCACGCGTGACTGCCCCGGCGTGCGAAGGGATGGCGATGACAGCCTGCGTAGCCTTAGTGCGCCGTGCCATGTCGGCGATGGTGGCAACGGGACCCAGCACGCGCACACCACGGATCGTGCTCCCTCGCTTGGTCGGGTCGTCGTCGATCAGTCCGACCACACTGCCCAGGTCAGGGTGCGCCTCGAACTCCCGCAGGACCTTGTCCCCCGCATCGCCTGCTCCAACGACCAGCACGCGTGGACGTGTCGAGGCCTGCTCAACGGGGATCCCCTTCTGTGTCTGAACGGCATTGCGTTCGTACCACCAGCGTCTCACCGAGCGCACGCCTGCCATGAACAAGAAGGCCAGTACCGCAGATGCCGCAAACGCACCCCGCGACCATGGTACCTGTCCGCGCATGGCCAGCAGCAACGGCAAAGCAAGAAGCTTGGTCACAGCAACGACGATGGCCACACGCTCCATATCCCGCAGGCTGGTGTATGACCACAACGCGAGTGGCGTCTGAAGCAACACCGACACTGCGACGAACACCAGGTTCTCCACCAGCCCAGGAAATCTCAGGGTGTAGACAAGGGACCACGGCGACGCGCCAAAGTCGAGCCGAGCGAGAACAGCCAGGACCGTGGCGAGGTTGAACACGGCTACATCCAAGACCAGGCGTCCCACCAAACCCATCCACCCGTTCTGTCGGTTCCATCGCGACGCCATCATGTCCTCCTCACGGCTCTCTTCTGCACATACCAGTATAGGCAGGAAAGTACGATCACCACGCCCGTGAGCGCCGCAACTACGGCACCCCAGCCCCATCGGATCGACACAACGAGCAGCACGCTGACAGCCGACTGAATGCCGGCATACATGACCGAAACTGCGGGGTGTGACCAACCAAGTTCGTTGACCAGGCGCTGGTAGGCGTGCATGCGATGAGCTTCGAACAATCGCTCATGCCTGTGCAGGCGAGCCAGCAGCGTCAATCCAGCATCCACATAGAAGACAGTCATCGCGCCCAGAGCGCACAGACCCCATATCGGTTGTTCGATCCACAGTCGCAGTGCCAAGAGTGCTGCCGTGAACCCGAGAAATGTACTGCAAACATCCCCCATGAACACCCGTGCTTTGCGCCGCAGATTGAGCGGCAGGAATCCGCAGCAGGCAGCAGCAATGATGAGCGCGACTCTGCCACCCTCAACGTCCTTGGCAACGGCCAACGACAGCACTGAGAGCGTTCCGAATACCACAACCCCCATGAGTCCTGCCATGCCATTCGACCCGTCCATGAAGTTGTAAATGTTCGTCGTGCCGACGAGGAGCAGGACAAACATGATTGCTGCGGCCACCACAATCACGGCCAGCAGGTTGGTCTGTCTCAGCAGCCACAGTGTACTCAAGCCTGCCAACATGCACTGCACGAGGAGCCGAAGGGGAGATTCGACGTGCCACCGATCGTCGACCAGACCCAGGAACCCGATGCCAGCCACGGGCAGCCAGGCAGCAACGGGCAATCCACAGGCAACCCCGGCCACAACGCCTGCAATGGAAATGCCAAGTCCACCTGCCCGCGGCGTCGCCTCGGTATGGCTGCTGCGCCCATTTGGAGCGTCGGCAAGGCCCACTCTGGCACCACATGCTGCTACAAGAAAGCCAACGCCGAACGTCATGAGGCATGCCCCTATCGCCCATGCGAGTAGAATCACCGTTCAGCTCCAGATGATGAGTCCATGCGTTCCAATTGGAGTCTGAGCCCCTCTTCAAAGGAGCGCGGCGCAAAGCCGAGGGCAGCCCCTGCTGCCGACCAGTCAAACGCGCAGTCATCGGTGGTGCGCCAGACCTGTTCGCCGTCGAAAGGGAAACGTGGAACAAGGCGGTGAGCTGTCTCAAACAACGCTGCCGACGCGCGTACCGGCAAACGCACGAACTGGGGCCTGGTGCCGACCACTGCCGCGATGGCCTCGATGAACTGGCGGTACGTCAGCGGTGTCCGGCTGGACACGTTGTAGAACCCGGCAGGTTCGCACTGCTGCCGCACAGCCGCAACAACGGCAGAAGCCAAGTCAGCATCGTACACAGGCTGAATAAGGGCATGAGCATCGCCAAACATGGGGAAGAGACTGTGCCTCCTGAACCACGCCTGTAGGACAGACACGTTACGGTCACCGGCATGCCCATAGATCATGGTCGGACGCAGCACGACACACCGAACCGTTGGGTTCTCGATCAGAAATGCTCGGAGTAGCTCCTCATCGTGTATGTATTCCTCTGAAGCCGATTTAAACCGGGAAAATACCCCGGTCGTGCCAACCACAACGAGCTGTGATATATGGCCTGCCCGCATCAAGGACAGGACCTGCGGTATAAATCTGATGCCAGCGACGTGTATCACTGTATCACACTCGGCAGCTACCAATTGCCATGGGCCGGGCTCAAGCAGGTTTCCAGCAACAACCGTCAGCTTCTCATGCTTAATTGGAAATTCCTCAGGATGCCTAGCAAGTACGGAGATATGCTCAACAGCCTCATCGCTCAACAGGGACTGCAGTGCAACCTGCCCGACCGTCGAGGTCGCATCTGTCATGAAGCAGTTCATCGAACTAGCTACCGCGGTCGCGCCGCTGTTATTCAGCAGCCTACCTCTGCCCATGCCCCACCCTCAACCTCGGGCCAATTCCGTAGACCCCCATCCTGCAAACCCTAGTAAGCGCCACGGCCAATTGTTGGTACCCGATCCTGAAGATACTTGACCCATTCTCCAAGGACATACGCAGAGGTAAAGTCGGTGCGTGCTCGTGTCTGTGCAGCGTCCCCCATTGCCGCCCTGATCTCCGGTCTGTCGGTGAGATACATCATCGCTTCGCGGAGCTTATTCACGTCGCCCGCGGTATGAAGAATACCTGTCACTCCGTCGACAATGGCGTCTGTTATGCCGTATATCCGAGAAGCTATCGCAGGTAGTCCCATTGCGGCAGCCTCGATGATAACACTGCCGAAGCCCTCGCGGTAACTTGGAAGACAGAGAACATCTGCCGCCGACAGCCACAGGGATGAGGACGATACGAGACCGACAAGCTTCACGCGGTCGAGACAATCAACACAGATATCGTTGATGGACGATGATAACCCCTCCTCGTCAGGCCCAACCACGAGCAAGTACACGTTCGGCCTCTTAGTGGCAAGTTGAGTGAATGCTGTCGCCAGATCAAGTATCCCCTTGTCATGACCCAAGCGACCTAGGAACATGAACACTGTCGAACTCTGTGCAATTCCTATCTCTCGTCTCATTTCCTCATATCGCCCCGGCATCTTGCGGTACTTGGCGAGATCAACCCCCGCAATCGATCCATTTCCGAGCACCGCTCCCCTGCGTTGACCGACAACCCGTTTCTGGCGCAGAAACGCAAGCTGGGAAGGACTATCGGCCAAGACGTCCGAGGCTGACCACGCCGTGATCGTGTCAGCCATACGCAACAGACCACGAGCAACCCCCTTTTGAGTAGCCCATACCTGCCCTGTGAAAGCGTGAATGCGCACAGGCACGCGAGCGATAAACGCTGCAGTCATAGTAAGCAGGCCTGCCTTTGGCGTAATCGACACAACCGCAGTTGGCTTCCTCTGTGCGAACAGGCGGACCAGCGCTATCCAGGCCGATAGATCCGTCAGAGGCGCTGGCCGCCGGGCAATCAGTATGTCCACAAACTCCACCCCCTCCAGTGTTCGCTGAAGTTCAGGCTCGCCATCTAGGCCGCTTGCTACAAGTGTCACACTGTAGTCCCTGGTCAGTCGTACTATCAAGTCTACAAGAAAAGCGCGCACTGTGAACACGCACGCTGCCACTATGAAGATCGTCGGTCGGTCAGCACATGGTGCAATCGATTTGGTGGGGACGGTGACAGGAATTCGCTGCCTGCTCCGTGTACCGAGCCTCACAGTTACTCCCACACGGGAATGCCCGTCGACAGAATCTCGCTAAGAGCCGCACCAAGCGCCCAAATCTCCTGAGGCGCGAGTAACCTGCTGCGACGCCTCACCAGCCACTCCTCGAGGCCGATAGTGTTCGTCACTACGTAGGCGAGGTCGATGTCGCGAACTGACCCTGGACCAAGCACGCGCCCCCTATCCGACCGGAAGACGTCCTCCCTTCTCAGAAAGCTGAACTGGAACGCACTGTCGGCAAGAACGTCTGTGGCCAGCTTCGCAATCAACACATCTCTCCCCTTCAACACTAGCCGCATGAATCCGCGTCTGGTATGCCGCAGCTGCCCAGTAAACGTAGGGAACCACAGGGGGACTCTGGCAATCCATACAGCTACCATTGCGACCAGTCCTGCCTTGGGCGTATATGAATGGACGATGTCTATCCGCTCGCGCCGGAAGACGCACCCTAGGGTAAGTACGGACCTTAGGTCTGACACTCCAAGGGTTCGCCGCGCAATTGGCACGCTCAGACAACTCACTCCGCTGGGTACAATTGCCCTTAGTTCCACTGGCGCGCAGTTCGCAGCCACCATGACGTCGTAGCTCCCCGACAAGTACCGAATAAGGCCGCAAAGTAAGCTCCGAACGGTGCTCGGGCTCGACATAACTATGCAGAAACGGGTTTTCACGCGTACCATTCCTGCACGACTTGGGAGATGCGGTCAGCCAGTGCCATGGGAAACGTCCAACCCCCGATTTCCTTCAGTCGCACACCCGAATACTGCCAAACGCAGATCAGCGCATTCAACCGGGACGATGTGAAGGGAAACGCTGGAAGAGCGTCGCCTACCCGAGCCGCCATCCGGCTTAGCCACATGGGGACAATGCTAACCGAGTGGTAGATGCTCAGTGTCTTCTGGGCGACCGCAACGAGCTCCTGAAGTGAACAACACTGCGAGACGTTGAAGGCACCCCCATTCGCATTCCGATTCGTGGCCAATGCGACGACGGCGCCGGCCACGTCATCAACATGCACGTAGTTCATCCAGCCCGACCTGCTGCCCGGGTAGAAGAATAGTCCACTGCGAATGGCCCCCACGAGGCCCCTTAGGGAACGATTTGGCATGTCCTCGCCAATGACAGTCGAGGGGCGCACGATTACCCAGTCATGGGCCATTCGTTGCACCTCATCCTCGCATTGACTCTTGCTTATCTCATACTCATCGACCGGATTTCTTCGAGTTGACTCATCAACAAGGGGGGCTCCGGGTAAGCCGTACACACCCACCGAACTTAGCAAGACGAGTCTCGCCGGGGACCCGTCCAGAGCCCGCAGAACGTTGCGGGTCATCCCGACATTCGCTGCAAGCGACTTAGAGGTCCTCGAAACGACCCCCGCACAATGGAACACGAAGCTGGCCGTTGCTGCCACGTGGCTGAGAGCCCTGTAGTCTTGCTCCAAATCAGAATAGAGCCACTCAACACCCTGCGTCGGCGTCATCTGAGAGTTCTTGGAGTGCGTGACGCCAACCACATCGATCCCTGCGTCACGCAGTCGGCACACCAGATGCCGTCCTACGAAGCCTGAAGCCCCGGTCACGACTGCTACTGCCATCGACACCCCCCGTGGCCGCCGTGACGCCACGCCCGCATCCACGGCACCAGGAAACTCCAGATAGTGACACGAACAGTCGCCACGAACAGGGTCGACATCCCCGCCGAAAGAGCTGAGCAACCGTGAGGTGCCTCCTGGTGCATGAAGTCATCCATCGCATCACACACGAGGGGAACTAACGCTGATCTGCATGTCCTTGCGCCAAGCAACGACGTTCGCACGGCAGAACTGCTGCCCGTGTTCGCGCACGGTTGAGCCAGATGCCGCTGAGATGGATGCCCCCTGTGCACTGCAGTAGGGTACCATGATCCTCGACCAAGCGTTGGTGGTGTCCCTGCGATTCCCACACACGCGGCACATCACCAACGGGTTCATGGACACCTCTCGCGATCCGGGATCGCCGTGGAAAGAACTGCCGTAAGAGCTGCAGCAACTACCTGCAGTTCCCCAGGTTTGAGCGACACTGCACGACGCCGCACCAGCCACTCCTCAAGGCCGAGACCATGTGCCATGACATAGGCTAGGTCTTTGAGATGGCTGCGAGCGATCACGCGGGAGCGCTGTGCACGTGAGATGCCGACGATCTGACCTCTCCCCACCATAGTCCTGATCTGCGCCGATGTGGCAAGATACTTCTTCAGTTGTGAGACTCCAACATCTCTGTAGAACAGTAGGGGCTCTGGCATGCGTGCGAACGTCGAGTTGCCTACAGTCCTTGCCCACAATTCCACATCCTGAGCTCTAGGGTACAGCTCGGAATATGGGTGAGACTTGAACCAAACCGTCCTGCCAAGCACCGACGGGTGGACGAAACACCCTCTGATGAACACCTCAAACGGCGAGTGAGGCACGCGGCGACCGCGCAGCAACCCGATTGGCCTGTTGTCGACGTCGATGGAGTATGCATAGCTGCCGACAACATCTACATCTGGGTTTTCCTGCATAAAGGCCAGTTGTCGTTCCAGTCTCATGGGATGCATTATGTCATCGGCATCCATGCGTGCGAGAAAGGGCGAGTCGGCCATGGCAGCTATCTGGTTCAAGCGGGCAGACAGACCTCTGTCGCAACCATCGCCCAGCAACAGCACCCTGGAATCACTGATGCTACGAACGAACTCAGGCGAATCGTCGGTCGACCCATCGTTGACCAAGACAAGCTGCCAATCCTGCAGGCTCTGCGCAAACACGGACTGGATCGCAAAACGCAGGAATCTCCCTGGATTGTAGTACGAGATGCCGACAGTCACTCTAGCCATGATGTTCAACTCTCCCTGTAAAACATGCGCCCAGGCAACCCGGACGCCGTGAACGTGCGAGCGCCTTGAAACCGCCAACTAAACTCGAATGTCAACCTGCGTGCAGCTCTGGCTCCTCTGGTCCTGCCAAACAAGACACTACAGAGAGTAACTAGCGTTGAACGCAATAATCCTAACCATCGGCTCATCCGGTGGCGCTGTATGGCCGTCTCCATGACGGTGGCACCATCTTGGCGGTCCACAACGTTGCCAGGCGCGAGAGACAATGCAAAACTGAGAGCCTGTGAGGTTATCTTGGAGTAGACATACTCTGAGCAGGTTCTCCTGTAGCCAGCTTCTGCTATCGCGTTGCGTTCCTGTGGGTGGGACAGGTAGTATCGAATATTGGCCGCTAAGTCCCGCACACTTTCGAACGTCGCAATCTCATCGCCTATCTTGTAGTATTTGTCCAACCCGTCCGCTCGCTGAGTGAGAAGAAAGCCACCTGCACCAGGTACTTCGAAGGTTCGCGCCTTTATCTGATTTCTACCTCGCGAGTTCGTGAATCCGATGCTGACAATAGAGTCATTCATGATCTCTGGAATGTCTTGGTCGTCAACAGGTCCAGTGTCCCACCCCCGGCCAAAACACGCGACCCGGATGCCATACCCCATCAGACTCTCAATCCACCGCTTCCGTGGTCCATGTGCTGCTCCGACGAAGGTCACATCATATTTGCACGTGTCTGCTGGCTTGGGCCTGTGCAGATACTCATCTCTCGCGCCCCATTGTGTCAGGAGCACGTTCCCAATGCCATCTTCATGGTATCTCCGGAACGCCCTCTCATCAGTAGTTGTGACGGCCGTGTAGTGAGGTGCGATGAACTTGGACACCTGAGCGTACTTCCAGCTGTCATCGCTATTCCAATTGAGAGTAGTCACGCCATACTGGGTTCTTATCAGGTCGAGGGTTTCAACCCAATATTCATAGTAGACTTGGCTGCAGAACATTATCTCAGGCCGCTTCTCGTCAACCTCAGCCAGCAGTGCCCGATTCACGTCCGCGAAACTCGTAAATCGGTCACGTTGCCAAGGATCAAAGTAGAGGACCTCATATCCGAGCTGCTGTAAAGCAGGGACGAAGGCAGCATATTCCGGCCCGATACCCCAACTGGGGTTGCCATACTGAAACTTGCTGAGCGCCACTAGTACCCGCACTGACGCCTCCTACCATATGTGGTTGATGGCAAGAATCTCTGCCGCCCAGGCATCAAGCTCACGATAGTCGACTCCTCCAACAGAGCAGGCTTCATTGTGAGAAGTGTCCCCGATGAGTCAGCATGGAGAAGAAGGCGACTGGATCGCTGAAGAGGGCAGCAACTCTGCTCAACTCGTTGTCGCTCCAATGCCACCAATCCGCGTGCAGAAGTGCCTGTATCTCTTCGAGGCTGAACCGAAATCTCAACGTGCGAGCCGGTATCCTAGCTACTACGGCATACTCGGCGACATCGTGCGTAACAACGGATCCGGCACCAACAATGGCACCGTGCCCAATCCTGATCTCACCCAGGATCATGGCTCAAGCACCAATCCACACATCCGAACCAACCAGGGTCATCAGCGTCTCATTGAACGGAGAGTCGCGGGCGTAGTGCTGGCGCTGGCGGAACTACTGGAGGAAGAGAAGAAAACCGGATAGGTACCGACGTGTCCACGAGTGGGGTGTCTCGCCAGACCGACCATGACCCAATCCCCAATGGAGCAATAGTTGCCACTGCTGGCGTAGGCAAGGCTGGCTCCCCTCGCCAAGTAGGAATGACCACCAACGGACGAATATGGTACATGAACACTGAAGCCGAGCGACTAGCCATCAGAGCTCTCTCCTGATTGCTCGCCAGGGATATCCTGCTGTGACACACGTGCTGCAGGAACAGTTGGGACCAATTCAAGGAAGAGTGCCTCATATTCACCTATCACTTTCTGCCAGCTGTTGTGTCGCAAAACATAATCGCGACCTGCGCAGCCCAACGTACTCGCGAGCGCAGGATTGTGAAGTATTTCGTGTACGCGGTCGGCCATTTCTTGCACAGTAGACACGATGAATCCGCCCGGGTAGTCATGCACGTTGCCGACATCGAAGGATACCCAGGGCAAGCCCGACGCCATCGCTTCCAACATGACGAGGGGAGATGCTTCCCACCTCGACGTGAGAACGAACACGTTGGCCAAGGCAAGTGCAGAAGCGTTTGAGGATCGGTCACGCAGCGAACGCATTTGGATAGTGGGCTTGCCCAGCGCCTTGAGGTGGCAGGCGTAGTAACATCCACCTCGCACCCCAAGGCGCCCAAGCCCCCATTTGGCGGCACGGTGAGATCTGCCGATGTTGCAGAGGACTGCGTCTTTGTCCAGATGGCCCGCCAGTTCAAACAGTCGCTCGTGGCCCTTTTGTGGCGCGTGATTGGAGAGGTTGATGATGAAAGGTCGTTCATCGATATGCCACAGATGCCGGTAGTCCGTTGTGACGTGTCCATACTCGGTCGGCTCGATAGCGTTTGGAATGACAGTAGGCTTGGGGAGACCGTGACTCATGGCAAATGGTATCTCCCCGTATGACTCAGATTGACACGTGACTCTGTCAAATCGGGCATAGACAGCCACGAGTCTGCTGTAGTAGTCGCCAGGAACAACGACTCCGGGTACGGGGGCAGCTCCATGCGGTGTGAAGACGTGTTTCCCAGGCAACGACTGGATCTCGTCGCTCATCAGATCTAGAGTCCAGGACTGCCCCGTGTGAAAGTGGATGATGTCCCACGATTGGCCCCGCAAGAGATTGCGAAAGCGCGAGACTTCCCGACTTGACGCAACTATACCTCGCACCCCGTTGCCGGAAATGGCGAACCGGTGGACCTTGACTCCCGCGAGCGTGCTTTCCAAGGGTGCCCCTGGAAAAGCTCGCGTTGCAACCTCAACGTCATGTCCGCGACGAGCAAGTCCCGTCGCGACACGAGACGCAACCTCAGCAATACCGTTTGCCTCTGGGGTGTACTGCGGAGCCACCTCAAGTATTCTCACTTTGTCTTCCCCTCCTATACTTCGACTACTGTCGCAATCAACAAATCCCCATTCTGTTCCAGCATCTGTCCCCAGCCTGCAGACTATCTCTCAGCCAGAAGCGTCGGTCATCAGGTCTGTGCGTGACCTATGGCGGTTGGTCAGAACTAGAGCCAGCCATGCAGGCCACGAATCGTAGATGAGGAACTGCCCAAACACCGAGAGGCTCAGTATCAGGAGCGACGTGGCAAGCAACGTCAGGTGACACCAAGCGTAGTACTCCAGGACAGAACCCACCATCGCCGCCTGCAACATCTTCTGAAGCCACGCAAATGCGATTCCAATGAGCACTCCGCCAAGAAAAACACCCACCATACCGTAGTTCCAGTAGATCTCGGCACTGACGGGCAATACTTGGTCACGTGCTATCGTAGAGCCATAAATCGACATGTTGTAGGTCCATGAACCGCTAGAGTCTCTAAAAGGACGCCCCAAGACTGGCAGGGATTCAAGAAGGGAGGGAATCACGGTTCTGACCGTGCCTTGACGATCGGCAGCGTCAATGACAAATGCCCCAAACTGCGGCGCCTGCAGATAGACCTGCAGTTGTCCCATCCAATCAAAATGCACGAGATTCGATCCCACGCTCGAAGCATCGCGCGGCAAAGAGATGGTCGTACGCACCTGTCCCACGAAAACAACCAGCCCCAACAACGCAGAGAGGACAATGGTGGTCATGACAAGCGAGATTCGGTGTATGCGTCTGGTGTAGGTTGACAGGAACGCCGCACACGGAATCATGAACCCCACCCTGCTGGAGCCAATCCCGCCCAGCAACACCACCCCTAGCGGAACAAACGGCCAACCATATGTGCGTCGTCTCGCATGCAGTGATTGCATCGCCGCCGCAATCTGAACAACCCCATACGGCAGAAATCCTTTGCCAAGTCTCGCCATCAATTGAACCCAAGTCGCTGAGCCAGTACTCTGTGGAACCGCCAGCACTCCGAGCAGGTTGCCGCTTGCGACCACAGGTGCCAAGGTAACAGACAGACTGGCCACGCCGACGAGTAGCATGATGATGCCTGTGCGCATGCTTGCCCCATCTGGGAGTCTGGAGACGGCAGCTCCTCTTGGACCCGACCGTGAAAAGAGGATCCGTCCGCATTCGAGGCCAAATCCCACGGCAAGATATTCTCCGGCGTCGATCAAGAGCGCCATCATCACAGAAGAGTCGGCCGGCATCCCGGGCAAGACTCCTAGACGAATCCCACCCACCGCGAGCAAGACGGGGTTGAGGATCAGCTTTACAAAAAAGACCACCACAACCACGTTGCGTGCTGAGACCCATTGTCGACGGTCCGGCCGCAGTCCTGGAAGAAACAACCAACCGCAAAAGTACAGCAAGGCAAGCAGTGGAACCACGAAACTAGTCCACCCGTGACACCAAAGAGTGACCGCGCAACTCGCGAGCAGGCAGCCTGCAGCGAACACTACAGACAGCAGGACTCCGTGGTCGGGATGTACCGACTTTCTTGACATATCGAACGTGTTCAACATCGCAACTCCACGGGGGTACGGGCCCATTTACCGATCATCACGCAGAGCGGGCTACGAGACGAGATAACCCAGCGTTGAGGCTCATCTTTGCTTTGAACCCGAATTCGCGTTCGGCTCTGCTGACATCGAGCAGTCTCCGAGGCTGACCATTGGGCTTGGTGGTGTCCCAGATGATCGCTCCCTGGTAGCTTGTCAGTCGCTTGATGAGATCAGCGAGGTCTTTGATGCTAATTTCTTGCCCTGAACCGAGGTTGATGGGTTCAGGTTTTTCATACCGCTCCGTAGCAAGGACGATGCCTTCAGCGGCATCCTCAACATAGAGGAACTCGCGCGTTGGGGAGCCGTCGCCCCAGAGGGTAACGCTGGGGAGGTGCTGCTCCTTGGCCTCCTTGAATTTTCGGATCATCGCAGGGATGACATGGGACGTGACAAGGTCATTGTTGTCCCCAAGCCCATAGAGGTTCACGGGCAGAAGGTAAATGCCGTTGAAACCATACTCTTGCCGGTAGGCCTGCAACTGGACAAGCAACATCTTCTTGGCCAGGCCGTAAGGAGCATTGGTCACCTCGGGGTAGCCGTTCCACAGGTCCTCCTCCTTGAACGGAACGGGGGTGAACTTGGGGTAGGCACAGATGGTGCCTACCTGAACGAACTTCTCGGTGTGGTGGAGACGTGCTTCTTCGATGAGCTGAATACCCATGATCGCGTTGTCGTAGAAGAAGGAACCGGGGTGCAACTGATTAGCTCCAATGCCGCCCACGACGGCTGCAAGGTGGATAATGACCTCGGGATGCAGGTCATCAAACATCCGCTGTATCTGAGCTCGATCACGAAGATCATAATCAGGGTGAGCAAGGGGAGTGACCTTTGTCGCGCCGTGTTCCTTCAGTTTCTTGACGAGGTTGGTGCCCAGGAAGCCCCTGCCACCCGTGACAACGATCTGCTTGTTGGTGAGATCGAGCATAGCTACTTCGTCTCCTTCAGGATGCTATCTCCAGTGTAACAATCGTGATCATGGCCATCGCCGAGCATGAACAGGTCAGCATCCACCATCAGGTCGACCAGCGCATGGAAGGTCGTCACAGGATGCCAACCGAGCTTCGTAGTGGCTTTGGATGCATCTCCTTGCAGGACATCGACCTCGGTAGGGCGATAGTAGCGGGGGTCAATGCGAACGATGACCTTCCTGGAGCCTGCGTCGAGTCCGCACTCCTCGGCACCCTGACCCTGCCATACCACAGTGATACCGGCCCGCTTGAATGCCACTTCCACGAGCTCGCGCACGGTATGGGTTTCTCCAGTCGCAATAACGTAGTCATCAGGAGTGTCCTGTTGCAGCACGAGCCACATTGCTTGCACGTATTCTTTGGCGTATCCCCAATCCCGTTTTGAGTCAAGGTTACCAAGATACACGCAGTCCTGCAGTCCCTTGACGATACGAGCCACTGCCATGGTCACCTTGCGCGTGACAAACGTCTCGCCTCTCCTGGGAGACTCGTGGTTGAACAGGATACCGTTGCAGGCGTACATGTGGTACGCTTCCCGATAATTGGCGACAATCCAGTAGGCATATAGTTTTGCCACGGCATAGGGAGAGCGGGGAGTGAAGGGTGTCGATTCGGACTGTGGTGCTGTCGCAGGGAGGCCTCCAAAGAGCTCAGAGGTCGAGGCCTGGTAGAAGCGGGTAGTACCGGTCAGACCGGCTGCACGGATCGCCTCAAGGAGTCGCAGTGTCCCAAGACCGTCGGAGTTGCCTGTGTATTCAGGCGTCTCAAACGACACAGCAACATGCGACTGCGCTGCCAAGTTGTACACCTCGTCGGGACGGACCTCGGCCATGATGGCAAGCAGATTGCTGGCATCGGTCATGTCGCCATAGTGCATGAAGAAATGGGTATTGGCATAGTGGGGATCCTGGTAGACATGGTCAATGCGGGACGAATTATATGAGCTGCTCCGCCGCTTGATGCCGTGAACCTCATACCCCTTGCTGAGCAGGAACTCGGCGAGGTACGAACCATCCTGACCAGTGATACCAGTAACGAGTGCTTTCTTCATCTCCATCATGCTCCTTTCATCGAGCGGCTGATAGGCCGACTCAACGCTGTTCGGGTGAGATGCTGTAAAGGACCTGTGCCGGGTCGCCGCCCACGACTGTCCAATCCGGCACATCCTTCGTGACGACGCTCCCTGCGCCTACGACCGCGCCTTCACCTACTGTCACTCCCTTGAGAACAATCGCGTTGAACCCTATCCACGCTTTGTCCTTTATCACGATAGGAGCATGATGGACGTTGCTCCAATCCTTGGCCGACTGCCCGCCCTGCGGAATGAGATATGTCATGAGAGTGTCTTTCTCACGTTCGCCGTAGTACTTCACAGAGTGAGAATTGTGATCCATTATGGTAACCCCCCAGGCGATTTCGACGTTGTCCCCGATGGAGACCGAGTCCCGGCATATGATATTGGTCGCCCCTCCGACATAGGACGCGTTGCCAATCGTCACAGCACCCGTCTTTGTCTCAAAGACAATGCCGGCATTGACATAACTGCGCTCACCTATATGCACAGTGGGACCTTGGCCTGCTCTAAGCTGAATCAGTCGGTAGGCAACGAACGATTCTCGTCCCAACGTGATCCTGGGGTCACGCCTCAGTCGCCTTTCCGCACGCTTGTCCAGCATGTGTTTCAGCCACTCAACAGCGTTCATGTCCTGTCTCCTCCTCCGAACACGTCGTCCTCACTGACGATCAAGCCGGCCACAACGAACGCATCCAGCCACGTCATGGTTGCTTCTCGGCATGCCCAGTGCTACTTGTTCTCGAAGATCCGCGTCCTCGATGTCCACTCCAATCAACACTGCGCCACCTCAGCTCCTGTTACGAAAAACGCGAGCCGGGTTCCCCATCACGGTCAGACCGTCAGCAACGTTGTACACTACGAGACTCGCGGCTCCTATACGCACACCGTTGCCGATATGAACTCCAGGTACCACTGTGCTCTTCGTCCCAAAGTAGCAACACTCGCCCACTTGGTCATGTCCACCTAGATCGACGTTCACCATGAGTGATGTATACTTGCCTATGGAGACATCATGCCCGACGCGACAGGCAATATTGAGAAAGGAGAAGTCGGCCAACTCGATGTTAGTGGATACCCAACAGCCCCACTGTATGATCACCCCTTGGCCAAGGTGCGCTCCTGAGGAGACATATGCCTGTGGATGGACGAGTGAAGGGAAACGGAGATGAGGGTTCTTCATCAGGCGTGCGACTAGTGCACTCTTGATCTCGGGGTCCGCAATACCTATTACTACGTCAGTGGTCATGGAAGCCTTCAGGAGCAACTCATCGGTTCCAACCACTTTACAATCGACAGACCCAATGCCGACTCTGTCTACGAAGCCCATCCAATCCCAGCGCCGCTCGATTGCATTCACGGTCTGCGCCAGCTCGAGCACCTCTCGCCCCATCCCACCAGCGCCACAGATGTAGAGCTTCCGAATATCCACAGCCTTCATCGACATACTAGAACTGCAGCAGCGCGCTCGCCCATGATAGACCAATGCCGAACCCGACACCACAATCTTCGAGCCTGAATGAGCCCCTGGTCCATCACACTCCTGAGCCCAATGGGGAGGGAGACCGTGATAGCCACGATGAGCCATGGGAGCAGCGAGAGCCACAGCAACATTGTGACAAGAACCTGCACAATACGTTCGCATCGCATGATCAACCGATGGACACGAGTCCTACTCATGTTTGCGGATCTTCTTGAAGCGGTCACTATACTGTTTCTCATCCAGGATGGCTACCTTGACAGGTACTTTGTACGCCGACAGACGCTCTCGGCAGTATCTTTTCAACCGAGTCGCTGCTGCCCGATGGTCTTCATCCGTATTCAAGCTGATCTGGGCACACACGATGTTCCCCATTATCGGGTTCCTCTCGCCATAGACAGTGACGTCAGCAATTCCGGGCATCTCCTGAATAACGCTCTCTACCTCGGCGGGGTATACCTTCTCGCCACCTACATTGATGATCTCGGATTGCCTGCCCAGAATCCGGATATACTCACCATCTACTTCCACTGCGTCCCCCGTGTTGAACCAACCATCTTCCGTGAATGGGCTGGGGGCATTCAGATAGCCCAGCATGGCGGATCTGGCCTTGATCTGAAGAATCCCCTCAATCACCCGCGTCTCAAAACCCTCGCCACCAACTTTTACCCAAAGCGAATCCGAACTTCTGGATTTAGAGCGCAAAACGCCCACTTCGGACAAGCCGTACGTCTGTTGCAGGACAATGTTAGGGAACAACTCATGAAAGCGCTTGAGTGTGCTCTCTGGCATCGGCTCTGTGCCATATGTGACAGTTTTCAGGCTGCTCAGATCGTGGTGTCTGTAGGCTTCGCTCAGCAGTATCAGGTTGATGAAGGTTGGGGTAGTAGGCAAGAGTTCCGCTCCGTATTCCTCTACAGCCTGAAGCACGCCATCTGGGGTACGATCTGGAACAGTGATCATGCAACCGCCATTTGACAGTGTATACAGCATCGTGTTGACACCACCCAAGTGGTCGTACAGTAGGAAATTCACGACTCGCAGTTGTCTTCTGCGCACCCTGAACTTGTCCAAGAGCCCCGTCAGATCATGCACTGCCGCTTTGCTCTTGCCGGTTGAGCCAGACGAGAATACCACCAAACCCGCATGACCCAGTCGGTGCAGAGTCTGATAGTACGGATGCGTGGCGGTGCGGTCTCTTCGGACAATCTCCAGACTGTCTTTTTCATCGAGCTTAAGAGACACCTCCACCTCGGCAATCTCCATGAACTCTGGCTTCTTTGCCTCAACCGAACTAGTCAGCGGCACCAGCACGCAACCATGTTCAATCAACGCCAAGAACAGTGCGACACCATTGGGAGAAAAATCCGCCTCAATCGCCGTAACAGCACCGGGTGAGATGCCATGCTCGTGTATCACGCCGCGCCATTCGCCTATGCGCTCCAGCAGCCAACCATACGTGAATATCTGCTCATGCCAGATGATGGCTTCGTCATCCCGATACTCTCCAAAGACCTGCACAAGAAACTCAATCATTAGGAAATGCCCCCGAGGTAGATCACCTGCCCTGTGACGAAATCGCTGTCAGGGCGAATGAAGAAATCAACCACGTTCGAAATGTCGCGCATCTCCCCCCAGCGTTTGACCGCTTGCCGCGCGATCAGGCGATCCATTTTCTCTTGAGGCACATGGCAAACCAGATCGGTCTTGACTGGCGCCGGACCCACGGCATTCACCGTGATCCCAAAGTCAGCCAATTCGTACGCCAACACCTGGGTAAGACTGACGATTGCGGCCTTGGATGCGGCGTAGATGGCTTCACCCTCTAATCTGAGCGGCACTGCAAGGCTGGCGAAGTTGACTATCCGCCCTACTTTGTTCTTGCTCATGATCTTCGCAGCTTCGCGGGACAGAAGGAACGTCCCCACGACGTTCGTGCTCAGGATCTTTTGCACGGTACTGACCGGAGTCAGCAGCACGTGGTTCATCGATGCAATGCCTGCATTGTTGACCAGAACATCCAGACGGCCATACGTCCTGCGAATTGCCGAGAACATCTTCTGGACCGCGCGCTCGTCCACGATATCGAGACAGAAGTGTTGGTAGTTCTCAGCCTGAAAGTCGGACGGCTCGCGACTACAGCCAACCAATACGAAACCCTTAGCAGCGTAGTACTCGGCCAGGTATCTGCCGATGCCTTTTCGGGCACCGGTGATCAACATCACCACGGGGTCAGGCATGTTTCGTTTCGTCCAGTAGTCGTGAAATGTAGCCAGCCAAGGTTGTCACGGTTCGAAACGGACTGTGCTCCTGTGACATGGCGCGCTCATCTGTCAACGCGATCTGAGCTCCCAACTCATCCGAAATCTTCTCTTCCAGCAAGATAACTAGATTGACCAGTCCTAGGGAGTCGAGTTCTCCTCCAAGGCCGAAAAGCACGGTCTCTCCAGTCGGCTCCACCGACTCTGGAATACCGAATTGCTCGCGGACTTCACTGAGGGACTGAAGGACCAAAACCACCATACTATCATTCTTGCTATTCATTTCGAAACCTCCACACCAGAGTTTTGTCTTACTTCTGAAGACCTGTTCTCCATAGTCGACATTGCAGTCATATTGCGGGGTCGGCTGTCGTTCCCGACGTTGTCCTCAACGTGCCCTCTTGCCGAACCCATACGCTCTCGCCTCAAAGATGGAAATCTTCTGTCCTTCAAGCCAGTGTACCGGACGCCGACAGAATTCCAATGTGTTCTGCCACTCCGTGGCGCTCAATGAGCCTGGAACAACCTCGTATGGCCTCATGGCAGAATCCAATCAGCCGCGGGCCGACTGATCTTCCTATCCTCATTCTCCATTGCCATCATCTCCTCCACAAGGAATTTCTCTGCCATATGTCCTCGAAAGACAACAATCATTGTTGCGTTCCACTACCGTTTGCTCGCTATAGCGATCTTCGCCGCTTCCAGGATTACCAGCCCAAACTGTCTGGCACGTCCGCGGCCCCTGGCAAGCAAGACATCGGTTGGTTCGCGAACCGAACTCGACCTAAGCACCTCCTGCATTCTTGCGGCAAGTTCATCAGAATTGCCAACACGGAAAAAAGTGACACCAGCATCCTTGATCTCGCGGTTCACATCAATGTCACTCACCAATGCAGGAACTCCCAAGCCGACCGCTTCCCAGACTGACCCGCCACCGGGGCCGCCTTCGAACAGTGTTGGCTGTACAACAGCGACAGCTCCCCGCATCAAAGCCATCTGTTCTGTCTTTGGAATGAACCCCAGACATTTGACGCGTTCCGCTATTCCCAGCGACCGGGCCTCAGCCATCAGGTCCTCGAAGTACCGCGGTCTGCGATCATCATAGGTGCTCCCTGTACACACTAGTGTCACGTCGTGTTCATCCTGTGCCAGCAATGAAAGCGCTCGGAATGCCGTCGGATAGTCCTTGTGAATGAAGAACTGATTCGAGATCATGAAGTAGCGTCCCCTTACATTGTATCGCGTCTGCGTATTTTCGATTGACGTGGCAAACCATGTTCGATCAGGCACTGGGGCGAATGGTAGCGCAACGACCTGGCATCGATGCCCGGGGAAGAATCGGTCTATGTCCGCTTGGACACTTCGCGACGCTACAATAGCGACAGACGCACGTTCAAGCATTGCCTTGAAGTATTCATCGCGCCTCGTGGCTTCCTGCCTACTGAAGAAGTCGGGGTAATGCCGATGCTGCAGGTCCCACAGGTAGCCAACCCAAGGAGTCGAGGCACCAACTGCGACAGGCGAGCTCACGGGCAAGACCACGTTGCTTCCACATACCGCGATGGCCGATGCAATACCTGATCGACCCGGCCGATGGGAAATTACCGGAACTGAAGCGGGTGTGTTGCCAAACAGAGACTCCAGAACGACAGAACGCGCAAGGGGCCGGGGGGGGCGCACGAGAATGGGTCTGGCGCCATGCATTACGTTAAGCGCTGCATGCTTCGCTGGACGCAATATGTTCTTCGTTGCTTTCAAGAACACGCTCTCTTCGGCCGGAAGCAAGACGGACAGGTCCAACCGCTGTTCCGGCGCGATCTCTTGCAGGTCGCTCAGGACGGACCTAAGGAACCCTATACCGCCACCCCAGCTAATGAAATCGTCTCCCAGAACTGCTATCTTCAACTCAACGCCTCAGCCGGTGCGCTGGAACACCCACATACACGCCTGGTTCTGAGATGTCAGCGGACACGATCGTGCCCATTCCGATAGTAACGTCCGCGCATACGGTCACTCCATCACGGACACCTGCACCTGCACCCAGGAATACACGATCCCCGAGGCGTGCACGCCCTAGCAGCGTGGCGTTGGCGGCCACATGGCAATACATGCCCACTACCGCCTCATGTTCAACGATGGCCGCATCGTTCACTATGGTCCCTCTGCCCACCCCTCGCCTCTGGGCCGATGTGGGCGAACTGGCCTACGAAAAGACCCTCTCCAAGTATCGCAAAATTGGATACGTAACTGCTCTGTGCGATCACGCTGACGACTTTCCCAAGCAATCTTGGGTCGTCGGATGCCTGTTCTCGTCGTGTATTGTCGCCTATGCCGACAAAACACGCCGTCCACGTCTCAGGATACGAAGTCAACACGGGAAAGCCCATGATGACTTCGCCTAGCCAACCAGCCCCATCTACAAACACAATTTGACAGTCTGGGTCTGTTTCGTGTACAATATCCGCTGCGCTCCGTGCGTGTCCACCACACCCAACTATGATGAGGCCCTGTAACGACGTTTTCATGACTCGCGCATCTGATGGTGACGTATGATATCTGTGATCTGGGACACCTGGTCGGTAGTAAGCCCTGGACCACTCGGCAAATTAATGCCTCGCCATCCAATGCTCTCTGCCACCGGGTGGCTTTCGTGTCCGTCATAGTACATGGGCATCGTATGAACGGGGTAGAACACAGGACGGGTTTCGATGCCACCAGCTGACAACACAGCACGTAGCGGCTCTCTTTCCTCTGCACGTGATACAAGGATCGAACACATCCAGTATGAACTGCGCACGTCACCAATCTCGCGCAGCATGGTAACGCGAGTCCCAGCGAGCGCCTCGGCATACCAGTCAGCAATCTGTCTCTTGGCTGCAAGTATCTGCTCAGCACGTTCAAGTTGTGCCACTCCTATGGCTGCGCAGACGTTGGTCATGCGGTAGTTATATCCGATTACGTCGTGCCAATACTCGCGGCCATTTGCCAAACCTTGCCCTTTGTAGTGGACCACCCGTTCATGGAGAACTTCATCATTTGTGATGACCATGCCACCTTCACCCGTGGTTATGGTCTTGTTGCCATAGAAACTGAACGCCGCCACATCCCCAAAAGTACCAACGGGGCGTCCATGATACATGCTTCCAAAAGCCTCAGCACAATCCTCGACCACAAACAGACTGCGCTCATGAGCTACTGCCATGATTCCGTCCATGTCGCATGGATGCCCGTAGATATGGACGACCATGATCGCCTTGGTCCGTTCAGTCATCTTGGCTCGAACATCCTCTGGATCCATCTGCCACGTATCCGCGCAGGAGTCAACAAAGACTGG
>Ga0209226_10000509_pt1 | contig 20857 bp, 19 predicted proteins | sample BarGraNGADG00212_2_FD_184497 | JGI IMG/M metagenome (GOLD analysis project Ga0209226, IMG submission 184497) | Arctic peat soil microbial communities from Barrow, Alaska, USA - Barrow Graham LP Ref core NGADG0011-212 (SPAdes) (version 2) | ecosystem: Environmental > Terrestrial > Soil >...
CGTGGCTCCATCGCGGCAACTGGGCGGGGCGTGAACGTGTCGCGTACGAGGCCGCGCAGCCGGGTGTGGGCCGGTGGATCGGAGTGCAGGAGGCTCGGGGTTCGGTAGTGATCCTCGAAGGCCGCGAACCGCGACCGAGTGTCGGGCGGCAGGTACTCGGTGGCCTTGCCGAGACGGCCCTCGTTCGAGTACTGGGCGACATCCCGGAACGTGACCATCACGTCGTCGAACCGGGTCACGAGCCAGGCGCCGATGGTTTCGCACCAGTAGACCGGTTGCTCTTCCCGCAGCTGCCGGAGCACGGGGTACGGGTCGGCGACGAACTCGTCCGAAATGAGCACCCGGTCCAGGGCCGAAAGCGTCACGAGAATCGAGCCTCCACCTGGCCAAGGGCTCCGAAGTCGGCACGAACGGTGTCGCCGGCTGCCACGAAGCAGTGCCCGGTCAGGGTGCCAGTGCTGACGACCTCCCCGGCCAGCGTTCCCCGGCCCCGCTCGCGCAGCCAGTTGATGAGCCAGGTGAGGCTCGTCACCGGGTGCCCCATGGCCAGGGCGCCGACGCCCGACTTGAGGTAGTGCCCGGACACGAAGAGGTCGACCGCCGCGCCGGGCAGGTCGGCGTCGCGCCAGTCGGGCGTACGTGGGCCCTCGACGAAGGCAGCGCCACCTCCGTTGTCGAGGCAGGTGCCGAAATAGCCGCTCGCGGCGTACCAGTCCTCGAAGACCGAGTCGCCGATCTCGATCGCCGGGAAGAGCGCCGCGATGCCGGCCGAGACTTCGGCCTCCGTGTACGGCTGCTCTCGGGGCACGAACGGCCTGGCGAGCTCGAACGCGATCTCGCACTCGCAGAGTCGGTAGTTGACGAAGAACTGGGGTCCGATGACATCACCGCTCTGGAAGATCGACCGCTTGAAGAGGCGGCCGGGCAACGGCGCCGGCACCCCTTCCGCGCGCCGCACGTCCTCGGCCGCCGCGCCCACCTTCCAGCCGGCGCCCGGCCACCCCAGCCGTGCCTCGAGCTCCAGGAGGACCTGCTCGACGGAGGTCCAGGAGCGGGTGCGCAGACGTTCGGGGAGGACACGGCTCGTCCGTTCGTGCCGTCCCGTGGCGATCAGCTCGACCACTTCGGCGACCTCCGTCGGGCTCAGGACCGACGTTCTGGCGGCCAGGATCGCAGCCCCCGGCGGCGTGTGCCCGTAGATGCTCCGCCCTCGCGGGCCGAGGTCAGGCGGCAGGGCCGAACCGCTGGCTGGGCCGCGGCCGAGCGGACGCTCGTCGCGCGTCGTCATGCTGCCGCTCGTTCCATGTCCACTACATCACCTCGCCGCCGCTGAGAGGCCGGGCTCGCGCCGACGTCGGTCGGCCGTGGTCGCGCGATTGCTCGCTGGTGCGACAGACCCGCGGATCGAACGTCACATCGCATATGGTATGCAATTCTCGGAATTTGGCGCAAGCCCTTTCCGATGACGATGATCCAGGCGAACTCCTTCGGACCTCGGTCGGAACCTTGCGTCTGTTTAGCACATAGGATATCATGCACCAAGATGTCCGCCGAACTGGGAGCCCCCAGCCAAGGTGGAGAACAGCGGTTGATGCAGTGGAGCCTGGGATGACCGAGCAGATACCGACCGTGGTGGTCGCAGACACGTACCTCGGGCCTGTCGACCATGAGCAGGCGCTGGCGCAGGGCAGGGCGGTCGTGCGCGCGGTGCGTCTGGCCACGACGGCCGACGTTGCCGTCGCGACGGCCGACGCCGACGCCGTGCTGGTGACGACGCAGCCCATGACGGCAGACCACATCGCGGCCTTCGGTCCCCGAATGCGGATCATCGGGCGTGCGGGCATCGGCCTCGACTCGATCGATCTCGGGGCGGCCGCTGCGCGCGGGGTGGCCGTCTACCACACCCCTGAGTACTGCGTCTCGGAGGTCGCGGACCAGACGCTGACGAACATCCTGATGCTCGTGCGCCAGATGCGCGACCAGGTGATCGTCGGGCGAACGCCCGGCTGGACTGGCCGGGAGAGGATCACTATCCACGCCCTGGAGGCGCTGACGGTCGGCGTGGTCGGCGCCGGGAGGATCGGCCGGGCGGTTCTCGAGCGACTCGCGCCGTTCAGTGTGAGGCGGCTCGCCTTCGACCCGGTGAAGGAGACGATACCGAACGGGGTGGAGCGCGCGGACTCGCTCGACGCCCTGCTCGAGCAGAGTGACGTCGTGACGCTGCACCTGCCCCTCGTACCCGAGACCCGCGGGCTGATCTCGCGCGACGCCATCTCGCGCATGCGACAGGGGGCCTACCTCGTCAACGTCTCCCGCGGTCCGCTCGTCGACACGACCGCCCTCGCCGAAGCGCTGGACGGTGGCCACCTGGCAGGGGCCGTCGTCGACGTGTTCGAGCGCGAACCGGTCTCCGACGGCGAAACGCTGCTGTCCGCATCGAACGCGATCCTCACGCCCCACATCGCCTGGCAGTCGGTCGAGGCAGGCGTGCGGGTACGAGCGCAGACGCTGAACGCGGTACTCGCGTACCTCTCGGGTTCGGATCCCGTGGACGGGCGCCTGGCCGTCAGACCGTGACCAGTGAGCGTGCGCTGGCCGGTTGGTCGTCGTGTCGGCACGCCGCAGATGAAGAGGTCGCTCGATGAAGCTCGCGACGATCGTGATCGCAGGCGAACAGCAGCTGGCCGTCATCGTCGGCGATCGCGCCATCCCGGCGACGACATTCGGTCCGACGGTCCCGGCCACGTTCACGTCGCTGCTGGCGGCAGGGCACGCCGGTCTCGACGCGCTGCGGACGGCCGCGGCGGGCGCGGGGGCCTCGTCCGGCACGCGGCTCGATGACGTGGAGTTCGCGCCCCCGGTCACGGCGCCCGGCAAGATCGTCGCCATCGGACTCAACTACCGCGCGCACGCCCAGGAGACGGCATCCGTGCCGCCGGCCTCGCCGCTGATGTTCGCGAAGTTCCCGACCTCCATGATCGGCCATCGAACGCCGATCCGGTGGGATCCCGGGCTGACCCGGCAGGTCGACTACGAGGCCGAGCTCGGCGTCGTGATCGGCCGACGGGCACGTCGCGTGTCGGCCGATGCCGCTCTTTCGTTCGTCTTCGGCTACACGTGCATCAACGACGTCTCGGCGCGGGATCTCCAGGCCGCTGACGGGCAGTGGGTCCGAGCGAAGAGCCTGGACACGTTCTGCCCCATTGGACCGATGGTTGTGACAGCCGACGAGATCCCGGATCCCCAGGACCTGGACATCGCCTGTTATCTCAACGGAGAGCGGGTCCAGCACGCGTCGACCCGTGACATGCTGTTTGACGTCGCGGCGCTGATCGCCGCTTGTTCGGCGGCGTTCACCCTGGAGCCGGGTGACATCATCGCGACCGGGACGCCATCGGGGATCGGCGTCGCACGCGTACCGCAGCGCTTCCTCGGAGTCGGCGACGAGGTCGTGATCGAGATCGAGGGTGTCGGCCGGCTGGTGAACACGTGCCTGCCAGATCCGGTATAGGAGCCGGCCTGACGAATACCCAACGCTCGCTGGAGATCACGCCGTGACCGCGAACCGCAGTCTCTTCGATCTGACCGGCCGTGTCGCGATCGTGACGGGTGCCGGGGGCGCCCTCGGTCACGCGATCGCCGTCGGGCTGGCGCACGCCGGCGCGGACGTAGCCCTGTTCGACATCACCGACGCAGGTCTTGACCGCTCCCGCCGCGCCGTCGAGGCGCTCGGCAGGCGCTGCGTTTCGGTCCTCTGTGATGTCGGGGTCGAGGCCGATATCGATCGTGGCTTCGGCGTCGTGGACGAAACCCTCGGGCGCGTGGACGTGCTCGTCAACAACGCCGCTGGGCCGGTCGAGCGACATCGGCCCGAGGGGTTTCCCCTCGATGCCTGGGAGCGAGCTATTCGCGTGGACCTCACGGGCTACTTCCTGTGCGCACGGGCCGCCGGCCGGCGAATGATCGCGCAAGGCACCGGCGGGAGCGTTGTGAACGTGAGCTCAATCGCCGGGTCCACGGCCCTTGGGCGCGGGAACTTCGCCTACAGCGTCGCGAAGGGCGGGGTGAACCAGCTCACCCGGGAGCTCGCCATCGAGTGGGCGAGCCACGGGATCCGCGTCAACGCGGTCCTCCCGGTCCAGTTCCGCAACGCCTGGTGGGCGGCGGTCGAGGCCGACCCGTCGTCGGCGAACAGGGGCCTGCTCCGCCGCGTCACGGACGGGATCCCCCTCGGTCGACTTGGCGAGGCGCATGAGATCGTAGGTCCGGTGGTCTTCCTGGCCGCCGATGCATCGACCATGGTGACGGGCGCGCTGCTGCCGGTCGACGGCGGGAACCTCGCCCTGAATGCCGGAGGGAGCGTTCACTGGCCCGACGAGACGAGCTGAGATCGCCGCGCTTGTTGGGCATCTGTCGGCGGATCGCGCTGCGATCTCAAGGGAGGCATCGAGCCTCCGACCGTCATCCGATATATGATTCCTATATTGTCAGGGATCAGAGATAGTGGAACAGGGAGAACGCAAGTGGCAGCCATCGTTCTATCGCGAGGCACGGCCGGCACGGCGGAGCCAGCGGTCACCGCGACGGCGGCCACGCATGATCTGGGCCTCCGCAGCCACAAGCAGGCCGTCTACGACCGCCTGCGCGACATGATCATCACGTTCGAGCTGGCTCCCGGCGCGCGGCTGGTCGAGACAGAAGTCGCTGCCCGATTCGGGGTGTCGAAGACACCCGTTCGCGAGTCCCTGCTGCGGCTCGAGTCCGATCACCTCGTGGACGTCATTCCCTACCGTGGCGCCACCGTGCGTTGGCTCTCGGTCAACGAGATCCGCGAACAGGGGTACCTCGTGGACGCCCTGGAGATGCCCGCCTATCCCCTCGTCGTGGAACGCATCACCGACGAGGAGCTGGCGGCGATCGGGCTGGTGACCGAGCAGCTGAAGCTGGCGAGGCGAGACAGGGACGGGTTGCTGTTTGGCAAGCTCGCCAGCCAGATCCACTCGATGCTATTTGCCTGCGTCGGATTCCCGCGGCTCGACCAGATGATCCACATGACCCTGGGACCGGTCGGCATGCGCAACGACATGGCCCTCGTGTACCCCTACGACGACGCGTGGGACGGGCTCCTGGAGATGGCGCTCGCGCGCGTCGACGCGATCCGCCGGAGGGACGCTGCCCTGACAGCGCGCGTGGTCCGCGAGCACCGGGAGAAGATGCTCAAGCTCACGAGCCGGCAGATCGCCGATCCGGACGCTCCAGCCTACTGGCAGAACGACTGACGGCTCTCGACCAGCTGGTTGCTTGACCACTCCTCGTGAAGGATTGGGGCCGGCGGCCTTACTGGAACCGAGCGTCCCTTGCCACACTCATGGTTGACGCGGACCGCGACAGGCTGCACGTGGTCGATCGCCTTGAGCACGCATTCCCATCCCTCGACGTCTCCGACGACTGCTCCCTCATCCGGCGAACGCCACGGCGGCCGGACCCGTCACGCCCGGCCTGAACCGGAACAGGCCGCCTGCCAGCGGCTGGGCCGCCCGATCTGCGTCGGACAGACCGTGCGGCGACGTGGTGATGTACAGGTCGCGAAGGTCGGTCCCACCGAAGGCGCAGCTGGTCGCATTCGCGCACGGCACCTCGACGACCGTGTCGAGACGGCCGTCCGGTGTGTACCGGTTCACGGAGCCGCCGCCCCACAGGGCGACCCACAGCCCCCCGTCGTCGTCGATGGTCATCCCGTCCGGCGTGCCGGACGCGGCCGGAACCGGTACGGCCACCCGCCTGTTCCGGATGGCGCCCGTGCCCGGGTCGGCGTCGAACGCGTCCACCCGCTGCAGCGCGGAGTCGATGTAGTACATCGTCATCCCGTCGCGCGTCCAGGCAAGCCCGTTCGAGACGGTCACCCCGCGCAGGATCTCGGTGGCCTGCCCGTCGGGGTCGAGGCGGTACAGGCTCCCGGCCCCCGGTCGCCCGTCGTAGGCCATCGAGCCGGCCCAGAAGCGGCCAGCCGGATCGCACTTCCCATCGTTCATCCGCACGGCACCAAGGGGCAGCTCGGGTTGCGCGATGGCATGCAGACGGCGCATCGCTCCATCGGGATCCTGGAGCCAGAGCCCGTCGCCGAGAGCGAGCGCGAGGCCACCGGCGGCGCGGGGAACCACGGCACACACCGGCTGGTCGAACTCCGCGATCGCGTCGGACCCGTCAGGACTCGAGCGGTGCAGTCGTTCACCCACCAAATCGACCCAGAGCAGGCACCCGGACGCCACGTCCCACGCGGGCCCCTCCCCATGGACGGCGCGAGCGTCAACCACGAGCTCGGCCCGGGCACGGCGGATCTGCGGCATCGTCAGCCCTTCAGCCCGGTCGTGGCCATGCCCTGGACGATGCGCTTCTGGAAGATCGCATAGAAGATCAGCTGGGGGATCAGCACGATGATGACCGCACGCATCACGGCGCCGGCATCCATCCCGTACTGCTGCTTGAAGAAGGATGCTGCGAGCGGGATTGTGTAGTTGTCCGAGCTGTTGAGGAGGATCGATGCGAGCGTCCACTCGTTCCATGCCCCGAGGAAGTTCAGGATCGTGAGCGTGACGACGACCGGCGCCATCAGGGGCAGCGTGATCCTGACCATCAGTTGCCGCAATGAGCACCCGTCGAGGATCGCGGCCTCCTCCAGCTCGAGGGGGATGGACCGCATCGCGCCGACGAGGACAAGCGTGTTGAAGGGGAGGGAACCCGCGACGTAGGGTGGGATCAGCCCGAAGATGCTGTCGATCCCCAGGCCGTAGGGCTGCAGCACCTGGGCGATCGTGTAGATCGGGTAGAGGGTGATGAAAAGCGGGACCGCACTTCCGACGAGGAAGAGATAGTAGAAGAAGTCGCCCATGCGGGCATTCCGATGATGGAGCCGCGCGATGGCGAACGAGGCGGGGAAGTTGATGAGCAGGCAACCAATCGAGGTCAGCGTCGCGACGATCAGGCTGTTCTTGAAGAGCGTCAGCATGCTGGACTTCCGGAAGGTGTCCACGTAGAGCGAGAAGTCCCAGTTGTTCGGCAGGCTCAGCGGTGACGCATAGAGCTCATCATTGCCCTTGAAGGAGAGGACGAAGGCCCACACGAAGGGCAGGAACATGAAGAAGCAGACCAGGAGCGAGCCGATGAAGATCGCCGTGCGATTGGCCGTGAAGAACGGCCGCCGACGCGTCGCCATCATCGCACTACTCCTCGACCCGTCGTGACGTTCGCATGAGAAACGCGATGCTGAGCACCATCATCACCACGAACATGAAGAGCGTGATGCTTGAGGCGTAGCCGACGCGGCGCTGAGTGATGAAGACGTCGTAGATATACGACCCGATCGAGTGGGACTCGTAGTTCGGCCCACCGCCCGTGAGGATGAAGACTGTCTGAAGGCTCTGGACCGCGTTCAGGAAGACCAGGACGATGACGATCTTGTTGGTCTCCTTCAGCATCGGCAGGGTGATGAAGCGAACCCGCTGGAGCGCCGTCGCGCCATCCACAGCGGCGGCATCAAAGAGTTCCGATGGGATCATCTTGAGCCCCGCCAGGAACAGGACGGCGTAGAACCCGATCGACTTCCAGGACTCGATCACGCCGACGGTGACCGGTGTCAGGTCGCGTCCCCCGATCAACAGGAAGTTCGTCGTGTCGACGTGCATCGCGTTCAATGCACCATTGATGAGGCCGAGGTTGGGGTCGACGATGAATATCCAGATCAGCGTCGTGACGATGCCCGCGAGGATATAGGGCGTGAAGGCCAGGACCTTCACGATGCCGTTTCCGCGGAACGACTGGTTGATGAGCAGGCTCAGGAGGAACGCCAGCGCCGGGACAAGCAGCAGCTCGACGATGGCGATCACCGCGGTGTTCTTGAGTGACGTCCAGAAACGATCGTCCGACGCCATCTCGACGAAGTTGTCGATCCCGATGAAGTGACCGGGCCGGTAGGTCGGCTTGAACTCGAAGGCGAGGATCAGCGAATAGCCGATGGGATACAGGACGTAGACGCAGAAGAAGACGAGGGCCGGTAGGAGCAGCAGCAGCTTGGTCCGCCGCGTGCTGAACAGGAACATTTCCTAGTCTCCTTGGGGGTCCCGAGCCCGGTCAACAAGCGGGAGCCGGGATCCTCGCGGATCCGGCTCCCGCGGTCTTCAGGCGACGAGGTCGCCCTGCAGGCTGTGCTGGTTGATGGGTGCTGGAGCGCTGCTTACTTCGGCAGCTGGGCGATCACCGCGTCGATGGCTTTGTCCATCTTGGCGAGCTCGATCGGGATGTCCTTTGCCGTCAGGCTGCCATTCATCAGGCCGTTCTCGAGGGGACCCCGGATGTTTGCGAAGCCCTGGGTGAAGAGGTCACCGTTGGAGTTCCACGCCATCATGTAGGGGGCATAGTCGGAGTTCAGGCCATGGTTGATGGTCGTGTCAATGCTGGTGTCCTGGATCAACGCGACCTGCTGGGTCATGATCGGCCCAAGCCCCGCGGGCGGCGTCAACTTGGCGGGCATGATGGACCCGACCTTGAGCGCGCAATCGAAGCCGGCCTGGCTGTAGCGCCACTTGTTGAAGGCGATGATCGCGTCAAGCTTGGCTGGGTCGGCCGCGGCCTTGGCGCTGATCCCATACCCGTTGCCAACATCCCGGACCTTGACATTCTGCGGGTACGGCGAGGCCGGGAAGGTGATGCCCCAGTTGAGGATGTAGTCCTTCTCGTTCGGCTGGCCGATGATCTTCCCGAGCTGGTCGGAGGGCAGGGTGATCATCGCGGCCTTGCCGCTGTTGAACAGGCTGACCGCCTGGTCGAAGCTCATGGTCGCGTTGTTCGCAGGGAAGGCGCCCAGGGCGTGGAGCTCGGCTTCCGTCTGATAGGCGTGCTGGAAGTCGGCGTCGACGGCCTTGAGGCTGTGATCAAGGAAGACCGCCTTGGCCTGCTGCCAGACGCCCCACAGCTCGAGCCAGTGCTGGAAGCCCCAGACCGCCCAGCCTTCCTTCGACCCGTAGGCGATGGTGGCGATGCCGTTCTGCTTGAAGACGGGCACAGCGGCCTTGAGGTCGTCGATCGTCTTGGGGATCGCGAGCCCGTACTTGTCCCAGAGCGCCTTGTTGAACACCCAGCCCTGGATTTCCATGTTGGCCGGGAAGCCGACGATCTTGCCGTCCTTGGTCGTCATGAGATCGGTGGCACCGTCGACGAGACTGCCCTTGAAGGCGGCGTCATAGTATGGCGTGAGATCCAGGATCGAGGACGGGGTCTGGTTGTAGGCGTCCACGATCTGCTGGCCGTTCCACCAGAACATGTCCGGCAGGGTGCCCGTCTGGGCCATCGTGACGAGCTTCTGCTGCAGCGCAGCCTCGTCGACGATCTGGTAGTCGATCGTTACGTTGGGGTTCAGCTTTTCGTACGCATCGATGCAGGAGCCGACCTGGTCGGCCTCCTTCGCGACGAACGTCTGGTACGAGAATTTGACCGGGGCTGCCGCGACGGGCGTTGGGGCGGCCGAAGCGGCCATCGAGGCCTCGGCCGACGGGGCGGCCGAGGCGGCCATCGAGGCCTCGGCCGACGGGGCGGCCGGGGTCGGCGTCGCCGAGCTGCTACAGCCCGCGATCGAGATGACCATTAGGCCAGCGAGGATTCGGCGCGAATTCATCCTGAACATCTCTCCTCCAAAGCCACCGTTGATGTGCAACTCCTCCAGGGAGGCACGAGACCCTTCGAGGACTCGCCTGGCGATCACAAACCGTGCCGCGACTCTAGGAGCCTTGACCCGTCGGACGCTCGCCTACCTCCGTTCTGAATGCCCTCTCCGGTCCGGCCCGCCCAACGGTGCGACTCATCACTCAGACGGCACTGCAAGGCATCGTATATCAGATACCCACCTGCTCGTCAAGCGCCGAGAGCCGCGCCCTGTCGTCGGCCAGGCGTCGCCGAGTGCTGCAACGTCGATCCCATATCGTGTATGGTATATGAACTGTAAACAGTGGTTGGGTGAGGATCACGTGGACGCCACGAAGGGTGCCTTTGTCGGGTTCGGGGAAGTCCTTCTCCGACTCAACCCGCCCGGACCCGAGCGGTTTCGCCAGGCCAACGCCTTCGAGGTGCGGTATTCGGGAGCCGAGGCGAACGTCGGCGTCTCCCTGGCCAACTTCGGCTTCCCGGCATTTGCAGTCACCAAGGTTCCCGACACCGAGCTCGGGCAGGCGTGCCTCGACTACCTCCGGCGCTTCGGGCTGAACACCGACCACGCCGCCATTGGCGGCAGGCGGCTCGGGATCTTCTACCTCGAATCGGGAGCCTCGCAGCGCCCATCCAAGGTCATCTACGACCGGGCGCACTCGTCCTTCGCGGAGTCCGGACCCGGCGACTACGACTGGGACACGATCCTGCGCGACAAGGGCTGGCTGCACTTCTCGGGCACGGCACCCGCCCTCGGACCGGGTGTCGTGCAGGCCCTCGAGGAGGGCCTCGCCACGGCGAAGCGGCTCGGGATCATGACCAGCTGTGACCTCAACTACCGTGCCAAGCTCTGGAGTCCGGAGGAGGCGGGCCGCGTGATGAGCCGCCTGATGCCCTCGGTGGACCTGTTGCTCGGCAACGAGGAGGACGCCGGGAAGGTCTTCGGGATCCACGCCCAGGGAAGCGACGTGGCCTCCGGGACACTGGTCGTCGACAGCCACAAGGCCGTGGCCGTCCAGCTTGCCGCGCGGTTCGGGTTCAGGTTCGTTGCCACGACGCTGCGCGAGAGCATCTCCGCGTCGGCGAACCGGTGGGCTGGGCTCCTCTACGACGGCGACCGGCACTATGTCAGCCGCCAGTACCTGATCGACCCGATCGTGGACCGCGTCGGCGGCGGCGACTCGTTCGCCGGCGGGCTGATCTACGGCCTCGTCTCCGGCTTCGGCCCCCAGGAGACCGTCGACTTCGCAGCGGCGGCCTCGTGCCTGAAGCACTCGATCCCGGGCGACTTCAACCTAGCGTCGCTGGCCGAAGTCAAGGCGCTCGTCGCCGGCAACGAGACGGGACGCGTCCAGCGCTAGCAGTGGGCCGGCGCGACTCGCCTGGGGCCTGCGCGTCGGCGCCGAAGGAGGAGGTCATCGTGGAGCTGTCCGCAGTCACGGCGAAGCGGATCGTGCCGGTCGTGGTCATCCACGACGCCGAGCGAGCCGCCCCCCTCGCCGAGGCGCTCCTGGCGGGTGGCCTGGACGTCATCGAGATCACGTTCCGCACGCCGGTCTCGGAGGCCGCGGTGAAAAGCGTCGTGCGCGCGTTCCCCGAGATGATCGTGGGAGCCGGGACGCTGCTGACACCCGCCCAGGTGGGACGGGCGCTCGCGGCAGGAGCGCAGTTCGGCGTCGCGCCCGGGCTCAACCCGGCGGTCCTGGCCGCGGCGCGCGACATCGGGCTGCCCTTCGTTCCCGGGGTCATGACCCCCACAGAGGTCGAGGGGGCGCTCGCCGAAGGCTGCACGACGCTGAAGTTCTTCCCGGCCTCACTCGCCGGCGGCGTGGAGATGTTGCGGGCGCTCGCGGGCCCGTATGGGCAAGCCGGGGCGAGGTTCATTGCGCTCGGGGGCGTCACGCCCGCGAACATGACCGAGTACCTTCGCCTCCCGGTGGTGGCTGCGGTCGGCGGTTCCTGGATCGTCGAGCCGCACCTGGTCGCGGCCGGTGACTGGACCGAGGTGACGCGCCGCGCGCAGGAGGCGCTCGAGATCGTCGCATCGCTGCAGCACCCGGCGGAGGCCTGACTCATGAAACGCGTGCAGTCGGACAAGGGGATCGTCCTGTTCGGCGAGCTGATGATGCGCCTCTCGACCAAGCGCCACGAGCGCATCGTCCAGGCGCGCGAGTTCGACGTCAGCTACAGTGGGGCGGAGGCCAATCTCGGTGTCGCCCTCGGCAGCTACGGCATCGAGAGCCTGGTGGTGTCGGCAGTGCCGCCGGACGCCACCGGCGATGCGTGCCTCGCCTATCTCCGGCAGTTTCCCCTCGACCTGCGCCACGTCAGGCGTTGCGGGTCCCGCCTCGGTATCTATTTCGTCGAGACCGGAGCTGCGCAACGGCCGTCCACGTTCCTCTACAACCGCAAGGGCAGCTCGATCACGGAGCTCCGTCCCGGCGACCTGGACTGGCGGACGATTCTCGCCGGCAAGAGCTGGTTCCACGTCACCGGCATCACCCCCGCCCTCGGCGACAGCGTTGCGGCGATCACGAAGGAGGCCTGCGCCACTGCCGCGGAGCTCGGCCTGATCGTCAGCGTGGACCTCAACTTCCGACGCAAGCTCTGGTCGGCCGAGAAAGCGCGCGAGGTCATGGGCGACCTGATGCAGTACACCTCCGTCCTGTTCACCAACGAGGAGGAGGCTGCGACGGTGTTCGGAGTGGCGGTCGAGGGAGCCGAGATCGCGGCCGGCCACGTCGCTGCGCGAGGCTACGAGAGCGTGGCCCGCAGGCTGCACGAGATGTTCGGGCTCCGCTACGTGTCGATCACCCTGCGCGAGAGCATCTCGGCGACGGCGAACGGCTGGTCGGGGATGCTCTTCGACGGAGAGCGGTTCCACACGAGCCGCAGGTACCAGATCGACTACATCGTCGACCGCGTCGGCGGCGGCGACGCCTACTCGGCCGGGATCATCTACGGCTTGCTGACGGAGCAGGACCTGCAGGAGACGGTCGAGTTCGCCGCGGCCGCGTCATGTCTCAAGCACTCCATCCACGGCGACTTCAACCTTGTCAGCTTCGAGGAAGTGCTGGCCCTCGTTGAAGGCGACTGTTCCGGCCGCATCCAGCGCTGAGCGAGGTCGCCACCACCGTGTCTCCCACGAACTCCTCGCGCACCTTCGGCGCCTTGCGCATCGACCCGGCCACGAACCCTGCGGTGCTTGCCACGGGGACCTGGAGCCCCGCGGACGCGGCTGCGCACTTCGCCGGGCTGGGGCCAGCAGCCCTCGAGGCATGCGCGGAGGCGATCAGCAACGAGCCGGCGGCCTGGTCCGTGGCCGGCCTGACGCTCCATCCCGGTTCGGTCGAGCGAGGGCATGGGGCAACGCTCGCCCTCGCCGAGCTGCCGGACGGCCAGCACGTCCTGCTCGAGATCCGGCCGGCCGACCATACTGCCTTCCTGCCACCACCCATGTGGTCGGCGCTCCTCAGCGGGGACCGGATCCTGGGGGTTCACGCCACAGATGCCTCGCTGCTTCACGGCGCCATGCGTGCCGTTGCGCCATCGAGGCTCCCGCGTGCGCTCGGGCGGGTGCCCCGCCTCGGGGTTGGGGTCAGAATGACAACGGCGTGCTGGCCCGGGGTGTTCGCGGCCATGGACGCCGGCGGCTTTGCCGCGAACGCCATCCAGAACTCGGTTCGCGAGCTGAACTTTCTGTCGGACCTGCTCGAGGGGCGACCGGCCGACCGGAACTACGCGAGCGGGTTCGGCATGATCGAGGCCGGGTACACCGGAAGCACCTTTGAGGGCCTGTGGACATCGGGCACGATCGAGGCGCTCAAGCATCCGACGCCCCTGGCACTTGGAGCGGATGCGGACCATGTCCAGGTCAAGCGCGGCAGAGATGGCATGGCCCGCGCGAAGCGGTACCTGGACAGCTGCCGATACCACAGCTTCTTCACGGTCGACATGGCCGACATCCTCGACTACGGAGCTCTGCGCGAGCCCTCCTCGGCGATCGCGGGCGACCGGGCACGAGCAATCGTCGCATCCGAGCGTGTCCACCGCGAGGTGCATGCCCACCACCGGGGGTTGAAGCTCAGGGGGCAGCCGCTCGACGCCGGCCTGGTCGACCGGATGATCGGCAAGTACTGGGCGGCATTCGAGGCACTCGAGGAGGTCGACGGCTACCTTCGCGAGAAGCGCGGCGGCGAGGAGTACGACCTCGAGTTCACGATCGACGAGCATCCGCCGGAAGTGCCTGCCTTCGAGTGCCTCACCAGTGACGGGGAATGCTTCTTCGTCGTCAACGAGATTGCCCGCCGGTCCATCCCCGTGACGCACATCGCCCCGAACACGGGCACCGAGAAGGGCTTCGACTACCGGGGGGAGGACGGCCTCGACGGCTTCGAGCGACGCGTTGCCTCTCTGGCCGGGATCGCGGCTGACGGCGGCGTCCTGATCGACATCCATTCGGCCGATGACCTGACCGAGCCCGCCCGCGCCGCCATCCGCCGGGCCACCGGCGGCAGGCTCCACTACAAGGTCTCGCCGATGCTCCAGATCATCTTCGCGAGCGTCCTCGAGGACGTCCACCCCGAACTGTTCCGTGAGTGGTGGGCCGATGCCGTGGCGTACGCGACGGAGGAAGCCGCCGGCTCACCGTTCGCCGCCGCGTGCCTCGACGAGCTCTCGGCGAAGGCAGACGCGGCGCCGTCGCATCGGGACGCGGTGTTCCATCACTATGGGTTCCGTTTCGTCGGGCGACGCGACTCGCAGGGGCAGTTCATGCATCGGGCGCGTTTCTACTCCCTTTCACCCGAGTTCCACGAGCTTCACCAGGAGCGGATCCGGACCTACGTGCTGGGACTCGCGCAGGACCTGTTCGTCTGACGACAAGAAGGGAGCAGACCGACCATGAAGATCCTCCTCGACAGCGCTGACCCGCGCGAGATCCGTGAGATCGCGAGCCTCGGGCTGATCGACGGCATCACGACGAACCCCAGCCTCTACGCCGGGCAGGGAAGCGAGCCCAGCTTCGTCGACCGGCTCGGTGAGCTCATCGACGCTTCGCCGGGAGTCGTGTTCACCCAGGTCATCGGGTATGACGACGCCGAGGTCATGATCCGGCAGGCGCGCTGGCTTGCGAGGCAATCGCCGCGCATCGTGGTCAAGCTGCCGATGACGGTCGCGGGGATCGACGCCCTCGTCCGGCTCAAGCGCGAGGACCCGTCCATCCGGATCGCCGTCACCGCCATCGCCTCGGTCGCCCAGGCGTTGATCGCCGGCAAGGCGGGCGCCGACGTCGTCGCGCTCTTCAACGGGCCCCTCGACACGGTCAGCGACACACCCGTGGAACTGGTCGGACCCGTGCGCCAGATCTATGCGGCGAGCGGTCTTCCGACCCTGATCCTCTCGTGCGGCCGGTCCCCCCGCGGCGTCGGTGCCTACGCGGCCGCTGGCACCGACATGATCACGCTGCGGGCGGAGTACCTCCGTGCGGCGTACGAGCACCCCTACACCGACAAGCGGATCGCGAGCTTCCACGCGGACTGGCGCCGGACGTTCGGTGATGTGACATGGCCGACGGAGTAGCGGACCGGACCGGGCCGTCTGTGGAGCCCGGGCTCGATCTGTTCAGTCTCCGCGGACGGGTCGCGCTCGTCACCGGCGGCGCCCGGGGGCTTGGCCGGGAGATCGCCTGCGGCTTCGCCCGGGCGGGCGCGGATGTCGCGATCTGTGACCTCCTCGAGGAAGCCGGCGCGGGGGTGGCCGGCGAGATCGACCAGCTCGGGCGACGCTCGTTCTTCGGACGGGTGGACATCACCTCGAGCTCGGAGATCGAGGCGTTCCTTGCCGAGGTCACCGCGCACCTTGGTCCGGTGGACATCCTCGTCAACAACGCCGGGATCGAGTCCGAGGGGATCCCCATCGAGGACGTGCCCGACGAGGTTTGGGACCGCATCATCGACACGAACCTGTCGAGCATGTTCCGGGTCGCCAGGGCGGTTGGCCGACGGATGATCGAACGTGGCCAGGGCGGGGCGGTGATCAATATGAGCTCGATCTCGGGCCTGATCATCAGCAAGATCTTTCCGCGCCACAACATCGCCTATGGCGTCAGCAAGGCCGGGGTCGCTCACCTCACTCGAGGCCTCGCCTCGGAGTGGGCACACCACGGCATCCGGGTGAATGCCCTCGCACCGGGGTACATGCTTACGGCGAACACCGCGACCAGCCGCAAGAACCCGGAGATCGTGGAGCGGCTGATCGAGATGACGCCGATGAAGCGGTACGGGGAACCGTGGGAGCTCTGCGGCGCCGCCATCTTCCTGGCATCGGATGCCTCGTCGTTCATGACGGGCCAGGTGGTCGTCGTCGACGGCGGCAACACCGTCTGGTAGGGGGGGCTCGGCCTCCTGGACAGAGAGTGAGGCGCGAGCCGGTGCGGCGGGCGTCCAATCCACAGGAGGTTGACCGGTGACGAGATCGACCCACCTCGTAACGCTGACGAACGAGGCGTACCGGCTGGAGGTGCAACTGTCGGGTCGCGACGTGCTCGTGAACCTGCGCGACCTGGCGATGGACGCCGACCTGTGTGATGGCCCCTGCATCTACCGGGCGAGCCGAACGCAGGCCGAGGGCACGCTCACGTCCTCCTGGCTGGTGGAAGCGACGGTGCAGGTCGAGGGCCAGTCGGTCCGGGTCCGCGGCAGGCTCGCGGGCGTGACGGTCGAGCACCGCTTCACGCTGCCGTCCGAGAAGGCATTTCTCTCGAGGAACGCGTCACGCTGCACAACCCGAGCGACCACGTGGTCGCCGTGCAGGACGTGGCGTGCGTCTTCAGGGCCCGATCAGCGACAACCTGGGTCGCATCGTGCCGGAGCTTGACAATGACCGCTTGGTGGCCGTGCCGCTGCGCCACCTGTCAGGACGCTTCTCCGGGTCAGCTCACAACTGCAACAACGGCCATGCCGGTGGGCTGTTGATGCACTTCTCGCCGGTCGGAAGACCTGACGACCTGGTCGCCACGGGGCGCGCGTTCGTCCAGGACTTCTTCCTTGATCAGGCGATCCGGGGCGAGCCACTGGTCCTGGACTGGTACCCGCTGCACATCTCCCACTCGTACCTGCTGCTCGCCTTCGACGCCTGGCTCGATCACTATCGGGCGACCGGAGTCGAGAAGTACCTGGACGCTTGCCGGGGTGCCTGGCAGATCGTCCACGGCAGCTACGAACACGTCGGCGGGACCATCGCGATCTGCGAGGAGCCCAGGGGCGCCTATCCCCCGCGGTCGCTGTACCTGGACCGGCACACCGGCGAAACCTGCGGGAGCGTGTTCTGGGCCAGTTTCAACCATCGATTGCTCCAGCTGTACCCGGGGGATGCCAGGTACGCGGACGAGATCGAGACGGTCCTGCTCAACGTCATCCTCGCCGCCCAGGGGCCGGACGGTTCCATCCGCTACCACAATAACCTGCAGGGGACCAAGGCGGCGCCGGAGTGCGCCAACACGTGCTGCGAGGTGAATGGCGTGCCGTTCATCGCCCGGATCCCCGAGTTCCTGTACTCGGTAGCCCCGGATGGCATCTACGTGAACCTGTTCGCGGCATCCTCCATCACGTGGTCGTACGATGGCCGCCCCGTCACCCTGCGGATGGAGACGGACTACCCGGCCAGCGGTTCGGTCGAGCTCCGCCTTGCCACCGCCGCGCCGGTGCGGATGATGATCCGGATCCGGGTGCCGGGGTGGGCGGAGGAGTCGATCAGCGTCAAGGTCAATGGCACGGAGAGCGCCCGTGGGGAACCGGGCGGATATGTCGAGCTCGACCGGACCTGGGCCTCGAACGACCTCGTGAGCCTCGCCCTGCCCATGGCTGTTCGGCTCGTGCGCTATGCCGGCCTTGACCAGCACGCCGAGCATGATCGATACGCCCTTCTCCGGGGTCCGGTGCTGATGGCTCTGACCGGTGTCGATGATCTCGACATCCCGGCGGCTGATCTCCCCCAGCGAATCGAGGCCAGCCCCGGGGATCCGCTGGCCCTCGCCATCGCCGGGAAACCGGAAGCCCGCTACGTGCCGTACTCGCAGGTTCAGGACGAGCCGTTCACCTGCTTCCCGACCATGCGCTGACCGCCGCCGCCGAGAGGCGCACGGCTCCGGATCAGGCGGAGCGAGTGAGGCGGTGCAGGCTGCGAGCACGTCCGTCGCGCGATCTTCCCGGTGCGCCCCCGACGCAGACCAGACGACGGAACAGGAACGGGTCCGTCGTCACTGGTCGTGACAGGCTTCGAAAAGCGCCGCGAGATTCTCGATCGGAACCTCGGGCATCATGATGTTGGAGAGGCTCAACACGTATCGGTTGCCGAACGGGGCCCCCAGCGTGTCGATCGCCCGGCGGACCTCGTCGCGGACCTGCGCGGGCGTCTTGACCACGACGTCCTGGTCGCTCAGGCCGCCCCAGAAGGCCACCTTGCCGCCGTACTCGGCCGCGACCTTCCGAAGGTCCAGCGCCTCCGGCTGCAACGGATTGACGACGTCGACGCCGGCGTCGATGAGGTCCCCGATGATCTCGAAGATGTTCCCGCAGCTGTGGAAGATGATGGCCAGGCCGCGCCGGTGGGCCTCGTCACAGATGCGTCGATAGCGCGCGGCGAAGAACCGGCGCCACATGGCGGGAGCGATCATGAGCGCCTGCTGCGTGCCCCAGTCGTCGGTCAGGTAGATGGCGTCCACGTTCGGGAGGCGAGCCCACGCCTGGATGAGCCCGACAAAATACTCGGTGAGGGCGTCGAGAAGTCGCTCGATCTCGCGGGGAGCCTCGTAGAGATCCTCGAGCGTCTGCTCCATGCCGTGCAGGCAGTGCAGCCGCTCGAACAGGGCGAGGTTGGCCTTGCCGTCGAAGTACTTCGTCGCGCCGTGAAGCCGGAGCGCGGCCAAGGCGCCGTCAAGCCGCCCTGCCTCGAGGGGGTCGGGGATTCCGTGCGCGAGGTACGCGTCGAGGTTCGACCAATCCTTCAGCGGCACCCCAACGGGCGTCGCCCCGACGCCCCCTGCCGCATGCGCCCACCGGGTGCCCCACTCGTCCGTCCACTCGGCGTCCTCGGTGAGCGAGCGGACGGTGTCCACGGGCCCATCAGGCGAGGTCGCCCGGAGGCTGACCGAGGCGTCGTACGGCGGCACCGAGACGATGTCGTCCGGGTAGGCCACGAAGAGGTCGGCGAGGGCGTCACCGTGCGCGAGGATCACGTCGAGCGACAGGTTCTTGAAGAGGACCGGGCAGCGCGGAGCGCCGTGGCCGTTCAGGGCGGCCTGCACCCAGGCCTTGGTCGGTGGATTGGCCAGCTGGGCGTCGTCGACCCGGGCATTGAAACGCTCGATCAGCGCGTTGCGCTGCGCCGGCGATCCGTGCATGTTCCTTGGCAGCTCCACTCGAGCGGTCTCGCCGCCGGGGTGGGCGGACTGGTGCATCATGTTCTATACGCCATTCCGGCGCATGGCTGCCGCGGGGCCGGACATCCATGAGCCGGACAACCAGGCCACAAGGTTCAGCAACAAGCGGTCCGCGACGGGGTTCCGGCCCAGGTTCTCGATGACAGGGAACGTGTTGAGGATGATCCGGCCGCTGCCCAGCGGATACGCTGCCAGCAGCAGCCCGCAGTGATAGCCGGATACATAGGCATTGTGCCCCGTGGCAAAGGTCGCGGCCACCGTCTCTGCCGGTGTGTCCATCTCCTCGAAGACGCGTTGCGGGATCAGCGAGCCGTAGTAGTCCCAGTCGAGGATGCCCGGGCCGGGCAGGCCGTCGAACACCGGGTGCCGCCGTGCCACGCACTCCTTGTGGTACAGAGAGTCGGTGGTGTCGTGGAGGCGACCCTTCTTCTCAAGCGGCAGCCAATGGGTCGTGTAGTCCCCCTGCCGGAAGATGCCTGGATCGAGGAAGAGTGCCGTCGCACCCTCGGCGATCCGCTGCCGCAGGGCATCCCACGCCCCGGGTGTGCGATCCTCGTCGTGTGGCATCCCCACGAGGATCAGTCTCGCCGACGCGGCCGGCCCGTCGCCCGCGAACGGAACGCAGGTCACGCCGTGGGAAGCGAGCCAGCGTTCGGGCTCCGGGCCCGAGGCCCCAGGCCCTGACGCGCGCGGTCATTCGGGGCAGTTCGTCTTTCCGCGACAGGTGGAGGCGCAACCGTCCGCCGACGGGTGCTCCGCCGCGCTCCAGGTTGGCGGCGAACGTGTAGACGCCCGACGGGCCGTCGAGCCGGATGGTTTCGCGAATGGCCGGCACCGCGAGACGACCGTCCACCCGCACGTCCGCATGCTGCTCCCAGGTCAGCCCTGCCGGACCGAGGACCCGAAATGCGGTGGGATAGACCCCGGGCGCCAGGACGCCCTCGTTCGCGAGGACCGCCTCGACCGTGACCTCGCGCCCGCTGTACCCGTGCATCGGGTCGGCGAACAGGCACCAGCGAAGGGGCGACCAGCCGTCGCCAACGGCATCGAACACGCCGGGCTTCCACTCTCGCCAGAAGGTCCACAGCCCTTCGCCGGAGAGGCCGTGGTCGAGCATGCCGGTCAGGTTGTAGCCCGCGAGACGCGGGTTCGAGCGGATACAATCGAAGCCGAGCGCCCGCTGGCGCGCACTCAGCCGGTAGCTGTCGGCGAACAGGTCTTCCGCAAACGGATACACGTCCCCGAACCCCAGCCGCTCCCAGTCGACCACGAAGGCCTCGGCCTGGTGCCGGAGAAACGCGGCGTCTTCAAGGTCCGGCCGCGCGCCAGCTTGCTCGAAGCGGCGCCATTCACGGATCACATTCATGAGGCTGCCGATCCCGTACTCCGACAGGAACACGGGCTTTGTGTCCGACCCAAGTGTCCGCAGGAATCGCTCCGCGGTGGCGTCCTGAGACCGCTGGAAAAGTGAAGACGGCGTAGGCTCCAAAGCTGACCTTGCAAGTCGCAGAGGCGACCACGCCGTGGAACAGAGAATAGCCCCCAGCGTCCAGATCGAGGCTGCCATCGAGGCCGCTCTGCTGACTGGGTTCGAGGACCCCGACCGGCTCAGTGAGCTCGGTCGCCTGGGCGCCCGGCTGGTTCTCCAGCGGGCCGTCGAGGACGAGCTCGAGGCGTTCCTGGGCCGTGCCCGCTACGAGCGGGCTCCCGATGCCGCGGGCTCGC
>Ga0209226_10000510_pt1 | contig 20836 bp, 19 predicted proteins | sample BarGraNGADG00212_2_FD_184497 | JGI IMG/M metagenome (GOLD analysis project Ga0209226, IMG submission 184497) | Arctic peat soil microbial communities from Barrow, Alaska, USA - Barrow Graham LP Ref core NGADG0011-212 (SPAdes) (version 2) | ecosystem: Environmental > Terrestrial > Soil >...
AATCCGCTGCACGTCCCCCTCCCGTAGTGCGGCCAGCACGTCATCCAATACCTGGCAAGCCTCTCGCCGCCCCTGCCATTCGGCCGCTGAGCGCAACAGGTATTTTTCGGTCACCATCTCGAGGATGGGGCCGACATTCTGTGCCATGCCGCCGTGAACGAGGACCAGGCTGTCCTGCAGCCGCTGGCGCGTCGCCGGCGGCACTTCCGCGAGATCCAGGATGTGATGGCTGGGCAGTAAGCGGCCGCGGCTGATACCGTATTCGGGATCGCCCTCGGCGGAAAGCTCCCCCTGGATCAGTTTGATGCCCGGCCAGACGCCGCCCGAGTCCTGCCAACCTCCGCCCGAACCCGCCAGCCACTCGCCCAGGATCGCGCGCGCCGCGACCAGGCGTCGCTCGTGCTCGGCCAGCGGCCCAGTGAGGGACTGCGCCTGGCCGGTTGCGCGCATGCAGACCGCGATCAGGCAGGCCAGCAGGCTGGTCGAGACTGCCAGGCGCGATCCCTTGGGGATGCCGTTTACCGAGCTCACGAGTTCAATGCCGCAGCCCGGACCGACAAGACGCGCTAGCAGGTCGGCGAGGCTCTCCTGTGAACCCTCGATTCCGGGCGGAACGATGCCCGCCGCAATGATGGCGGCTTTAAGCAGACCCAGGTAGTCACGCGCGAAATCGAAGACCTCAGCCAGGCTGGTTATGTCCACGGTCTGCCCCAGGTCGACGCTGGCCAGGCGCAAGAGCGGCTCGTCGATCACGCGGAAGTAGGCTTCGACAGGCGGACGAGGGGCCGTGTCGCGACCGCGTACGCCCAGGTCGATCGAGATATTGAGGACGCGCGCGCCTTCGGGGTAGTCCATCCCCAGGAAGAAAATGTCGCTCCAGGCGCTGTGGCTTAGGTCCATGCGCACCGGCGTGGATTCTTTAAGAATCGGGAAGGGGTCCGCGGCCGAAGGGCGTGCCTGCAGTTCCGGACGCACGCGCAGCGGCTGGTCGGCCGGATGGCCGACGCGGAACATCCATTGGTTGCCGCGCACCGAGCGAACGCTGCGGCGCACCTGATCGGCCAGGGTCTGGAACGCCAGCCGGTGATAGGCTTCGGCCAGTGCACTAGAGAGGCCCTCGTTGGGCCCGTTCTCCGCCTGCTCGCGCAGGCACAGGTCGATGGCTTCCTCGAAGCGGCGCAGGAGAAGGCGGCGATAGCCCTGGTAGGGCACCAACCCGCGCGCCTGCATGCCCGCCTTAGCGGGCAGGTGGAAGCGGTGGATGGCGTAGAGGAACAGGGAGGCCCGCACGCGCTCGTACAGGTTGTCGCTGGAGCGCCGCAGCGCGTCCAATTCACTGCATTCCGCCAATAACTCGGTCAGCGAGGCCGAGCGGCAGGTCTCGTCCAGCGAGCGGTTACGTACTGCCGGGTCGGCGGAAGTGATGATCTCGGTGAGCTTCTGGGTCAATGTGGGGCCTCGTCGAACCTGGTCACTCATTGCTTCGCGTTCTGCATCTCTCTCAAGGCCAGCAGTTCCAAAAGCTTGGCCAGCACCTCGTCGCGGTCCTTGCCGGTCAGCGCGAGGGCCATCTGCGCCGTGAGCAACCCGTATTTGACGCCAACGTCGTAACGCCACCCCTGCACCTCAAGGGCCAGGCAGCGCTCGCGCGCGGCCAGCTCGGCCAGGGCCGCGGCGAAGTTCACCTTTCCCCGTTCGCCCACCTGGCTCACCATGCGATCCAGGATCTCCATAATGCCGGGTGTCACGACGTGCATGCCGAAGAGACACAAATAGTGCCCGGCACGCAGGCCGGGCACCAGCAAGCGCTGCTCGGCCTCGGTGGGGGTCGGTTTCTCGACCACGTCCTCGACCACGTAAAGATCCTTGTGGCCGGGCACGCGCCGGCCGCCGATCGTGCCGTAGTAGGGCAGCAGGGCCTCGCGCGAAGCCTGAACGCCGGACACCGTGCACGACTCCACCTGGGCGGCTTCGACCACCTGCTCGGCGCAACCTTTGTCGCCCCGGCTGACGTAAAGATGATCGCCAACGAGGTGCAAGAACGGGTCGCTGCCCACGAACTCGCGTGCGCAGTGAACGGCATGTCCATAGCCCAACGGTTGGGTCTGCCGGACGAACTTCAGCCGTCCGCCGTGATCGCCTGCCGCGTCTGCGTAGGTAGCTTCGTCGCCGGGGCAGACGACCACGCAAATCTGCTCGATACCCGCGCGCAACGCTTCTTCCATGATGATGCGCAGGACGGGCTTCTGCTGCCCGTCGCGGTCGATCAGAGTCTGCAGCGGCAGAGTGCGTTGCGAGCGGCCGGCGGCAGTGACGACGGCTTTGGTGATTCTCATTATCCCACCACGTCCTCGCCGCCGTCGACGAAGATCACCGAGCCGCTGATGAAGCGCAAACTCGGTTGGCTCAGGGCGAGGATCGTCGCCGCGACGTCGTCCGTGGTCGTCATGCGGCCGCTGGGATTGCGGCGCAGGCTCGCCGCAAGCATTTCCTCGTGGCCAGGGATCTTGCGCAGGGCAGGGGTGTCAGTCACACCCGCCTCGATGGTGTTGACCAGAATCCCCCGCGGCCCCAGTTCCAGGGCGAGTTGGCGCGTGTAGGCTTCGAGGGCGGCCTTGGCTGCGCCGACCGCGCCATAGTTGCGCACGACTCGGTGGCTGCCCTCGCTCGTCATGCTGAAAATGCGGCTGCCCGGCGCCAACAGATCGCGGCGCACCAGGTCTTGCGTCCAATAGACGAGGCTGTTGGCCATGACGTTCATGGTCATCTCGATCTGCGCCTGGTTGATGGCTTTTTCAGGCTTGTCGGCGATGAAGGGCAGCAGGGTGCCGAAGGCCAGCGAATGCATGAGCACATGCACCCTGGGCTCGGCCCCGGGTTCGACCCTAGGCTCGGAGCCCCCCTGCAGGGCGTTTGCCAGGCCATCCAGCACTTTCGTCCGGCGGTCGGGATCGGCGGCGTTGGTATTGAAGAAGAGCGCCTGACTACCGCATGCTTCGATATCGGCGATGACCGCCTTAGCTGCCGGCAGGGTGGCCCGCAGGTCAAGGTGCACGCCGCAGATGTTCATACCGGCGGCCGAAAGGGCGCGGGCCGTCGCGGCGCCGAAGCCGCTGGAAGCGCCCAGGATCAGCGCCCACTTGCCTTTGAGTGTATCGGTCACGAGATCAGTCCTCCTCATTCGTCAGGATCCGGTTAAGGTTCGGGTGTATAAACCCTGCCCCTCCAACCTCGTCGCGCTTGAAGATACCGGCGCCCGCTGCGCTCAGTTGCCCACGAGCGCGCGTAAAAAGAAGAGCAGGTTAGCCGGACGCTCGGCCAGGCGCCGCATAAAGTACGGGTACCAGTGGGTGCCGTAAGGGACGTAAATGCGCACCGTGTAGCCCTGGCTCACCAACTGAGCCTGGAGTTCCCGGCGGATACCGTAGAGGGTCTGGAACTCATACGCGCTGTGCGGCACGTCGTGCCGGTAGGCGTACGCGCGCGCGAAGTTCACGACCTCCCTATCATGCGAAGCGACCGCGACATAGGTCTTCTTCGCCAGCGAAGCGGGCGCCATGCACAGCGCGGTCAGTTCCTGCAGCGCACGTGTGACTTGCGGGCGCTCCTGGTACGCCAGGGCGGCCGGTTCGTCGTAGGCCCCTTTGACCAGGCGGAAGTTGCCGAGACCCTCGTCGATCAGGGCCTGAACATCGCCCCGGCTGCGCCGCAGATAGCTCTGGATGACAATGCCCAGGTTATCGAAGCTCTTGCGCAGCCGCCGGTACATGGTCAGGGTGCGCTCGGTGTAGGGCGAGTCCTCCATGTCGATGCGGACGAAGTTATTGCGTTCCGCCGCTTTGCGCAGGATGCGGCTGACGTTGTCGTAGCAGAAATCGTCTCCAAGGTCGAGCCCCATCTGGGTGAGCTTGATAGAGACATGGCTGCGCGCCCCGGCCAGGTGGAGCGCGTCCAGCGCGACGATGTAGTCCTCCGCCGCGGCCTGGGCCTCGTCTGCGCCGGTCACGCTCTCCCCCAGATGATCAAGAGTTGCGAGCATCCCCTGCGCGTTGAGCATGAGCACGGCCGCGATGACCTGTGATAGTTGCTCGCCGGCCACGAAACGCCGGGCCATGCGCCGGGACAGGGGAATACGCACGATGGCGTGTTGCAGGGCGCGACTGCGCGAGAGTGCGATGAGGCAGTTACGCATCACTGGCATGGTGACATCTCCTGCATCAGGCTGTCACCGGTACTCGGGCAGCCAGTCGCCGTGTGCGGCAATCAGGTCATCGACGAGATGCCAGATTTGGTCCAGGTCGAGCTCGGCGGCGGTATGTGGATCGAGCATGGCGGCGCTGTAGATGTACCGGCGCTGACGAGTGAGCGCGGCTTCGACCGTGAGGCCTTGGACGTTAATGTTGGTCTGCATCAACGCCGCGAGGTGCGGCGGCAGGGCGCCGATGCGCGTCGGCTGGACGCCGTTCTTGTCGACGAGGCAAGGCACTTCGACGGTGCAGCCTTGCGGCAAGTTGTCGATCAGGCCGAAGTTGGGCACGTTGCCGTAGACGACTGACGGCGCGCCGGTTTCCATACTGTGAATGATCGAAGGCGCGTACTCGCCGCTCGGCTTGAGCCCGAAGACCTCTTCCACAAAGCCTGACAACGGCACGTGTTGGCCCAGGTGCTCGCCCATAGCCTCGAGCATCTGGTTAACCGTTTCCGGCCGCGTCAGGTCAATGGCATCCAGCTTATCGTGGAAAGCTTCCCACATCGCAATCTGCATCTCGCAGCGACGGATGTACTCGTCGATGGGGATGTTGAAGCGTTCGATCAGGTCGGGGCGATCGCCGTGGATGAACCAGGGCACGTACTCCGCGAAGTGCTCGCTCGACTCGGTGACGAAGTAGCCCAGCCGCAGCAGCATCTCGTAGCGCACGCGGTTCCAGTCCGGCACACGGCCTTCGGCCACCACCTGGCGGATACGTGGGTACAGGTCCTCGATTCCGTCCTGGGTCTTGCGCTCGAAGCGCAGGTAGAAAGCCATGTGATTGATGCCGGCGCACAGATAGTTGATCTCTTCGATGGGCACGCCGATGTCGTGAGCCAGCTGGCTGGCCGTGCCCTGAACGCTGTGGCACAGCCCGATCGTCTTGATGCGGCTCGCCCGGTTGACCGCCCAACAGTTCATAGCCATCGGATTGACGTAGTTGAGGAAGGTAGCATCCGGGCAGACTTCTTCCATGTCCCGGCACATATCCAGCAGCACGGGGATCGTGCGCAGTCCGCGCATGATGCCGCCGATGCCGAGGCTGTCGGCAATGGTCTGTTGCAGCCCGTACTTCTTGGGGATCTCGAAATCGACGACGGTACCGGGTTTGTAACCCGCTACCTGGACCATGCAGATGGCGTAATCGGCGCCGTCCAGCGCGCTACGTCGGTCTGTCGTCGCCTGGATGTTCGGGTGAGCGCCCAGAGCCTCTGCTACCTTGCGCGTGATGCCTTCTGAGGTAGACAGGCGCAAGGTGTCAATATCATGCAGGCTGATGGTGGCGCCGGCCAGTTCGGGGTAGCTCAGAATGTCAACGAGCAGGCGCTTGGCAAACACGGTGCTGCCGGCGCCGATGAAAGTGATTTTGGGCATGGGGTGGGTCCTCCGTGCGCGTGAAGATAAGCGGGATAATTGGCGAGAAAGACCCGAGTATTATACCACGATGAGGCGAGGAAGAGCGCTGAGATCGAACTGGTCGATTTTCTTGGGTCCCAGCGCGATCACCTGCTCGTGAACGGCCAGGGCTGCATTCTCCAGCTCGGCCACCGGCACGCCCTGACACACGGCAGGCAGCCCGCGCAGGCGCGGCAGGCCACGCCGCAACAGCTTGAGAACGCCGGGGTAGTTTTGCTCACGCAGATGGTGGAAGGCGACGCCGATCTGCAGGATTCCCTGGTAGAGGTCACGCACAGGGCGAGGCTCGGCTCGCCACAGGGTTTCGAGGGTTTCGTGGCACTCCCAATACTCGCCGGCATTAAACTGCGCGAGGCCCTTCAGAAGCAAGGGCGGTGGCGCCTCGTCGCAGCCGGCGAGCTCACGCAAAGGCGGGTGCAACGCCCCCTCGACTAGCGCCGGTAACTCGGCCAGGAAACGCGAGCGCGCCCAGGCACGATCACAGCCGGCGGCGCGTGCCGCCGCCAAACCCTCGACATCAACATGACTGCCGAAAGCGATGATCGGAATGGTCCGAAAATGGGGCAAGTTCTTGGCTCGCCGGACTGCGTCCTGCCAGCCGGGACCGGACCTGAGATCGATGATAACCAGCGCGGGCCAGTCCTGGATGGCCTGCCAGAGCGCGGCGCCGTCGGCGACGGTTTCTGCACGCGCGCCCGCGGCGCGCACTACGTTCTCAATGCGCACGCCGAAGAACAGGTCAGTTTCCAGGACTGCGACGACGGGTTGCGCGCCATTAACCATCGGACAGATCCCTGGACTGCCTCTCGATGCGGTACGCGCACATCAGCTCGCCACGGATCATGTGGTGCTCGCGGGTCACCTGGGCATCGGCGAGCACGGTCTGCAGGAAGACCAACTCGGAATTGCAGGCTGCGCTAAAATTGGCGGCCACGTCATGTACGGCGCAATTGTGTTCGCGCAGCCAGAAGGTATCCTCGTTCTCCTGCTCCCAGTCTGCCAGGTAGCCCTCGCCATCCAGGATGCGGGCCAGCCCGGCCACGCGTTCCGCTAATGGCTTGCCCTCCAGTTGTAGCTGCGCGCTGCGGATGCGACGCTGCGCCCGGCGATCAAACAGATGGGTCACCGTATCGGCGCCGCCGCTATCGGCCACGTAGCCCAGCAGCTCATTGGCCAGAGCGGCGTAGTTCTTCGGGAACAGGTTCTCGGCCTGCGGGCTCAGCCGATAGACATAGCTTGGCCGCCCCTTGCCTCGCTGCACCAGTTCATACACGACCAGCTTGTCACGTTCCAGCGTGGTCAGGTGACGGCGGACACCCATGCTGGTGATGCTTAACATCTCTGCCAGTTCGGCCGCGGTCAGGCCGCCGTGCTGCTTGAGAGCGAGCACAATCTTGCGCCGTGTCGGCTGCAGCTGATCGCCGATCGCTTCGTCCAACGGATTCCCCATTTACCATTGCCTCCCGGTCTGGCAGCCAGAATGTCAGGCAGACCTGCCTCAAGATTATACCACCGATAGACAATCATGTAAACATCTTCAGCTTAATAAGTGAGATTGTAGTGAATTGTGGGCGTCCGGGGGCGGTCGCGGCGTGGTTTGACGCGCCGGGCGTCCCGCGGTAAACTCAATCGGATGCGTTGCGAAGGCATCGAATCTTTCCGGCATCCGGGCTCACTCCCGCAGCCGGGGACTCTCAATGGGGGATGTCATGTCCGAGCCAGCGGCTGAGATCATCGCATTGATTCCGGCTTACAACGAAGTCAATCATATCCGGGACGTGGTGGCGCGGGCCTCGAAATACCTGCCGGTTGTCGTGATCGATGATGGTTCCAGCGATGGCTCCGGTGCGGCTGCTGCGTTGGCAGGCGCGAAGGTTCTCGTACACACGGTCAATCGGGGTAAGGGTGTGGCGCTGAACACCGGCTTCGACTACTCCGTAGCGCGGGATGCGGCCGCTGCCATCACACTTGACGCAGATGGACAACATGATCCGGACGAGATACCTCTATTCATCGAGGCTTTTCGGGCCGGACAGGGCGATATCATCATTGGGCGGCGCACTTTTGGCCAGATGCCCCGGATGCGGCAGACTGCCAATCGTATCGGGAACTGGCTATTGGGCTTCGCGATGGGCCAACCGGTGCCTGACAATCAGAGCGGATACCGCCTGCTGAACAGGGATGTGCTGCGCACGATCAGGCCGACGAGCGCGCGTTTTGAGGCGGAGGTCGAGATCTTGTTGCGAGCGCAGTTGGCCGGCTATCGGATTGGCTGGGTGCCGATCAAGACCATTTACGCGGACGAAGTCAGCCACTACCGTCTGCTACGTGATGTGCCCCTGTTCCTGAAGATGGTGTGGCGGATCTGGTTGGCACGCCGTCGTGGCCGGTTCGAGTGATAGGCGGAGGATGGGGTGCGCATTGCAGGCGGAATTTTGTGCCTGGTTGTAGGCATCAGTTATCCGATGGGTATTCTGCTATGGCTGAACGCACGCATGCGGCGTCAACCGGCCCTGGCTCCGCGACAGGTCAGCGTCGTGTTGGCCTTCAACGGAGTTTTCCCGTTGGCCCTGATCGGCCTGGGCATAGGTCTGCTTTCGCCGCGAGTCTGGGCCATGCCAGCTTTCCTGCCGGCGCTGGCGCTCGTGGGGCTGGCTGCACTGGTGCTATTGCTCATTTCCTGGCGCCTGGGGACAATAGCCGGCGGCGCTGCGAGGTCCGCGCCAATGAATCAGGGAGGCGAGTCGCTGGCGGGCGAGGCGGCAGGCGGTAAAGAAGGTGATGATGGGCGAGGAATTACGGGGGCTGGTATTTGAGGTTGCTCCCAGCGGCGATCCGGACCAGCCACGCTGGGGTTGGGTCGGGTTGGTGTCCTCGGCGCGCGGCCTGCGCCTGCTAACCCTGCCCTCCAAGAGCCGGGAACTTGCGCTGCAGCGTATGCGCCGGCATTACGCTGACGTGGCCCTGGCGCCTGACGATACCTTCCTGTGCGGGATGGCCAGCCAGGTGTACGGTTACCTGATGGGGCAGATGACCGATTTTGCGATTGAACTGGATCTGCGCGGCCACTCAACCTTCGAGTTGACGGTCTGGGTCGCCACTTGTCGCATCCGCTATGGCGAAACGCGCACCTATGGCTGGATTGCCGGCCAGGTGGGTGGCGGGCCGGGCACCGCTCAGGCCGCGGGGGCAGCGCTGGGCAACAACCCGGTTCCGCTGGTTGTACCGTGCCATCGGGTGATTGGTTCCGACGGCAGCCTGCACGGTTTTGCCGGCGGCCTGGACATGAAACGACGTCTGCTCGCACTGGAGAACCAGCAAATGAGCTTGGGGCTGTTGTAACATAAGGCCATCTGCCCTCTTGTTGCCGGTCTGAACCTTGTGGTATAATCACGCCGGGAGCATTGCCAGTCAGGTCGACAAATGATAGTGTAGGGCAGTGAGAAGCGCCCTGCGGCGCCGTGCCCGGCAGGCAAGAGCCTGGCGAACGACTGAGGAGGCTTATGATGGTGGAAGTGGCGATTGACAGTGTGCGCATCAGCCTGATGTCGCAACACCGGATCGTTGTACTGAAAGACCTGGAATCGTCACGCTACCTGCCCATCTGGATCGGCCCGTTTGAAGCCGATGCGATTACGATCGAGCTACAAGGCGTGGAAGTAGCCCGTCCGCTGACGCACGATCTGTTACGAACAGTCGTAGATAAAATGGGTGGCGAAGTAGAGCATGTGGCGATCACCGACCTGCGCAACGATACCTTCTATGCGGAAATTGCGTTGCAGGTAAATGGGGACCGGCTGAATATCGACTCCCGGCCCAGTGATGCGATCGCTCTCGCCGTTCGCACCCATGTTCCAGTTTATGTTTCAGACGAGGTCATGCAACAGGCCGCGATTACCCTGGAGCCGGACCTGGAAGGGGGCGGCGTCCCTGAAGCCGCCGAAGAGTCCGAGACGCCCGAAGCCTTCCGCGATTTCCTGGAGGGGCTTGACCTGGGTGGGCTCAGCGAGGACCATTGATTCACACCAGATGAACGCGTCTACCACGTGAATCTACGTTGCTCTCCTGCGCTTCTCGTGTAGGAGAGCGCGGCCTTTAAAGAATGGGCAACCATTCCTATCATGCCAGTAAGTAGGCTGTGCCCATGGATATGCCAGACACCCGCGAGGCCGGGCTGCTTCCTGATGGCGGCGAGAGCCGATTTGGAGCGTCCGGGGGAGCGACCAGGCAAGGCGAAGGACTTCGATCCTCAGCCGAAGCTCTGCGCAGCATCCCCGCTAACCTGGAGGCTGAAGAAGCCATCCTGGGCTCGCTGCTGATTGACCCCGACGCGATCATCAAAATTGCCGCATCAGTCTCGGCGGAGGATTTCTACCGGGAGAAGAACGGCTGGGTGTACCAGGCGATCCTCGATCTGCACGAACGTCGTGAGCCGGCTGATTTTGTCACGCTCTGCGACGAAATGGAGCGGCGGAATCAGCTACAGGAGGTGGGCGGAGCCGGCTACATCACCCAGCTCATCAATAATACGCCCACGGCCGTCCACGTCGAGTACTACGCCGGCATAGTAGTACGTACCGCGACCCTTCGCCGGCTCATCGGCGCGGCCGGGCAGATCACAGCCCTGGCCTATGATGAAGCGCAGGATGTCGACGAGGTCGTGGACCGGGCCGAGCAACTCATCTTTGGAGTCTCCGAGCACCGCATCCAGCGCGATCTAACTCCCATTCGCCACATTATGGGCAACGTAGTCGAGCGCATCGACTATTTGCATCGCCACACCGGCGACCTCCTCGGTGTTCCGTCGGGCTTTGGCAAGCTGGACAAACTGTTGGGCGGGTTCCAGAAATCGGATCTGGTCATCCTCGCCGCGCGCCCCTCGGTCGGAAAAACGGCCCTGGCGTTAAACTTCGCGGCCAATGCGGCCAAGAAATACGGCCAGCGAGTCGCGTTCTTTAGCCTCGAAATGAGCGCCGAGCAACTGGTGCAGCGCCTCCTCAGCTCTGAGACCGGCATCAACCAACAGCGTCTGCGGCTGGGCGACGTGAAAGAGGAGGAGTGGCTGATGCTCATGGAGGCAGCCGGCGTCCTCTCCGAGACGTTGCTGTTCATTGACGATACGCCGGCCGTCTCGGTTCTGGAATTGCGCACCAAGGCTCGCCGGCTGCAGGCGGAACATGGCCTGGACCTCGTCGTCGTCGACTACCTCCAACTGATGCGCGGCGAGGGCGGGCGCAACGATAACCGCGTGCAGGAAATCAGCTACATCACCCGTTCGCTCAAGAGCCTGGCGCGCGAGTTGGAAGTGCCACTGATTGCCCTGTCGCAGCTCTCGCGTGCCGTCGAACAGCGCACCGACCACAAGCCGCAGCTATCGGATCTGCGGGAGAGCGGCTGCTTGACCGGTGATTCTCTGGTGACCCTGGCGGACACGGGCGAGCGGCTGCCCATCGCTGACTGCCTGGGCAGATCCAACCTGGCAGTGTGCGCGCTTAACCCGGAAACTCTTCAGATAGAGCGTGCGACGGTGAGCAATGCTTTCTGCACCGGGCGCAAGCCGGTACAGCGGCTGACAACCCAATCGGGCCGTACGATCAGGGCCACTGCGAATCACAAGTTCCTGACGATCCAGGGTTGGAAGCGGCTGGATGAGTTGAAGCGGGGAGAGGCGATTGCGGTTCCTCCCTTGGCTTGCAGTAACATCTATTGGGATCGGGTGACACAGGTTGCCGCAGACGGGGAAGAAGAGGTGTACGACCTGACAGTCCCTGGCCCGGCCAACTTCGTCGCCAACGACATCCTGGTGCATAACAGCATCGAGCAAGACGCAGACGTCGTCATGTTCATCTACCGCGAGGATATGGTGAAAGAGGACAGCGAACGGAAGAACATTGCCGACGTGATCGTGGCGAAACATCGCAACGGGCCGACTGACACCGTGCCGCTTTTCTTCAATCGCGAGCTGACCAAGTTCGCCGACCTTGAGATGACGCGCGCACCACTGGACTATGGCGCATGAAAGACAAGATGGACGGCTTCGCAGGTTTCCCGGCCGGCAAAATGCCGGCTATCCCGCTCCCCACCCTGTTTTTCAGCGAGCTGCTGCCACTGATCGACAATTTGGGCGAGATGAAGGTGACGCTGCATCTGTTCTGGGCGATCGGTAGGAAGCAAGGGACCTTGCGCTACGCGCGTTTGAGCGAGCTTCTGGCCGACGAGCGGTTGCTCGAGGGGCTGGCGACCCGGCGTGAGAGCGGTGAGACGGTGCTGCGGGATGGACTGGAGCGCGCGGTCGCGCGCGGCACGCTGCTGCACGTAACGGTCGAGCGGGAGGAAACCAGCGAAGAATGGTACATGATCAACGGCCCGAACGGACGCGAAGTCATCGAGAAACTGCGCGCGGGTGAGCTTGACGTGCACATTGACGAGGCTGAGGATGTGCAGTTAAAGATGGACCGCCCCAACGTCTTCGTTCTCTACGAGCAGAACATCGGCATGCTCACGCCCATGATCGCGGACGAGTTACGAGACGCAGAGAAGAACTACCCTGAGCAATGGATCGCGGATGCTCTCCGCGAAGCCGTGACCATGAACAAACGCAGTTGGCGCTACGTGGTGCGCATCCTCGAGCGTTGGCGCGCTCAGGGCAAGGATGGCGGGCGCCTCGAGAGCAAGGCATCCGAGGACAGCGAGGCGCGCAAACGTTATTACGTCCCCGAAGGTTACGAAGACTTGATCGAGCATTGAGATGGCGAGAAGGACAATTGGCTGAGAGTGGTGATGGCGGCGGGAGCAAGCAAATGAAGCGCGTTGGAGACTTGTTGGGTTCGGCGCGGAGGCAGGGCCGCCGGGAAGAACGCACGGACGCGGCTGGGCCGGCGAATGAGCAGGCCACCGGCGGCCGCTCGGCCGGGCGGCGTTCTCTTCCCCCTCCCGCAGAAGACCCGTGCCCTATCTGCAAGGGCAAGGGTTTCCTGGTCTACGATGTGCCTGCCGGTCATCCGGATTTCGGCAAGCTGGTGCCTTGCCGCTGCACGGAAGCGCGCCTCGCGGCCCAGCGCGCCCAATCGCTGCGGGATGTCAGCAACCTGGGGCAGTTGGACCGCATGACTTTCGACACTTTCATGCCGGACGGCGTCAGCCTGCCCCTGCCTGCCCGTGCGAACCTGCGCCAGGTCTTCGATCTCTGCCAGGGGTTTGCCCGTGATCCGCAGGGCTGGCTGGTGCTGGTCGGTGGTTACGGCTGCGGAAAGACGCACCTTGCCGCCGCGATTGCCAACTTCCGCATCGCGCTGGGACAGCCTGCCCTGTTTGTGGTGGTGGCCGACTTGCTCGACTACCTGCGTGCCACCTATGCGCCGAGCAGCACCGTCACCTTCGACGAGCGACTGGACGCGATCCGCGAGGCGCCGCTGCTGATCCTGGACGATCTCGGCGCTCACAACAGCACCCCGTGGGCGCAGGAAAAGCTGTTCCAGATCTTGAACCATCGCTATAACGGGCGGCTGCCGACAGTGATCACCAGCAATCAGCGGCCAGAGGAGCAGGACGCACGCATCGCGTCGCGTTTGCGTGACCTGGACCTGAGCCACGTGCAGGAGATTCTGGCCTCTGACTTCAGAGGTTCGGGGCCGAGCAGCAGTGAGCGGGTCATCGATAAAGTCAGTACGCTTAGTCTGCACGGCGACCAGCTCTTCGAGACCTTTTCTCTGCGCAAGGAATTACCGGCTGAGGGACGGGCCAACCTGCAGAAGGCCCTGAACAGCGCGCGCGCCTTCGCAGAGAAGCCTGCCGGTTGGCTGGTGTTCCAAGGCACGTGGGGCTGTGGCAAGACCCATCTGGCGGCGGCGATCGCGAATTACCAGGTGACGGCCGGCCGCGCCGCGCCGATGTTCGTGGTGGTGCCCGATCTGCTGGATCATCTACGCGCCACCTTCAGCCCTACGAGCACGACGACGCTGGACAAAGTGTTCGAGCAGGTGCGCTCGACCCCGCTGCTGATCCTGGATGATCTGGGCACCGAAAGCGCTACGCCCTGGGCGCGCGAGAAGCTGTTCCAGCTTTTCAATCATCGCTACGCGGGTCGTCTGCCCACGGTCATCACCACCTCGCATAATATCGAAGATCTGGACCCGCGCCTGCGCTCGCGCATGCTGGATGGCACGCGCTGTATCATCTGCGCCATTCTCGCGCCCAGTTACTATGGGGGCGCAGAGGCGAAGAAGAAAGACAAGGAGCCTGGGTCAGGCCCGACCAGAAGGGGAAAGGGTCGAACGGCTGCGGGCGGTTGATGCAAGTGTTTAGGCGCATGCTGATCTTTTTAAACCCCTCGTCCGAATTTGACGGTTTCATGCCCCTGTTGTAAAATGCCCTCCGTTAGCACTCGATTGCTGTGAGTGCTAAGTGTCAGGTAAGTTCTCCGTCAAATTGCCCCAATGGGCATCTGATCCCACACTCTTAGGAGGCTGGTACTCTATGAACCTCAAGCCGCTCGCAGATCGGTTGGTAGTCGAGCCGTCGGAGCAGGAAGACGTCACCGCCGGTGGCATCATCCTGCCGGAAACCGCCAAGGAAAAGCCGCAGCAGGGCAAGGTCATCGCTGCGGGGCCAGGGCGGACGGACGAGGAAGGGAAGCGGGTCGCCATGGAAGTGAAAGTCGGCGACAAGGTCCTCTATGCGAAGTACTCGGGGACAGAGATCAAGCTCGATAGCAAGAAAGTGCTGATCCTGCGCGAGTCTGACGTACTGGCGATCGTAGAATAAAGGAGCGAAAGCAAAATGGCAAAGCAACTTGAATTTTCAGAAGAAGCGCGCCGTAGTCTGAAGGCCGGCGTGGACATTTTGGCGGAAGCCGTCAAGGCGACGTTGGGCCCGAAAGGCCGGAACGTGGCGTTGGATAAGAAGTGGGGCGCGCCGACCATCACGCATGATGGTGTGACCGTGGCCAAAGAGATCGAGCTGCAGGACCCGTACCAGAACATGGGGGCGCAGCTGCTGAAGGAAGCGGCGACGAAGACGAACGACATCGCCGGCGATGGCACGACCACCGCCACGGTATTGGCCCAGGCGATAGTCAACGAAGGGCTGAAGAACGTGGCCGCCGGGGCGAACCCGATGTTGCTGAAGCGTGGCATCCACAAGGCCGTCGTTGCGCTGGCGGAGGCGATCAAGTCGCAGGCGATCACCATCACGACCAAGGAAGAGATTTCGGCCGTAGCGGCGATTTCGGCGCAGGATCCCGAGATCGGAAACCTGATCGCCGAAGTGATGGAGAAAGTCGGCAAGGATGGCGTCATCACGGTGGAAGAGGCCAAAGGCCTGGCTTTCGAGACCGAGTACGTCGAGGGTATGCAGTTCGACCGTGGCTACATCAGCCCGTACTTCATCACCAGCCAGGAATCGATGGAAGCACAGCTGACGAGCCCGTACGTCCTGATCACCGAGAAGAAGATCTCGGCGGCCTCGGACATTGTACCGATCCTCGAGAAGCTGGTCCAGCTGGGCAAGCGCGAGATCGTTATTATTGCCGAGGACGTGGACGGCGAGGCACTGGCGACGCTGGTGCTCAACAAGCTGCGCGGCATGTTCAACTGCATCGCCGTCAAGGCGCCTGGCTTCGGTGATCGGCGCAAGGCCATGCTGCAGGACATCGCGGTGCTGACCGGTGGCTCCGTCATTTCCGACGAGTTGGGGCGCAAGCTTGAGACGACGCAGATCAGCGACCTGGGCCAGGCGGACAAGATGATTGCTGACAAGGACAACACGACGATCGTCGGCGGGCAGGGCGATGCGGCGGCGATCAAGGGGCGCATCGAGCAGATCCGGGTCGAGATCGAGAATACGACCAGCGACTACGACAAGGAGAAGCTGCAGGAGCGGCTGGCTCGTCTGGCCGGTGGTGTGGCGATCGTCCGGGTGGGCGCAGGCACCGAGACTGAGCTCAAAGAGAAGAAGCACCGGGTCGAGGATGCACTCAGTGCGACGCGTGCAGCCGTGGAAGAGGGCATCGTGCCCGGCGGCGGCGTGGCGCTGATTAATGCGGCCAAGGTCCTGGACGAGTGTGAGAAGGACGCCGAGGGCGACGTGCTGACGGGCGTCAAGATCCTCCGCCGGGCGTTGGAAGAGCCAATGCGCCAGCTGGCCGAGAATGCCGGCTACGACGGCGCAGTGGTGGTGCAGAACGTGCGCCGCTTCCAGCAGGAGAAGAGCAACCCGAACGTGGGCTTCGACGTGATGTCCGAGACCTACGACGATATGGTTGTGAAGCAGATCATCGACCCGGCCAAGGTGACGCGCGGTGGGTTGGAGAATGCGGCATCCATCGCCGCGATGATCCTGACCACCGAGGCCCTGATCACCGACATTCCCGAGAAGGAAAAATCGGCCCCGGCCGGCGGCCCCAGCCCGGACATGTACTAAACCGAGAACGCTAGAAACCAGGTTTCCGGCCGCCGGCCTTTAGAGACCTGGTTTCTGTGATCGTTTCTCGTCATAGGAGAGACCCGGTTCCTGCGTGGACGCCGGGTCTCTTTCTTTTTGCCGATGCGAGACTCTACCTCAGCCTGACCGGCCGGACCCGACCCGCGCGAATCTCGCGGGCTAGCTCGGCTTCGCTCTCGACACGATGCGCGAACTCGGTCGCCGTGCGGCCCACCTGGCGCAGCACATGGGCATCTGAGCCGCCGACGCTGGGAAGGCCCATGGTCGCCGCCAGTTGCTCGGCCTGCGCCAGTTCGCTCGCATTCACTTCGCCGTTGAAAGTCTCGACAGCGTGCAGGTGTATCAGGTCAGGGTGCAGGACCGGCTTCCGGCCCAGACCGGGAAGCGTCATCCGCCTGTCGTCTGTCCCTGCACCTGGCGCAAGGTCTTGCTTCTGCAGCCACTCCCACAGCGGTCTGCCGCCCCCTTGCCGGAACGGGTGGGCCAGCACGGTCGCGCCACCCCGTTCATCTACATAGCGCAACAGCTCGGGACCATCGCTGCCCTTGGCAAAGTTCTCGTCCAGCCCGAACACCAGCACGTCGCCCAGGGTGGTGGTCGCCTCGACCCCGGCAAAGACCGTGAAGCCATACCGCTCCCTGGCCAGCGTGCGCGCTTCATGTCCGCCCCAGGCGAGAAAATGGTCCGTGACGCAGATCGCGTCCAGCCGGTAGCGCATTGCCTCGCGTACTAACTCATCGGCGCTGAGATAGGCGCACTGTGAGCAGGGTTTAGTGTGATTATGAAGGTCAATGAGCATCTAAACGGCATCTCGTTTCAACAAGACCAGCGTCACGTCGTCGTATTGCCCGCTGTTGCTGGCAAATTCTTCTAAGGCGGTATCGATCAACTCGGCGATCGTTGCCGCAGGCCCAGCACGGTGCGCCGCCAGCAGGCTGGACAGGCGCCCTTCGCCGAAGTCCTCGCCCTCGGCGTTCAGGGTGTCGGTCACCCCATCCGTGTAGAACAGGACCAGGTCGCCGGGCGCCAGGTGCAGCACCTTCTGTTCGATCTCGACCGGAGAGATAATCCCCAGGGCAATGCCGCCGGTAGTCATCGGCTGTGGCTCGCCGTCACCCGCCGGAACATAGTAGGCCAGATTATGACCGGCGCTGGCATAGGTCAGGGTATGCAACTTCGCATCCAGCACCGCGTAATAGACGGTAACGAACATGTCGGCTGTGCTATCGACCACGATTAGATCGTTGGTGCGCGCGAGCGTCGCGGCCGGCTCACGCCCGCTCAGGGCGACCGCGCGCATGAGGGTGCGCGCGAACATCATATATAGCGCCGCCGGGATGCCTTTGTCAGAAACGTCCGCAACCAGCAGCCCCAGACCCTCCGGCAAGCCGGGCATGAAGTCGACGAAATCACCGCCCACCTCGCGTGCCGGCCGCCAGCGATAGACAATAGAGTACCCCGGGACTTGCGGGGCATGCTGGGGCACCAGGCTGCGCTGGATGTCACGGGCCAGCTCCAGTTCCCGGACGAGCCGCACTTGTTCGGCCTGCAGAGATTGCAGCCTGGCGTTCTCAATGGCCACCGCTGCCTGGCTGGCGATGCCTGTCAGGATGCGCACCCGGCGCGGGCTGAACATGTGCGCTGTGTCGACGTCATCGGCCAACAGCGCACCGATTACCGCGTCGGCCAGCAAGATAGGGACGACCAGGATGGTTCGGCTGGCAAAGCGCTGCCGCCAGGCGTCGGGGACCAGCGGGCTATGCTCGGCGTCGTCGACGACTAGCGGCTGGCCGTTGCGGCAAGCATCGTCGAGCAAAGGCAGTTCGCCGGGCCGGATAACGGCTTGCCGGAACGCATCGGCCAGGCCGGCGCGCAGCGCGTGGACGGTTCGCGCCTGGTAGTTGCCATTCGCATCCAGCAGCAGAACCGCGCAGCGGTCGACACCGGCCAGCAACGGGGTGAGTTGGGCCACCTGGGCCAGCGTGGTATCGATGGGCTGGAAACGGCTGACCGCGTCGGCAACCTGCAGTAGCACGGTGGAAACCCAGGCCTCTTCCTGTTGCGCGCTGGCCAGGCGGCTGTTGTCGACGGCCGCGGCCACCTGGTGCGCGATGCCGCTGAGCATCGCCAGCCGGCGCTCGTCGAGGACGGGCCCGCGATCGCGGGTCAAGCTGACGCCCATCACGCCGAATACCGTTGCCTGGTTGATCATGGGCAGCAAGATCAGCACGTCACCGGGCGCCAAGCGAGGCAGGATGGCAGGCAGGTCCTGCGAGCCGGCGCGGGGCGGGGAATCCAGGACAAGCGGGGTTTTGTCCAGGCGCAGGCGGTCGAGGGCCGGCCATTGGCCGGGGAGGAAGCGTAGGGAGACCTCCAGGGCGGGAGATTGGGGCCCCGCGAGGTCTTTCTTCAGTCCGAAGTCCGCTGCGTAGCAGAACGCTTCCAGTTCCTCGTTCAGCAGCCAGATGATGCACGATTCGACGCCGGCGAGCATGGCTGTGACTCGCACGGCCGCGTCCAGCACCTCGGCCACTCCGTCGGCCTGGCTGGTGGCATCTGCCACCTGGAGCATGACGGTAGTTACCCAGGCTTCTTCCTGTTGTGCCTCATATGCGCGCGCCGAGCTGACCGCGACCGCAATCTGGTCGGCCAATGTCCGCATCACAAATATATCGTCCTGCCCGAGAGCGCCTTTCTCGGTGCTTTGCACGTCTACGACGCCCAGAACCTCTCCCTCTACCATTAGCGGCACTGCCAGTTCGGCACGGGTGTCGGGCAGCAAACGCGGATCGTCCGGGATGTAGCGCGGTTCGGCCGAGACGTCATTGGCCAACAAGGGTTCGCCGTGCTGCGCCACCCAGCCAATGATACCCTCTTTGCCGATAAGCATCGAACGGCCCTCGCGTTGCCACTTTTCGTTCAGGCCATGGCCACTGCTGGCTTTGAAGTAGGCCCGGTTGCTGCCGCGTTCGACCAGAAAGATCTGCACGTGGTAGTAGCCGAAACGGGAGCCGATGAGCTGGACTACCTGTGTCAGAAGGTCATTCAGGTCCAGGATGCTGTTGATCTTGCTGCCCACTTCCGCGACTGCCATCAGGTCATTCATGCGGCGTTGGCCGCGCTCGTAAAGATGGGCGTTATTGAGGGCGGAGGCGGATTGATTGGCGAGGACCGTGAGCAGGCGGAGATCGCTTTCGTCAAAGGCGTCGGGCTTTGAGTTCTGGATCGAGATAGTGCCAATGACCGTGTCGGCGACGGGGAGCGGCAAGAAGATCGCCGAGCGTGGCGGGCTGTCGCTTTGGTAGCTGGGACGGGCGGGGAGCCGGTCTATCTCGGTCTGGAAATCGTGCACCAGAAGCGGCTCGCGGCTGCTGCGCAGCCAGCCGATGATACCATGTCCCTCCGGCACGACGAAAGCTGCCGGGGGCTGGCGCAGGCCGTCTTTCACCCACACTTTGATCTGAAAACGATCGCCGTCAAAAAGGCCCAGCTGGAAATTGTCGGTGGGTACGATCTGGCCTGCCAGGCGGTAAATAAGCTCGCACAATTCGTCCTGGTCGAGTTCGGCGTCGAGGATGGCGCGGCCGATCTCGGCCAGTGTTGCCAGCTCGACCAGTCGCGTCCTGCTCTCAGGCATCCTTGAACTGCTCCGTCACGATCCCTCGCTTGACCATCACCACGGTGTTGCCTTCCTCGGGGGAAAAGGTGAACCGTATTTCGTCCATCACCTTCTGCATCAGGTGCAATCCCAGGCCACCCAGCGGTCGCTCTTCGAGCGGACCGATCAGGTCGGGCTCGGGCACGCTGGTTGGGTCGAAGGAGTGTCCGTGGTCGTGGATGGTGATCGACACGTCGAGACCGCGCGTGTCAAAGCGCACCTCAAATTGCCCCTCTGCCTCCCGATAAGCGTGCTCGATCACGTTCGCACAGGCTTCCTCGGTGGCAAGCTGCAGGTCGGACCAGGCCGCTGGGTCGACCCCAGCCCGGGTGCAAGCCTGTTCGATGAAGTCGATGACAAGCGCCAGGTCGCCTGGGCGGCCTGGCAAGACAAGATCGTCATGGTAGCTGGTCATGATGACGCGTGATCCTTTGTACGGCGCCGGAAGCAAAAAGCTGGAAGCTGGACGAACGAGAAACCGGGTTTCTCACTGCCAGCCTCCAGCTTCCATTGTCGACTCTACACCCCAGACCCTGCGCTGTCTCTACTTCAGAAGCTACCCACCGCTTCCGCTTCGGTCGTGAAGGTGTCGATCTGGGTCTTCAAGCCGGTCAGTTCCAGCACTTTGTCCACCGCCGGGCTCACCTCGGCCAGCCGCAGATTCCCCCGGTTCCAGCGCCGGCAGGACTTCCAGGCGTTGATCAGCTCGCGCAAAGCGGCGCTGCTCGTATAGCTGACACCCGACATATTGATGACGATCTTGTAACGGCCCGAATCCATGATTTCGCGCAGTTGGCTGCCCAATTCGGGCGTCACACTGCCGTCGATCCGTCCGCTAAGCCGGACGAGCGTGCATCGCTTGAGATCGACAGACGATATTTCCATGATGGCATCCTCCTCCGGGAGAAAGGGAACGCGAGAAACAAGGCCCCGGCAACCGGGACAGGAGCAAGTATAGCATAGCCGCTGTGAGGACACAATATCAGTTAGGGCGAAACTATTCGGCTTTCACGCCGCCTACCGCGGCCATGCCCAGGCCGAGATAGGTCCAGCAGAGCAGCGACATATGCGGA